>CZCB01002511.1_pt1 | contig 19515 bp, 18 predicted proteins | sample 591991 | NCBI WGS metagenome assembly CZCB01 (sample SAMEA3556809, study PRJEB10932) | anaerobic digester metagenome | reverse complement strand
GGTTTTATAGATACCTTCAGGTATTTTTATCCAGATAAAAAAGATGCTTATACTTGGTGGTCATATATGAGAAAGTCAAGGGAAAGAAATGTAGGCTGGAGGATTGATTACTTTATTGTATCTGAGAGATTAAAGGATAGACTCATAGATTCACATATCCATTCAGATGTGATGGGCAGTGACCACTGTCCAGTAGTGCTGGAGATAAAGATATAAGGGTTTTAGTGCCCTATTTTTTTAATTATAAAATTAGCCGGCTAATAAATATATGGGCTGCAGAGCTTTTAGAAAGAGATATAGATTATATTATAGAATAAAAGAATGGTGTTTTACAGCATATAGTGTTTAATATTATGAAAGATTAAAAAACAAAGGTGACAAATATTTATATTGACATATAAAAAAGAGAGTGTTAACATATATAGTGTTTAGCTGACTAAATGAATTGGAGGCAAGTAGATGGGGCATTATGATCCAGATTCACTACACGACATATTATTAGAGGTGATACGTTTTCATTATTGCCGTATGCATAAATTATTAGAAAAAATAGGTATTTATCCAGGGCAACCGCCTATGCTCCTTGAATTACAAAATAAGGATGGTCAAAGTCAAAGCGAACTTGCAAGGAAGCTAAAAATAAAACCTGCTACTGTGACTGTAATGATAAATAGGATGGAGAAGGTGGGGCTATTAGAGCGCCGGCAAGATCCAGATGATAAACGCATTTCTAGAATATATCTTACTCAGAAGGGTAGGAATATGTGTAGGGAGTTAGAGAGAGTAAAACAGAAGATCGATTCAGAATGTCTTATCAATTTGACTGTAGAAGAACAAATATTGCTGAGACGACTTCTCATGCAGGTACGAGATAATTTAAAAATGGCATGTGAGTCCGATAAAAAGTCAGATAACTAGAATATATATAGAATGGAGCTGATGAGACATACGAAAATTATTTAAGTACTTAAAACCATATAGACTTTCTATAATAATTGTATTCATATTGAAATTTTTAGAGGTTATATTTGATCTATATCTTCCGAATTTAATGGCTGATATTGTAGATGTGGGTATAGTGAATGGAGATATAGATTATATTATAAAGATTGGAAGTTGGATGCTACTCATGGCTGCATTGGCTGTCATATGTGCAATTGTGGCTAGTTTTTTATCATCGAAGACCGCAACTGGTTTTGGTCGTGATCTTCGAAAGGAAATCTTCGAAAAAGTAGAGAGTTTTTCACTTGAGGAATTTGATAAGTTTGGTACTTCCTCTCTAATAACAAGGACTACAAATGATGTCAACCAAATGCAGCAAGTTGTAATGATTATGCAGCGTATGATGTTGAGGGCACCTTTAATGTGTATAGGCAGTATAGTAATGGCGATTTCAAAGGACAGTAGGTTATCAACTATAATTGTGGTTGTAGTGCCAATAATTGCAATAACTATGTTTATAATTGGACGAATGGGTATGCCACTGTTTAAGATAATGCAGGAAAAAATAGATAGGCTAAACCTTGTACTTCGTGAAAAACTTACAGGTATAAGGGTAATACGTGCGTTTAACCGTGTAGACTATGAAAAGAAGCGATTTGATGACGCAAATCGTGATCTAGCTGAAACAGCTATAAAGGTAAGTAGAATAATGTCTATAGCAACCCCTATTATGATGATAATTATGAACTTTACCACTATTGCAGTTATATGGTTTGGAGGAATTCGTATAGATAGTGGAAGTATGCAAGTAGGAGATCTTATGGCATTTATACAATATATAATGCATATAATGTTTTCTCTTATGATGTTCTCAATGATGTTTATAATGCTTCCAAGGGCATCGGCTTCAGCAGTACGTATAGGGGAAGTTTTAGATTCTACTACTCACATTAATGATCCAATTGTTCCTAAAGACAAAGAGGTTAAAAAGGGTAAAATAGAGTTTAAGGACGTGACATTCAGCTATCCGGGGGCTGAAAGACCAATTTTATCGAATGTATCGTTTGTCACCAAACCAGGAGAGGTGACGGCTATCATAGGCGGCACTGGTTCAGGAAAGTCTACACTCATAAATCTCATTCCGCGATTTTATGATGTTGATAGTGGCAGTATATTATTTGATGGTGTAGATATTCGTGATATGACCCAAGCCTCCCTTAGATCTAAGATTGGAATTGTACCACAAAAGGCATTTTTATTTAGTGGAACAATTAGGGATAACATAAGAATGGGTAAAGAAGATGCTACAGAGGAAGAGATTATACATGCAGCAGATATTGCCCAGGCAACTGAATTTATATCAGGATTAGAAGATGGTTTCGATTCTATGGTTGCCCAAGGAGGCACAAATCTATCTGGAGGACAAAAACAGCGTTTAGCAATTGCCCGGGCATTAGTAAGGCGACCAGAACTTTATATATTTGACGACAGTTTTTCTGCTCTTGATTTCAAGACAGATGCCAAATTGCGTAAGGCCCTTAAAAATGAGATTGGTGATTCTTCTGTTATTATAATTGCTCAGAGAATAAGCACTGTCATGGATGCAGATCAAATTATTGTATTGGACGATGGACAGGTTGTAGGTAAGGGTGTGCACAAAGACCTTCTCAAGACCTGTAAGGTATATAGGGAGATTGCATCATCACAGCTTTCGGAGGAGGAGTTATTGGCATGAGTAGAGATAAAAGAATTCAAGGTCGAGGGAAAGGCCGTGGTAGAGGTTCCGGTGGAGGTCCCCCCATGGGTAGGCCAGCTGAAAAGGCAAAGGATTTTAAAGGAACTCTTAAAAGATTATTAAAATATCTAGAATCTTTTAAGCTTCTTCTCATATTGGTCATTGTCATGGCGATACTGAGTAATATATTTACAATTATAAGTCCTAAGGTTATGGGAAGAGCTATAACTGCACTATATGAAGGAAGTGTCCAGAAAATAAAAGGGATAGAGGGTGCCGGTATAGATTTTCAGTATATAGGTAAAATACTGGTTATTTTAGGAGTATTATATGTAATTAGTGCAATATTTACCTATATTCAGCAGATTGCCATGGCAACCATCACACAAAAGACAGTATATATAATGCGCAGAGATATAGATGAGAAATTGTCGAAACTGCCGCTTAAATTTTTTGATAGCCATACCCATGGTGAGATACTGAGCAGAGTGACAAATGATGTGGACAATATAAGTAATACACTACAGCAGAGTATAACCCAACTTATTACATCAATAATTACTTTTATAGGTGTATTGATAATGATGCTTACAATAAGTCCCATACTCACCCTCATTACTGTAGCAACCTTACCTTTATATATCCTAGTTACAAAAAAGATAGCCTCTCGTTCCCAAAGATATTTTTCGAAACAACAAGAGGCATTAGGAGATTTAAATGGTCATGTTGAGGAGATGTATACAGGGCATCAGATAGTAAAGGTATTTGGACAAGAAGAGAATGTCATAGAAGAATTTAATAGCATAAATCATGAGTTATATGAATCAGGATGGAAGGCACAGTTTGTATCCGGGATAATAATGCCTATTATGGGGTTTATAGGAAATATAACTTATGTGCTTGTGTCTGTTTTAGGCAGTATATTTGTGACTAATGGCACCCTAGATATAGGGAGCATTCAAGCCTTTATTCAATATTCAAGACAATTTAGTCAGCCCATAACTCAGACTGCTAATATAGCAAATATAATTCAATCTGCCATTGCATCAGCTGAGCGGGTATTTGAATTTTTAGATGAAGAGGAGGAGATACCCGATAAGAAGGATGCTAAGATAATCAAAATGCCTAAAGGAGCAGTAAGGTTTGAGCATGTGAAGTTTGGCTATAGCGAGGATGAGGTTTTAATTGAAGATATGAATATAGATGTAAAGCCGGGACAGACAGTTGCCATAGTAGGACCTACAGGTGCTGGGAAAACTACCATTGTAAATCTATTAATGAGGTTTTATGAGATAGATGGTGGACGTATAACGGTAGATGGAGTCGATATAAGAGATATGAAGCGTGAAGACCTTCGAAATATATTTGGTATGGTCCTGCAAGATACATGGCTCTTTAATGGTACTATAGCGGAAAATATTGCATATGGACGTGAGGGTGCATCCTTTGAAGAAGTAGTGGCAGCTGCAAAGGCAGCCCATGCCGATCATTTTATTAGGACTCTTTCAGATGGATATGAAACAGTATTGGATGAAGAGGGTTCTAATATATCTCAAGGGCAAAAACAACTTATTACGATTGCCCGTGCAATATTGGCTGATCCTACGATTCTTATATTAGATGAGGCTACAAGCAGTGTCGATACGCGTACAGAGATATATATACAAAAGGCACTTGAAGAACTAATGGAAGGAAGGACTAGTTTTGTAATTGCCCACAGATTATCCACAATACGAGACGCAGATTTGATACTTGTCATTAATGAGGGAAAGATAATTGAAGTTGGTACCCACGAAGAATTAATGGAGCAGAATGGTTTCTATAAAGAGTTATATAATAGTCAGTTTGTTGGGACGGACTCAGAACCCCAGGCCATATGATATGCATAAAACTGAGTAAAACAATAAAACATTGGCTATACTTTAGAAACATTATATATAATTTGGGTTTATTATTTTATTTTGAGGTTATATATATGTTAAGTAAATTTCTAAAGGAGGAAAGCACATGAAATCTTTTATTGACTTGATTCAGACAGGTGATTGGAAAGGGGAAAAACATGTTCCTGTAATCCATCTGCCAGATAACATAGAAGCAGATAAACCATTTGATATAAAGATTTCCATTGGCGATGCCATAGCTCATCCCAATACTATTGAACATCATATTGTATGGTTTAAGGTGTTTTTTCATGCGGAAGGTTCAAAATTTCCTGTAGAAGTGGGTAATTTTAATTTTTCTGCACACGGTGAAGGAGATATATTTACAGATCCTGTGGCCAATGTTACTATTAAGACAAATAAACCTGGTGTTATATATGTAATTAGTTATTGTAACATACACGGATTATGGGGAAATAGTGCAGAAGTGAAATTAAAATAGAGAGATACAAAAAGGATATAGGCCTTTACGTTTTTTGAAGTAAATGTCTATATCCTTTTTATTATCTATGAAATTGAATTAGAATCATCTTGTAGCTCTGACATATATTTTTGTATTTTACTTGTCTTATTCCTATAGGTAAGTATTTCTTCATTATTAATTCTTATCTTTTCTTTTACCATATCTTTTATATTATTATATATCTTTTCAAATCCGATTTCTTCTAAGATTTTTTGTGGACTTACTTGTTCTTCTAGTAGATCTTCTTTTATTGCCTTGTAGTGTATGAGCTTTTTATCCTTATCTAAAATTATTTTTTCATCTATCCCCTTAGAATAGATTACAATGCCTTCAGGAATATCAAAAGACATTCCTGAATAACTTCTAACAGTTAGGTCTGCTTTGCTGAGAGTAGAATATAGTCCATGTAGTATGTCTAACATTTCACATACAGCTTTTTCGATTATATATTCAAGCCTTTGGGAGGCCTTATCCTTTTCTTCTTCTGTGTGTTGCAATTTTTCTATAAGTGCTCCTATATCTTCCATATTTTCACCCCAAACAATATATTTATTAAAAGACTATATATTCAATAATAGTATACTTGTTTTGGGGTATTAATATTCTAAAATAAGAGAAAACAGTGCTATATATTACCGTAGCACTGTTTCCAAAAAAATAAATGTGTTATAGAAACTTATTAATTAAAGTAAAGTTTTGAGGTTATTCTTCATCTTCTCGTTGTATGTCTAAAAGTTTTAAAGCCTCAATAGCTTTTTTTCTGACGGTTTCATCTTCGTCATTACTTGCCACATATTTTAGATGTTCAATTGCCAGTTCTTTGCCCTGCCTACCTAGAGCTTCGCATGCCAGTTTCCTAACTTCTGCATCGGGATCGCGTAAAAGCATTACTAATTTGTTAAAGGCTTCGTCGGCTTGCAGATCGCCTAGGGCAGAAATGGCAGCATTTCGAATTTCTTTTTTTGATTCTTCAGTAGCCTTTAAAATCTTTTTTACATTGCCTTTCTGTTTCCATTTTTCAATCTTTTCTACGGATATACCAAACATATCATGATACCCCCTTATTATTTTATTTGTTTTTTATGTAGGGGAAGACAAGCAATCCCTATGAAGATCGTTTGTCCATAGTCTCTAGCTTATCGACAATTCGGTTTATAAGATCTAAAAATGTGTTTAATTCATGGTCGTTGAAACATGAGAGTATGTTTTCAAATATATTATGACGTACTATAGTATTATTGTCATATATTTCTTGCCCTTTTGCGGTTAGTGCGAGATAGCTTACTCTTCTGTCCTCTTCTGATTGATGTTTTGATACTAGACCATCTCTAACTAGATGTTCTACAAGTTTTGATACCGCCGCCGGTGTTATGTCTAATTCTTTTGCAATATCTCTTACTGTGATTATTCCGTTATCTATCTGTCGCATTATCAAAAGCTGAGAGAGAGTAATTTCATCCTTGATACCGCTAGAGAGTACATTCATTAGATGCCTATATAGTTGTACTGTTAAATTGTCGAATTGTTGGACTGCTTTATATTTAGATTTCACTGTAATCCCCCTATATCATATAGGATACTTACAATTATAAATATAAACCAAGTAAACTATTTTGTCAACTATGTTAACTATTTAACTTCTCCAAATTACAGGTAATACGCCAAAATAAGGAAGGTCTGCATTAAATAAAGAGAATATATCAATAGGGTTTATAAAAAGAAAACAGCTAAGACATGGTGATGCACCATGTCTTAGCTGTTTTAAATTGACTTATCATTCCCATTATTTGCTTGATAGTGGGAAGATAGTGTTTTTTTTAATGTTATTCTTCTGTTTTTGTATCTTCTTCATCGTCTTCTTCTTCTTCACCAATTACTTCTACATCTGCGGCATCTACTTCTTCTTCTTCATCTAGGTCCTCTTCAATTTCTTCTACCTTAGGTATAGCCACTGCAGCAATGGGTGTATCACCTGGCTCAAGGCATGTAACACCTTCAGGGAGATCTATATCGTTTAGTACTATATGGTCTCCATCTTCTTTGCCCGTTACGTCAATCTCTATAGAGCTAGGGATGCGATCTACTGTTCCTATGAGTTGAATCTCATTTAAGTATGTGTGCAGTACTAATCCCTTAGGTATGAGGGTGTCAGTACCTGTGAACACAAATGGTACATCGAGGTTGATCTCCTCGGTTAAGCTTACAAGTTGGATATCTAGATGAATTAAATCCTGTGTTATTATATCCCTTGCAACTTCCTTTATAATACCTAAGTGTTCTTTTTCATTTACAGATACTTTAAGTCTAGCCCTCTCTCCATGTGTACGAAGTACTTGCTCTATATCCCTCTTTTTAAATTGTACAGGTGTAGATTTTACTTCTTTACCATATACTACACCAGGTACAAATCCTTGTCGTCGGACCTTATAACCTTTTTCATTTCTTATCATAGTGTCTAACTTAGCGACTGCCATGTAAATCCCTCCTTTTTCATCTAATATTTTGTACAACTAAAAATTAGATGTACTATCTTTTGAAAAAATATTTTAGTCATATTTAGGACGTTTGGACGAATATTAGAAAACCATATGCGAATACACCCTATTATATCATCTTTGGAAAATCTATGCCATAATGTTAATGAGCTACTAAATAGTATTCCCTATGGTAGATGGGGAAAATTCAAGCATGGGTGTAAAAATCGCATATATTCTTCAAAAAACAGCCGTTACAGTCTGGTTTCTTGCGACAAAACCTTTTAGAATGGCATACAATTAGTGCATGATATTCATTATATACAGCTGTATTTTCATCGATGGCTGTATGGAATAATCTTTGAACCTCGTCGTATTTTTTAGGAATCGCAATTCCAAGGCGTGAAAACATACGCCTTGTATATGCATCTATTACGAATATAGGCATATTCAATGCATAGAGCAATATGGAATCTGCTGTTTCTTTTCCTATTCCTGATATAGTTAATAGTTCTCTTCTCAGTGTGTACATATCTATCTGTTTTAATCTCTCTAGGGAAAAATTATAACCTTTGAACCATTCTAAAAAGTTTTTTATCCTCTCTGCCTTTATATTATAGAAACCACTTGGTTTTATTAAAACCTTAAGTTTGTCCATATCCATAGCATATATTATCTGGGGCTGCATATAAGGTTTTAGATTGTCCAATGCTTTTTCTACATTGTTCCAGTTTGTGTTCTGTGTAAGTATTGCTCCTAACATTACCTCAAATGGACTATCAGCAGGCCACCAGCTTTGTGGTCCGTAGTAATTTAGAAGTTTTATATATATATCTTCTATGAGCTTATCATCAGTCATACGATCTCCCCTTTGGATATTTTCACCTACGTCTATATATTACTAAAAAAATAAGGGAATAGCTAGTTTTGTCTATTTTGCTACACTGGGAAAAACAATTTAAATAGCTGAGTAGTTAAAAAACAGACGGATATACCTAAGATAGTGGGTATTATAAATGACAAAATTGTCCACTTGATGCTACCTGTCTCTTTTTTTATGGTTAGGAGCGTTGTTCCGCAGGGGAAGTGCAGTAGTGAGAATAGCATCACGCATATTGCAGTCAAACAATTCCAACCATTTAGAGTAAATAGCTCTCTTAGGGAATATAGATTTTTCATATCTACTAGTATACCTGCTCTTGTATATCCCATGATGATTATAGGAATTACTATTTCATTTGCAGGGAAACCTAATATGAAGGCCATTAATATGTAACCATCCATACCAATGGCATTGGCTAATGGGTTTAGGAATTGTGCACCTAGATCTAGAATACTTGTTGCATCTCCTATATGTATATTTGCCATAAACCATATAATTAGGCCCGCCGGCGCGGCCACAGATATAGCCCTTCCCAATACAAACAGTGTTCTATCAAATATTGAACGTATTATAATCATACCTAATTTTGGTTTTCTATAGGGAGGTAGTTCCAAGGTAAAGGTTGATGGTATACCTTTGAGCAAAGTTTTAGACAGAAATTTAGATACAGCCAAAGTAATACCTATACCTATAAGAACAACCGTTATGATTGCCAAAGTGGCTACAATAGAGCTCAATTGCTCTTTTACTAAACCTCCTATAAATATGGATGATATAGTTATGAGCAGAGGAAAGCGACCATTACAGGGTACAAAATTATTGGTAATTATTGCTATGAGACGTTCTCTAGGAGATTCTATTATTCGACACGATATTACACCAGCTGCATTGCATCCAAATCCCATGCACATGGTGAGAGATTGTTTGCCGTGGGCACCTGCACGTTTAAAAAAGCTATCTAAATTAAAGGCTACCCTAGGAAGATACCCTAGGTCTTCTAGAAGTGTAAAGAGGGGAAAAAAGATTGCCATGGGAGGAAGCATGACAGATATTACCCAAGCTGAAGTTCTATATACTCCAAATAAGAGCATGTCTTGCAATGTTTGATTTAGATTTAGCCATCTAAAGAGAGCGAGTATGTGATTTTCCAGGGTAAAAAAGCTATTATATAGCAAGATTGATGGATAATTTGCCCCTTCTATGGTTATCCAAAATACAATGCCTAGCATCAATAACATCAAAGGTATACCAAAGAGCTTAGAAGTTACTATATCATCAATCCTATCTTCTAGAGATTTTTTTATTACCTCTTGACAGGTCATAACATGTCTTGCAATTGTTTCAGCCTCTTTTACTATAGAGGTAGCTATTAGATCTCTTGATTTTTCATTGTCTATGTTAATCGTATTTAATATATCATCTATTTCAGATTTTGGTACTATATCTATATCTCCCTCTGCCAATCTAAGGGCAGCCCATCTTTTATATATGGGATCTTCTGAGGGTATGAACTTTTTAAGTTCTTCTACTATCTTTTCTATGCTAATATCATATTTCATTTGATGGGGCTGCATTTTAAGCTTTCCCGTTGTGACATCATATATGGCCTGTTTTAATTTATTTAAGCCTATTTTATCCCTAGCATTTGTTGCTATTACGGGGACTCCTAAGATTTCCGATAATTTATCTATATCGATATGGATTCCCTTTCGTTTTGCTTCATCCATTAGATTTATGCATAAGATTACAGAACTTGTCATCTCTAGTATTTGGAGGACAAGAATTAGATTTCGTTCAAGACAAGTGGCATCGGCAACTACCACAGTTGTATCTGGTTTATTATGACATATAAAATTTCGGGCTATTTCTTCTTCCATCGAATTTACTAGGAGTGAGTATGTACCTGGAAGATCAACTAATAAAAAATCTAAATTTTTAATGGATATATGTCCATATGCTGTGGCAACGGTCTTACCAGGCCAGTTACCTGTGTGCTGCCTCATTCCTGTCAATGCATTGAATATAGTGCTCTTACCCGTATTTGGATTACCTGCTAATGCGATAATAGCGGAAGTTTTGGTGTGTTCCATGTCAGGTATTATTTTAATTATATTATTGCCCATAGATTGATTTGTAAGTCCCATGATATCACTGCCTTCATTTATGTTCTATATACCAATATATCTGAAGCTTCTTCTTGACGTAGAGCTATTATTGTTCCTCGGATTTTATAAGCAACTAGATCGCCTAATGGACTCTTTCTTATGGGCAATACATAAGAACCTTGAATAAAACCAAGGTCTAATAAGCGCCGGCGTTTGTTTCCTTTTGAATTTATTATTTCGACCTTCCCAACTTTACCTATGGGAAGTTTAGAAAGGGGTATTGGGATATAATCTGACATGATATTACCTCCATATATAAAAATATTAGTGGCAGTAAAAATTCTGTATATCGCTAATATATGCATATGATTGGTATATGTTACATATACAGTTAAACATACAATCGTCATAAGAATATTTAACAAGTAATATGACGAGATGCCTATATGACTTGATGTTTTAATATATGAAGGGATATGGTTCATAGCTCTTACAAGTTCTGGTCTAGAGATTAGAGCATTTTTTTACGAAATCTTTATAGAGAGAGGTACGAGTTTTTGGAGGATTTAGTTGTGGCTGAAAATTTATAGAGTTCTGTATGGGAAGCTCACATTAACCAAGGGGACACCTATATATTGGAATATATACGAGCTTTCCATCTATTCTTGTACTTTCCATAAGGGTAAGACTGTCTATATTCACAGGTATTGGTTCTACAGTTATATTTTCTTTTAACTTGTCAAAGGGTAGAGGTAAAACTATTTCTCTACCTATTGTAATATGAGGTGTAAATTTTTTTTTATCTTCTGGGAAACCATAGGTACTTAGACCTTTATCAAGGGAATTGTGTAGCATGGCTAGCTTTTCTACTCCATCTCTCGCACCTAACCATATTAGATTTTTTCCTCTACGTATAAATCTTCCAATATCATTCAATATAATAGTAAATGGATGTATAGTTTGAGCAGTATTTTCCATGACAGTTTGTATGGTCTGTATATTGTTTTTTTCTATCTGCCCTATGAACTTTATGGTTATGTGTAGATTATCCTTTGGAGTATAATTTCCAGCTTTACTATATCTGCTTATTTCATTAGATATATAAGCTATACGGTTTTTTGTTTTGTCATTGAATTCTATAGCAATAAATACGCGCATGATAATCTTCCTTTCAATTATATTTATTATATATTATCAAACTTTTGAGAAATAAGCATATGGCGTTTATTTTTTAAATTAGGATAAAGCAAAGTGTTGGATGCATTATAAAGGGTGTATGAGATATCATATTATCTAATCTGTGAGAGAAATCAGGCAATAAAAGCATGTCAAATATTGTCTAAAAACATAATAAAATGGGCGAAATCTTCGAAATAAATTTGAAGAACATAAGATAACATGGTATAATTATAGGACATAAAATGTATATACAAAAGATATGTAAAAATGTTGCAAGTTTACAGCTAAAGACAATTTAGTTTTAAAGAGTATAAAATTTTATGTAAAGGAAGGGAGATAAAAAGTGAGGAATAAAAAATTATGGTCGCTAATAATGGTTATTGCTTTATTATCTGCGACCTTAATAGGTTGTGGTGGGGAAGCGAAAAAAGAGGGTCAATATATAGTAACAAGAATGCCAGTTGAACCTCAAGCCATTGATCCTTCCCGAAGTAGTGATTTGTATTCGTCAGACATTTTAAACGAGATCACAGAAGGTTTAGTAAGGCTGGAACAAGATGAAAACGGAGGAGATATTATAAAACCAGCTGGTGCTGAAGATTGGGATGTAAGCGATGACGGCCTTGTATGGACGTTTCATTTGAGGGATTATAAATGGGAAGATGGAGAACCTGTTACAGCACATGATTTTGAATATGGTATGAAAAGAACAATAGATCCTGAAATAGCTTCAGTATATGCATTTTTGTTATATCCTATAAAAAATGCAGAGGCCTGTAACAGTGGAGAAAAAGAAATAGATGAATTAGGCGTCAAGGCTCTAGATGAAAAAACATTGGAAATAACGTTAGAAGGTCCCTGTGCATATTTTGAAAAACTATTGGCCTTTAAAACCATGTATCCTCAAAGGAAGGATCTTGTAGAGGAATGGGGCGATAAGGCAGGAAGCGAAGCTGAATACACTATATCTTGTGGACCTTTTAAATTAGAAAAATGGACCCACAAAAGTGAGCTTGTATTAGTAAAAAATGAAAATTACTGGGATGCTGATAAAGTAAAATTAGATAAGGTAACATATAAAATTGTAGAAGATCCCAATACTGCAAGTAATATGCTTTCTAACGGGCAATTAGACATATGTGCAGTTAGTAAACCGGAATGGCTTGAAAAATTTAAGCAGAGAGATGATATGACATATGTCAGCGAATTCGAACCATCTGTTGCATATCAATTCTTCAACCAAGAAGTTGAATTGTTTAGCAACGCAAATATAAGAAAAGCTTTTGCTTTAGCTGTAGATAAGGAAGAATTAGTAGATGTTTTATATTATGGAATAGGTGAACCGGCCTACGGATGGATACCGCCAGTAATGAAAGTAGGCGATAAAACCTATAGAGATGTGGTTGAGGAACCGCTGAAGAAGTTACAAGAAGAAAATCCTGATCCAAAAGAATTATTAATAAAGGGGCTAGAAGAACTTGGAATGGATCCAGATCCTAGCAAGATAACGATTAACATGTTAGAAGGTGGTACGGATCCTGAAACTAGAAGATTTGCAGAATATTACCAGCAAGCATATGAAACGGCCCTTGGTGTAAATATTAAAGCTGAGTATGTAGATTGGCCAGTATTTTTAGATAGAGTACAAAACATGGACTACGAATTAGCAGGTATGGGTTGGATGGGAGATTATGATGATCCAATGACATTTATGGATATGTGGATGACTGGTTCAGAAATGTCTAATACTGGATGGTCAAATAAAGAATATGATGAGTTAATCAAAAAAGCGCAAGAGAGTCTAGATGAAGAAGAGAGATTGGAATGCTTTAAGCGAGCAGAAGAGATATTACTATATGAGGATGCAGTTATTGCTCCTGTTATATATAGAAAATCAAGTAGATTCCAATATAATTATGTAAAGGATACAATGAAGCCCTTATTTGGTTCTGGAATAGAATTTAAGTATGCATATACTCAAGATAGGAAATAATAAGAATAAAAGCGATAAAAGATTTAAATTATAATAAGGGATTTATAAAACAATTTATACGACTATGCGCATAGTCGTATAAATTGTTTTATGCTATACTTTTCAGATGATGGAGGTAAGAATATGCTAAAATATATTCTAAAGAGGGTTCTCTATATGGTATTAACATTATGGATTGTTATTACCATTACATTCTTTTTAATACATGCAATACCAGGAAATCCCTTAGCATCATTAGCTAGGAACTTACCACCTCAGGTAAGAGCTAATTATTATGCTAAATATGGACTAGACAAAAGCGTTCCACAACAATATGTGATGTTTTTAAAAAATCTTTTCCATGGAGATTTGGGAGAGTCGTTGAAATTTCCTGGTAGAAGTGTGACTGACATTATATCGGAACATGCTCCAATATCTGCTAGATTAGGGATTCAGGCTATCCTTATAGGTGTGATTGTTGGGATAGTCCTCGGAATAATTGCTGGTTTTAAGAGAAATAGATGGCCAGATCATTTAGTAATGTTTGTAGCGATATTAGGAGTTTGTTTGCCTAGTTTTGTATTAGCGGCTTTATTACAATATATACTAAGTGTTAAAATTGAATTATTTCCCACTGCTGGATGGGGAACTGGGAAATATACAGTGCTGCCTACTATAGCATTATGTTTTGGATCTATAGCAACTTATGCTAGATATATGAGGTCTAGTGTGCTTGATGTAATAAATCAAGACTATATTTTGACGGCGAAGGCTAAAGGTATTTCAAATTTTAGTCTAATATGGAAACATGTTATAAGAAATGCTATAATTCCAGCTATAACTATATTACCACCTCAGATAGCAGGAATATTTGGAGGTTCTTTTGTTATAGAAAGCATATTTGCTATTCCTGGCTTAGGTTCGAATTTAGTTGATGCAGTTAATAACAGGGATTATACTGTAATTATGGGATTGACTATATTTTATTGTGCATTATATATAATATCACTATTAGTAGTGGATATTTTATATGGTGTAGTCGATCCAAGAGTGAGGGTTTCTGAGGATACTACAGAGTAAAAAACATACAGAAGATTGGAGGATGGCTGATGACGGAAGCGACAATAGATGAGAAATTTAAAATTATTGGATGTGAAGATTCTGATAGCGAAAAAATAGCAAGGCCTACTATGACATATTGGCAAGATGCTTGGCGACGATTAAAATCCAATAGAGCAGCGATGATTTCTATAGTAATATTGGCAATATTAATAATTATGACAATAATAGGTCCTCATTTAACTCCATATTCCCATGAAGAGATGATTGCAGAAGAAAGAAATATGGGTCCAAGTACGAAACATTGGTTTGGAACAGATGAATTAGGGAGAGATATTTTTACTAGGGTGTGGAAAGGTGGACGTGTATCCATACTCATTGGTGTAATAGGAGCGCTTGTAGCATCGGTTGTAGGCTGTATCTACGGAGGAATTGCTGCTTATTTTGGTGGAATTGTGGATGATATAATGATGAGGATAGTAGAAATATTGGTAAGTATACCATATTTGATAGTGGTTATTTTAATTTCAGTGCTGACAAAAAGCAAAGGTATGGGCTCTGTACTTCTTGCCCTTTGTATTACTGGATGGTGCGGGACAGCTAGACTTGTAAGAGGACAAATACTACAATTAAAGAAAAAAGAATTTGTAATGGCTGCGAAGGCATTGGGCGTTAGCAGTTGGAAGATAATAACAAAGCATTTGATTCCTAATACTCTCGGTATAATTATTGTATCTATTACTTTTGATATTCCTGGTTTTATATTTTCAGAAGCTTTTTTGAGCTATATAGGTTTAGGAGTTCAATCACCAGATACTAGCTGGGGTGCTATGGCATCTGCAGCCCAAAATAACTTACTATTTTATCCGTACCAATTATTTTTCCCTGCTCTCATGATAGCTTTAACTATGCTAACTTTTTCACTACTAGGCGATGGATTAAGGGATGCCCTAGATCCACGACTAAGACAGTAAGGAGAATGTGAAATGAATAGAATATTAGAAGTAAAAAATTTAGCGGTATCTTTTCATACTTATGCAGGTGAAGTTAAAGCTGTACGCGGAGTAAATTTTTATTTAGATAGAGGGGAAGCGTTAGCACTTGTTGGAGAATCGGGATGTGGAAAAACTGTAACAGCTAAATCTTTAATGCGTTTAAATCCGATTCCTCCAGCAGAAATAAAAGAAGGTTCTTCGATAAAATATAATGGCAAAGAAGTACTAGATATGTCAAAAGAAGAAATAAGAGCCTTCAGAGGTGCAGAAGTTGGCATGATTTTTCAAGATCCAATGACATCATTGAACCCTACAATGAAAATTGGAGATCAAATAGCAGAGAGTTTAATTACTCATATGAATCTTAATAAAAAGGATGCATTAGATAAAGCTGTTCAAATGCTAGAGAGAGTTGACATACCAAAACCAGAAGAGAGGATTAATAGCTATCCCCATGAATTTTCAGGTGGGATGAGACAGAGAGTAATGATAGCAATAGCCCTTGCTTGTAATCCAAGGATACTCATAGCAGATGAACCTACTACGGCTCTTGATGTTACTATACAGGCACAAGTTTTAGAGCTGTTAAAAGAGCTCCAAAGTGAGATGAATACATCTATAATTTTAGTTACTCATGACTTAGGGGTCGTGGCAAATTTTGCTGATAGAATACATGTTATGTATGCAGGAAAGATAGTAGAAAAGGGTACAACTAGAGAAATTTTTTATGAAGGTGAACATCCTTATACATGGGCACTGTTGAGTTCTGTTCCAGATTTATATGAAGAAAACAGAAAAAAGCTATATTCACTAGCAGGTACACCCCCAGATTTATTATTGCCATTAGACGGTTGTCCATTTGCGTCTAGATGCAGATATTGTATGCAAATATGTAAGGAAAAAATGCCTCCCAAAACGGAGTTGAGCGAAAGTCATAGTGTATCGTGTTGGTTAAAGCATCCTTCGGCACCAAAGGTTGAAAAACCGCATATTTTAAGGAGGGATGTATAATGGCGAATTTACATGAAGAATTAATTCGAGTTGATAATCTTAAAAAATATTTTAAAGTTGATAGAAAATCCATATTGAAAGCAGTAGATGGAGTTAGCTTTTCCATAAATAGGGGAGAAACTTTGGGTTTAGTAGGAGAATCAGGTTGTGGAAAGAGCACTTGTGGTAGAACTATTGTTGGATTATATAATGCGACGGATGGTTCTGTATTATATGATGGAAAAAATGTTCATGAACTTGGAAAAGATGAGCAATTAACTTTTAAGAAAAACGCTCAATATATATTTCAAGATCCTTATGCTTCGTTAGATCCTAGAATGACAATAGGGGATATTATAGGAGAAGGTATGGATGTTCATCGAATGTATCTTACTGAAAAAGAACGTACTAAAAAAATTCATGATTTGTTAGAGCTTGTCGGTTTAAATCCCGAACATGCAGTAAGATACCCCCATGAGCTTTCTGGAGGTCAAAGACAAAGAGTAGGTATAGCACGAGCCCTTGCGGTAGAACCAGAATTTATTGTATGTGATGAACCTATTTCAGCGTTGGATGTATCTATTCAAGCACAGATAGTAAACTTGCTTATGGAATTGCAAGAGAATTTAGACTTGACCTACTTATTTATTTCTCATGATCTTAGTATGGTCAAGCATATATCAAATAGGGTAGCAGTTATGTATCTCGGTGTAATAGTGGAGATAGCTTCTAGTAAAGAGTTATACAAAAATGCCCTCCATCCATATACGCAGGCACTTATGTCTGCTATACCAATTCCAGATCCCGATGTAGAGGCTAAGAGGGAGAGGATAATCCTGTCGGGAGACGTACCAAGCCCTATAGATCCGCCTCCAGGATGTAAATTCCAAGGTAGATGTAAATATGCAATGCCCATATGCAAGGAAAAGGCGCCGGAGCTTATAGATCAAGGTAATGGGCATTGTGTTGCATGTTATCTTCATAATAAATAGTAAAAAACAGCATGTGAAAATATTTTCACATGCTGTTTTTTACTATTTATAAAGGGAATCTTTGTCAGTAGTTTAAAAGAAGAAAAATTTAAATACTCAAAGATAACTATGTTGGTTCATTAAAAAATAAATTTGTTATTTTTAGCTACTTTAATTGTAGCGTGATATTTATGCTTTTAATTGTTTTCTATTTAGAATGGCATTTAGTACTATACCTACTATTGCAGCTAGGCTTAAACCTGATATTGCAACTGTTTTTGTTATAGGTATTCCGATTACAATGCCAAATTTGGTTTGTATAAATTCACTTCCTAGACCTAGTATAAGTATAGTCGCCATTATTATAGTGTTTTTAATATTAAATTTCACATCATTGGTCTTTATAGTTTGAACACCGACAAGGGCTATCATGCCAAAAAGCATTATACTTATTCCACCCATTACGGAATTAGGTATGGTACCTAGAAAAGCACCTATTTTTGATACAAATCCTAGTGTTACGGCGAATATAGCTGCTAGCCTCAATATGGCTGGGTCATAGTTTTTGGTAATAGCTAGAACTCCAGTGTTCTCACCGTAGGTAGTGTTGGCTGGTCCACCTACCATACCTGCTACTATGGTGGCAAGTCCATCTCCAAGTAAGGTTCTATTAAGTCCAGGGTTTTCTACAAAGTTTTTACCTACTACTTGGCCGTTAGTAGTGATATCGCCTATATGCTCCATGAATACGGCTAGTACAACAGGGGCAATTATAGCGATTGCTCCACCATCGAATTTGGGAAGGGTGAATGGAGGTATTGCAAAAAATGGACTTCTTGTAACAGCAGTTATATCTACAATTCCTGCAAATGCTGAGATTATATATCCGGCAATTATAGCGACTAATATCGACAGTTGTTTAAAAAATCCTTTGCCTGTAAAATTGACTATTAGTGCTATTGCCAATGTGAGACCAGCGATTAAAAAGTTTTCTGAAGCCATTCCTACTGCAGTTGGAATTAGATTTAGCCCTATTACTATTATCATGGGTCCTATCACCTGTGGAGGCAAAAATCTCTGAATTCTATCTACACCTATTTTTTCGATTAAAAGGGATATACCTACATATATAAGCCCTGCGATTATAATTCCGCCTTGGGCATATGCTAAATCTCCGTATATTTCTTTAACTGTCAATATAACGGGTATGAATGCAAAAGATGAGCCAAGAAAGACAGGTACTTTACCTTGAGTACATAGATGAAATATAAGGGTCCCCAGACCAGCAGTAAATAATGCTATAGATGGATTGAAGCCAGTTAATATAGGGACTAACACTGTTGCACCAAACATTGCTATTAAATGTTGTAGGGCAAGAACAACCTTCTTAGATGTGTTTGCAAGATCTTCCTTTTTTAAAGAATGATCTTGAACATTATTTAAGACTTCTTCACTCATAAAAAAACCTCCTTATATTTGAGTATCATAAAGGAGAGTTTTTTACGCTCCCCTTTTCAGCCTCTCTGGACTGAATTAAAAGGTTATACTCAGTTTTCTAAATGATTATAACATTAATATTTGCAATAAGCAAGGAGTTTTGTCAATCCGGATTTTGCAGCTTGAATTATAAATCCAGAGGGTTATTTAGCAAAATATCTGTATAGAATATTTCTAAAAAAACCCGTCATTTAACTTTACAACCTAGGTTGTGCAAATTTAAATTTTGTTAGTGTATAATTTTCATGGGCATCGGGTATTAAATTCCAAAAAGAGGAAGACCCCACTAAGGGGTCTTCCATATGCATAG
>CZCB01003890.1_pt1 | contig 19632 bp, 10 predicted proteins | sample 591991 | NCBI WGS metagenome assembly CZCB01 (sample SAMEA3556809, study PRJEB10932) | anaerobic digester metagenome | reverse complement strand
CAAGTTCCGGGGTTTGGGTGTTCTCAAAACGGATTCTTCTCAGACGGTTGCGTTTTTTGAGTCCCATGTACCTTTGATTGGAAGCCTGAACATGCTGGGGCTAGTGATTATGGCGGCGCTCATGTATGTGGTGGAATATCAGGATGGGGGCATGAAGAAGATGGAGACTCTTCCTTTGCCCATATGGAAGATGTTTCTTTCAAAGGCCCTCTATCTTAGCCTGGCCTATGGCCTTATGGTCCTACTTCAGGGCGTAGCTCTAGTTGGTGCAGGAAAGCTGCTTCTCACAGAGACAAAAGGCCTTTTTGATGTGACCGTGTGTTACAGCCTTCAAGGCTTTGTGCTAGGCGTTCCCATCATCTGCTTTATGCTTGCGATTTCTGCTTTGTTTGAGAACTTGTGGGTGCCTCTTGGGGTTGGTGTTTTTGGATACCTTAGTGGTTCCGTGCTACCCCATACAGTCCCTGTTTTTCTGCTTATTCATCCCTTTTATCTATACACCCGCCTTTTCGCTTGTAATGGATGCTGGATGATGAAGGGGCTAGGAGTCGCAGCCGGCGCTGCGATAGTGTTCTTACTTATTGGTTGCATTTTGAGTCAGGAAAAGAAAATCGGATGAAAGGAGTTCAGTGTATGAGTTTCCTCAGAAGTCTACAACTTGAATTGCAAAAAACGAAGCGAACGAAGATTGTCATTCTCTTTATTGTGACAGCAGTATTCATGGTTCTTATGACCGGCATGAATTTAAATGCAATGATTCCAACTTACCAGGACAGGGTTATGGAGAATGTCTGCTTTCAGGACAGCCTGGCATGGAATCTGTTCCTGCCTTTTCTCATGATCATTGTGGCAACGATGATGAAGGCGATAGAGAGCAAGAATAACGGGTTTGTAAAGATGCTTTCTTTACCCTATAACCCGTGGATGATGAATGCAGCAAAACTCTGTGTCCTGATCTTTTATATGGCGCTTGCATCCATGGTCTATCTGGTAATTCATAATGTAGGTATGATGGCTGCTTTAAAAGCCATTAAGAGAGAACTTAGCGTACCTGTTGCTTACGACATGAAGCTAGTGTTCATGGTGTTTACCCTTAACATAGCCTCTGTCATGGTGATTTGGGTGATCTCCCAGCTTCTTTCAAGTCCCGTTTTGTCAGCTGGAATTAGTCTTTTCTTTGTAGTGCCAGGGGTACTTGTCGCTAATACCGAAGCTTGGATCGGATATCCCTTTGCCTACTCTATCCATGGGCTCATTGGAGAACTGAAATATCTACATGGTGGAGGTGGAACAGGTGCGGAAGCAAAGGATTTTTTGACCTGTATTCTGGCAAGTCTCATTACAGTAATTCTTGCCTATGTTATCTCATCAAAACTCATTGGAAAAAATGAAATCAAATAGGAGGAAACTGGCCTTATCTTCGAAGGGAAGCACTTTGATGGTTCCCTGGAGCTTCAAGTAAGTGACTAGATCCGTGTTACCGGTTCGATAGTCAACCATGCGTGACTTCTCCGATTTTCGTGTCGGACAAAGAATCCATAAAGAGAAGTAGGTTTTCTAGTGTTCTTGCTGAACGGATCCTATGCCAAGGGGACAGCAACGTCAGATTCGGAATTGATATAGCTGTTATCGCAGACAAGTTAAACAGCGACTATTTTGATGAACACGTCAAATTGCTCAAACTTAGGCGCTCGGTTGACTTTCGAATTGAACCGGTACTGATTGAGTACGGCGAGGATAAGATTTGGCTTGCTTTCACAATTGATTCTATTCCGTTCGCATTTTTCCCCTAAGAAGGCAATTTGACAGACCCTTCCAAAGGAATATGATACTGAAGTCCTTAACCAAATTGGATCCTTTACATTTACGCTCAACTTGCATATCATTATAGCGTAATCGCAAAGGGGTTGATAAGCACGAATTACCGAGAGCGACTAGAGGAATTGATAGTCGGAAAAAATGGTCTAATTCTTACAAGAGAAGTTGAAGAAGCAGGTATCCCACGCCACTACCTAACACTTTTCGTAAGAGAAAATGAACTTGAGAGAATCTCTCCAGGCGTGTACCTCGCACCTGATTCATTTGATGATGAAATGTATCGACTGCAAGCAAGAAACCAAAAAGCCGTTTTTTCCCACGATACAGCTTTATATTTGCACGAGCTAACAGATAGAGACCCAATCAAATTGACCGTAACTGTCCCTTATGGATATAACGCTTCTCACCTAAGACACGAAGGCATTAAGGTCTATACCGTTAAGAGATCACTTCACTTAGTGGGAGTCACGAAGTCAGAAACCTTATTTGCAAGGCCTATTCGAGTGTATAACAAGGAAAGGACTATTTGCGATATTGTCCGTAATCGTAACAATATTGATGTTGCAATCTTAAATGAAGCAATTAGAAGATATCTGGGTACGAAAGGCAAGAACGTCCCATTATTATTAAGGTATGCTAAAAAACTTGATGTTCAAAGAATCATTAGGCAATATGTGGAGATACTGACATGAAAAACCTCAGACAGTTAAAAGATCTAATAAAGAACATCTCAAAAAAGACCGATATAAACGCGCAGATTCTTTTGAGAAATTATATGCTGGAACGACTTCTTGAAAGAATATCGCTATCTGAGTTGAAAGATAACTTTATACTAAAAGGCGGTATGTTAATAGCTGCACTCGTTGGCATAGATATGCGTTCGACAGTAGACATGGATGCAACGATAAAATCTTATCCTGTAACAAAGGATTCTGTTTTGAAAGCATTTGATTCAATTCTATCTGTACCAGTGAATGATGGCGTAAACATAGTTTTGGTAGGCATAGAATCTATACGTGATGAAGCTGACTATGATGGATTCAGGGTATCATTGGAAGCACAGATGGATAAAGCTAGAATTTCGATAAAAGCTGACATTACTACGGGTGACAACATTCTAAGGTTAAACATACCCGGCCTACTTAGGAGAGGTCTACGCTCAACAAACACTATTGAATCCGCCTTCAGCGTGGTTGCTAAAGGTATCAGGAACGTGAAGAATTGGAAAAACGGTACTATGGTCCGGCGTTGGGTATGTGTAGCTTTACTTGATGCGGAGAACCGCACCAATCGCATAGCAGGATACCGTTCCATGGGTGTCTTAATCTCCGAAATTCAGAGGCTGACTAACGTTGACGAAGAGGATCAGGTAGCAAATGAAAGGAAAACAGCGTAATACTACGCCACTGAAATTCCACGGGGATTAGGACACGTTCGGATCCAGTTCTTTGTTCAGATCTTCTAAGGTGGAATATTTACCATCGGTAATCTCTGACTGAACATCAGCGGACATCCTTAATAGGGCCTCTCCCAATTCCTTTTTCTTTTCGGGAATCATAGATGAGATTTCATATTCGCTATAGCCCTCATTGATCAAGTCTCGCCTAATGAGATCTTCCAAATCTGAAAAGAAGTCTTTCTTAGTGATAATCAGTCTCCCTTTTTCATCAAGATCGACGAGGAGATTATCTTTGGGATTTAATTTCGCTCTTCGTCTAAGCTCTTTAGGAATGGTAATTTGACCCCGTTCATTCATTCTTACGCTAAACATGCATTCACCTTCCTCTCCAAAATCAGAATGCTGAATTCAGTGTTATTATAACATATCTGAAGGAAACTGTGCATAAAAAAGGCGTGTCCCACTCACATAACGAGAGTGTTTTCGGCTACGCCCCCAACAGTCGCTTCGCCAAAGTCCTGGCTGGGGACTTAGTGCAAGAAGGTGCAATTCCCATTCTAAAGGGAAAAGGAGGTTGTGGCTTCCACTTCCAGAAGGGTGGCTCAGAAAAGTCGGAACGATGTGAGGTCTTTTATTCTGGCAAGCTCCATCGGACCCTTAAACATAACCCCTCGGCGTTTGTTACGATAGTTGTCGGAAACCCCGAGAGGTGTTTCATATGATGGTGTCATTCATTCACGAGTTTGAAGACCTGATCCAAAGAGACGTGCAGAAGGAGGCTATACGGTTGAAGAGGAAGTGAGTGTTTGCATAAAGATCACTTCGCCCAAGGGTCGCCGAAACAGCGACTTAGGATTCACACTCGTGTTGTGACGATGTTGGCATAACCGCTGAGTCTGGTCAATGCCTTCCGCTTAAGTTGAGGGGCTTCGATAGAATATGTGGTCCCAACCACTCAAAAGCAGTCCCTTTTGGGATCCAATTCTTTCGGGAGGGGGCTATGTCAACTTCTCAAGCGATTGTTGGCTTCAAGCAAACTTTAGATCCCCTATGTTCAGAAAGCTTATTTCTTAGCTTATTCCTCAAAATAATCCGAATCAATTCTTTTTACTTCATAGACAATATCGGTTAACACACCAATATTGTGATCTATCATGAGACGTCCCAACTCTTCTCCTTCAATAAGAACCAGTTTATTATCAATTGAGGCAGCATATTTTCTCGCCTCATCTGTAAACGTGGAAGTAGTTATGAAGATTCCTTTCTTTGCACGCTGACCTAACAAGGCACCTGCGAACTTTTGGATTTCAGGACGTCCCACAGGATTGCGCCATCTCTTGGCTTGTATATAAATTATGTCAAGGCCAAGTCTGTCCTCTTTAATAATGCCATCAATTCCTTCATCTCCACTTTTTCCAATTGCTTCTCCAGCATCCTTCCTAGATCCCCCATAACCCATCTTTAGAAGCAAATCAACTACTAATCGCTCAAAGTACGTTGGAGAACACTCCATTATCTTATTTATCAAGTCCTGCGCTAAACTATGTGTTAGTTCCTGATAAACACCTTCCAACACTTCTACCGGAGTTTTTTGTATTTTACCATTTGTTCCTGAGGTTTCTGGGTCATGATCTTTCTTTTTTGAAGGAGATATAAAACTGACAAATTCAGGATATTGTTCTAAGTACGTCGCATCNNCCTCTAGTCCCCGTTCTGTAATCTCATAATAAGAGTGTCTAGTTGATTTTAACAAGCCTGCTTTCGTGAGATAAGTCTTTGCCCAACCGACTCTATTAGGAAAGACAGCTTGCTTACCACTAGGTAGTAGTTTTTCTTTCTCTTCTTCCGTCAATCCGAATTCCTCGGCTAGCGCATCAATTGTCTCCCGTGTGGAATGCTCCTTTTTGTCACCGGCAAACTTTAGCAACGGTAACATGATTGTTTGAAAATCAGGTATTGCCATGCCAAAACACTTCCCTTCCTGTGATTGCTAATTCCTCCTACGACCCGTAACACTCCGCGGGCACTAAGCCGGACACTTCCTTGAAATACTTTCGTTTGGCGGGTCTTAAAGGACTTAAGCTCGCCGATTTGAATCGAAGCGCCGGAATTACCTGAATCCACTCTTTTCCTTTAGTTACCATATACATTCTTTCACCAATGGATAACCTGTTAAAAACCTTTTTCGCTGTGGCCACGATGGCAAAAATGGAAAGCACGTTAATCCCACTACTGTCAAAGCTAACATGTAAAGGCCTTCTTCAATTCTCTTACGGTATCGAGTAATATTTCTTTAGCATAGACAATTCCGATAATCTCTAGGGAGGGATAATGCTCTGGATCGAGTGCTTTCCCAATGTACTTTCCAAAGACTACAATCTCTTCACCTTGTTCCCTCATTATTCCTAATTGAATCTTGACATACTCTTCGATCCGATTCCAGCAATCTATATTTTTATGACTAGTACCAAACTGAATTTCTGGTTCATACTTGACCAAAACAAGTTCCTTGACTCGATCTAGCTTCAAATCTATTATTCGTGCTTCAATAATCGAAGCAACTGCATCACAAAAACATAAATGGTCCTGTAAAGCTATTCCCTCTTTCGTGGGAAATAACTCCTGTTCTTTCTGAGCAAAAATGTTCGCAGAAATAGGCATAATCAAGCCTAAAGAATAGCTGATTAACTCCAAGAATAAACGATTGTACCTTTCTTGATTTAATTCCTCTGCAACAACTCCAAACTCGGACAAGACTTCTTCTATCACTTCTACATACGTGTTGTAAATGTCTCCTATCCACTTGTTTTCTATCAGATCTATAATGCTTCTACCAACTTGGTTAGCAGCGTAACAAATGTATTCTTCAGAATATATCATTTTTGGACCTCCTAGTCTTCAGGACGGGGACAATTGATGTCACCTCAAAACCATTACTTAAGGCTAACAATTACATGCATCGTGCAGGCGTTCCCCATGTCTACGTGGCTATTGGTGCAGTCCAAACGCTGGTGCGACGTCACTTAGGTTTTGACAAACCGTCCCTATAGGCCTAACGAAATACCATCAGATTTCCTTTTAACCAACCAGCGCAGAGCCGAGAATGCCATGTTGAATCAAACCGCTACGATGGCTTATGGCATCAAACAAGGGTTACTGTCAAGATCGAGATTCAGCCTATTGCTACAATTGCTTCTCCGCTATTCCTACGTTTCCTTTTGAAAATGAAACACATGAGTATTTAGGCGGGGATGGTTCATACCCACTTTCCACGAACAGACACGCGAAAATGCATAGCTTTGAGGTTTCAGTCCAAAACCCAACACGATTATCTCACCAATGCCAGGTTCTCTAGAAGATCCTTCAGTTAGCCTATTCAGAGTTTAGGTCCTCACGAACCCCAGGCTCTGGCCTCCTGTTTTATCAGTAACAAGAAAGTCCCTAGTTCATGAGTCCTCTTCTTACTACTCCCCTCCCCTACTTGATCGGTAGTGCTGAAAAAGCGTGTATCCATCACACAGGACAAGCATTTGGTGCATCCTGCTCGTTCAGCAACCAGTAAGCTTTGCCGGATATCCCTATAACGAACTAGGAATAAAGGATCATAAGGGTATATGTAGAAGAATTGGGGATGAACCCCTCAAATGTTACCTATCGTAATTATATGTAACTTGCTGGATCATATTCCAAAATCATGCTGAAATACGGGCAGGTGGACATGTGTGGGTAAGATCTTCAATGTCTTCAAAGTTCGGGATCAACTTGTTACCGACTTCGAGAAGTACGTAACCGGATTCATACATATCAACGATGAGCGGATCCGGAGTAAGGTACATGAAGAATTCCAACGTGGACTGCTGTGGCCAGAACCGTTGATACAGCTAAACCCTTCTTATGGGCAAGTAAATTACATAAACGACCTTGTTGAGGAGGGCATACTGCATCCGGAATGCAGCAGGATTTTCCGCCATGGCAAGACCCGTGACAGCCTGGGCAAACCGCTCCGTCTTTACAAGCATCAAGAAGAAGCTATTCGTGCAGCAAACAGCGGAGGCAATTACGTTCTTACTACGGGAACAGGTTCCGGCAAAAGCCTGGCTTTCATAATCCCCATTGTCAATCATGTCCTTAGGACAGGTTCAGGCAAAGGCATACAGGCGATTATCGTTTACCCCATGAACGCGCTGGCGAACAGCCAAATGCAGGAACTCTCCAGATACCTTAAACATGGATACCCTGAGAACCGTGAACCGGTGACCTTCCGACGGTATACAGGACAAGAAGGAATGAAAGACCGTGAGGAGATACAGGAGAACCCGCCTGACATTCTTCTTACGAACTATGTCATGCTTGAGCTGATATTAACCCGTGTTCGTGAGAAAGGGTTGGTGCAAGCAGGAAAAGATCTCCGCTTTCTTGTTCTTGACGAATTACATACTTACCGAGGCCGTCAGGGCGCTGATGTAGCAATGCTGGTTCGCCGAGTTCGAGAAGCATTTGAGGCGCCGAATTTACAGTGTATTGGAACCTCAGCCACTCTGGCGAGCGAAGGTACGTTTGACGAGCAAAGAGAACAGGTGGCTTATGCAGCAAGCCTGCTTTTCGGTGACTTGGTTATGCCCGAGAATGTCATAGGCGAAACACTGTGTCGGGTGACTCCGGAACGAGATCTCTGCGATCCCCGATTTATTGAAGAGCTCAGGCATCGAATCTCCCACCCTGAAAGATATCCTCTCCACAGTTATGATGCATTTACTAATGATCCTTTGTCTGTCTGGATAGAGAGCGTGCTTGGTGTGGGTCGCCAGGAGCCAACTGGAAGACTTATTCGTCAAACCCCCATAAGCATAACAGGATCAAAGGGTGCAGGTCAAAAGCTTGCGGAGATTACCGGTGTTGATGAAAATCTTTGTGTAGAGGCAATCCAGAATCAGCTCGCCGCAAGCTATGATCCCTTAAATGCACATCCGGAAAGCAAGGCAGCTCCGTTTGCTTTCAAGGTTCACCAGATGATAAGCAGAGGCGACACTACATACACATCTCTTGAGCCCCCTGGTAAGCGTTACATAACCCTTAGGGGACAACGTTATGTCCCGGGTGAAGACAGGTCCCGAGTCCTTTATCCTCTCGCATTCTGTCGTGAATGCGGCCACGAGTACTACTGTGTAACTCAGATCATTCAACCTGAGACCGGGGAATCGCGGTACGAACCTCGGCAGTTCGGAGATGAACCTATCGATGCAGACAAAGGCGATCACAACTTCTTGCCCGGCTATCTTTACATTGATGAAGACAAGCCTTGGCCGGCAGATTATGACGGAGTGGCGGCTAGGGTTCCAGGCAGCTGGGTGGATGACTCGCCAACGGGACAAAGGATCAGGAGATACTACGTAGATAAAGGAAGAGTCCCAAGACTGGTTCATGTTCGTCCCGACGGAGTAGCTGTAAGACCCGGGGACAATGATACAGTTGCCTGCGCTTTCATACCCTCGCCTTTCCAGTTTTGCCCGTACTGTGACATCGCCTATGTTTCGGCTCGGGGCGGAGAGTACGGGAAGCTGGCTACTTTGGCCACAGAAGGACGCAGCAGCGCAACGACGATAATCAGCCTCTCCGCAGTACAATCCCTTAGACAATGCCCTGAACTGGACGAAAGCACTCGCAAACTTCTCAGTTTTACAGACAATAGACAAGATGCATCGCTGCAAGCAGGCCATTTTAATGACTTCGTCCAGGTAGGCCTAATCCGTTCAGCGCTCTTCAGAGCCATGGCACAGGCGGGAGGTAGCGGACTGACTCATGATATGCTCCCTATCAAAGTCCTTGATGCCATGAATCTGCCTCTGGAAGCATACGCATCAGTCGGCGAGGGCGGCCTCGACTACCAAGCGCGGACTCGGGCTCGTAAAGCTATGCACAGTGTCCTGGACTATCGGCTCTACTGCGACCTGGAACGAGGTTGGCGAGTCACATCACCCAATCTTGAGCAATGTGACTTGCTCCGGATAGAATACATGGCTTTGGATGAATTATGCACCGACGAAAGCGTGTGGGACAGAAAGCATCCGGCGTTGACAAACGCATCACCTGAGACCAGAAAGACTGTATGTGATGTGCTTTTGGACTACATGAGACGAGGCCTCGCCATCCGTGCAGAGTGCCTGAACCCCGACTATGGTAATGTTATTCGGCGAAGAAGTGAGCAAGATCTTATTGAACCATGGGTCATCGATCCCGAAGAGCGAATGAGAGAAGCTGCCGCGTTATTCCCCTGCCCCCGTCCTACGATAATACGTTCCAGGCCTGATGATCTATATGCTTCGGGAAGAGGCCTATACTGCAGTTATCTGCGACGAAGCACGACATTCCTAGACTATCCCGCAAGGCTCGGCCTGGATGACGCAGAAATTATTCTAAGAGATCTCCTAAGCGTACTTCTATACGGAGGGCTCATCACTGAAGTCCCTGAGTATCGTCGGCAAATCGAAAACATCCCGGGCTATCAGCTCAAAGCCAGTGCGATGATATGGAAAGCCGGAGACGGGACAAATCCCCAGCCTGATCCCTTACGGACATGGCATAGCTCAGAGAAGCTCGAGAAAGCAAACCCGTTCTTCATAGAACACTACACTGAAAAAGCCGGAGACTTTCAAGGAATGGAAGGAAGGGAGCACACTGCTCAAGTATCGGCCGAGCACAGGTTAGAAAGGGAGAGACGGTTTCGTGAAGGGCAGCTCCCTGTGCTCTACTGCTCTCCTACTATGGAATTAGGAATTGACATTCGGGATCTTGCCGTAGTCAATATGCGCAACGTTCCCCCAAGTCCTGCAAACTATGCCCAGCGCAGCGGCCGTGCCGGTCGGAGCGGGCAACCTGCTCTCGTGGTCACCTATTGTTCCACTTTCAGTTCACACGATCAGTACTTCTTCCGCCGACCCAGCTTGATGGTGGCAGGTTCTGTTCTACCACCGCGTATGGAGTTGGCAAATGAGGATTTGCTAAGAGCGCATGTTCACGCCATATTCCTTTTCGAGGCTGAAATTTCATTGGGCTCATCTATGGTTAACGTTCTCGATGTGTCAGATGAAAACCCAACTCTTGCAGTGAACGAAAGCATTGCATCTGCCCTCCGTGACCGTAGCATACTCAAACGAGCGTATGCTTCAGCAAGACATGTGCTGGAATCATTGGAGCCTGACTTACAGGCCACCGATTGGTATACAGATCGCTGGCTTGAGGATGTTCTGAATCAGGCATATATTAGTTTTGACCGTGCATGCCAACGCTGGAGAGATCTTTATAGATCAGCTAAGGCTCAAGCCGAGAGGAACTTCAAAATAGAAACCGATATGTCGTGCACTGATTCCCGCAGGAAAACACGTGCCGGACGCCTACGTGAAGAGGCAGTACGCCAGCTAGGCTTGCTGGCCAATGACAGAAGCTACGAAGACTCTGATTTCTATCCATATCGCTATTTTGCCGGTGAAGGATTCTTGCCAGGGTATAACTTCCCTCGCCTGCCCCTGTCTGCGTACATCCCTGGACGGCGTGGTCCAAGAGGAAAATCGGAATACATTTCCCGACCACGCTTTCTAGCTATATCTGAATTCGGTCCAAGATCCTTCATTTACCATGAAGGTGCACGCTATCAGATTCGTAAGGTCATCCTGCCACCCCAGGTTGTCCAAGGCGATGAAGCTAAACTTGCCCTCGAGACCATGAAACAATGCTCTAGATGCGGCTGTGTCCATCCTTTCAATGACGGTGATGACATCAACATCTGTTCTAACTGTGGACATAAGCTTGGCAGCGCTGTGACGAATCTTTTCAGAATGACCAACGTCGCGACAGAGCGGGCTGCCCGCATCAACTGTGATGAGGAAGAACGGCAGAGAATGGGCTATGACATCAAAGTGGGTTTCAGATTCGCTACGGTCGGAGGCAAGCCAAGTTTTAGGGTAGCCCAAGTGTTCCACGAAAACAATGAGATTGCAACAATCACATATGCGCCTTCCGCCACTATCTCTAAGCTAAGCCTGGGATGGTTCAGGCGTAAGGAAGACGAAGTCCTTCCCGGCTTTGTGCTTGATTTGGAAACAGGACGATGGGCAAGAGGAAGCAAACTCGTGGAACGAGATGATGAGTCGGCGCCTGATGAAGATGAGATGACAAGCCGCAAAGAACGTGTTATTCCGTATGTTGATGACACGAAGAACTGCCTCATATTCAAGCCTGCTCGTAGGCTTGACAAGTCCGCCATGGCCACGGTCCAGGCAGTCCTCAAGAATGCCATCCAAGTTAAGTACCAACTGGAAGATTCAGAACTCGCTGCTGAACCGCTTCCTGATAAAGATGACAGGCGTCTCATTCTTCTCTATGAAGCTTCCGAGGGAGGCGCAGGAGTTCTTCGTAACCTTGTCGATGATCCGAACGCCTTAGCAGAAACTGCATCTTGCGCCCTACGAATATGTCATTACGATCCTGACACATTGGAAGACCTTGGCTCTGCTCCCAAAGAGGAAGAAGGATGCGAGGCTGCATGCTACGACTGTCTGATGAGCTATTCCAACCAGATGGATCATGCAATCCTTGACAGAAAGCATGACAAGGTCATCGAGCTCCTTAAGAAACTGCAAAGCTCGCAAACAAAAGCCTCCCCTGTAGGCAAGCCACGGGGAGAGCATTTAGAAGCTTTGCTAGCTAAGTGTGAATCTGATCTTGAGCGGAAATGGCTGAACTATGTTGCCGATCTTGACCTACGGCTTCCCACAGAAGCCCAAAAGTACCTGGATGTAGCGAATACAAGAGTTGATTTTTACTATGAAATAGATTCTGCTCCTGCAGTGGCTGTGTACATAGACGGACCGGATCACGAGATGAGCGATCAAATCGAGGTCGATAGACGACAAGAGAAAGTCCTCACGGAGCTGGGCATTATGTGTCTCCGCTTCAGTTACGACGATGATTGGGAACGAATCATATCAGAGCACCCAAACATCTTCGGAAAGATAGGTCACGGATCTGGAAGGGGTGGTGCAACATGACAGATGCAGACTTCTCAGTAGGCGCCTTAGTCCGCGCAAGAGGCAGAGAATGGGTAGTGCTTCCGGGCTCCAAAGAAAACTTTCTGCTTCTTCGGCCCCTAGGTGGTGAAGGAGAAATAGCAGGCATATCTACTGCCCTTGAATCCATGGAATCCGCCCACTTTGATCTGCCCAATCCTGAACATGTTGGAGAGTCCTTTTCCTGCAGAATGCTTCGGGACGCAGCGAGACTGTCATCCAGGGCATACTGCGGTCCTCTTCGCTGCCTTGGCAGGATAGCGGTGGAACCCCGGCCATATCAACTTGTTCCCCTCTTAATGGCCCTAAAACTTAATCCGGTCAGAATACTCATTGCTGACGATGTAGGTGTAGGCAAAACGATAGAAGCTTGCCTGATAGCCCGCGAACTTCTTGACAGAGGAGAGATCGAGCGAACCGCAGTCCTCTGTCCTCCTCACCTGGCAGAACAGTGGCAGGCTGAACTCTCTGGGAAATTCCATATTGAAGCTGAGTTGGTTCTGTCATCTACAGCCTCTCGCCTTGAACGTAACTGCGCTATGGGACAATCTCTCTTTGAAGTCTATCCGCATGTCATTGTCTCTCTTGACTTCATAAAATCAGACCGTAGACGCGAGGAATTCCTAAGGACCGCTCCTGAGTTCGTAATTGTCGATGAAGCCCACACGTGCGCTTTTGGTTTTGAAAGACGAGGAAGACATCAACGACATGAGTTAGTGTCGAAGCTGACAGATGACCCAGGGCGCCACATGGTGTTTGTCACTGCCACGCCCCATAGTGGCAAAGAAGACGCATTTCGTTCACTTATCAGCTTCCTCGATCCTGAGTTTGCTGATTTCCCCAAGGACCTTTCCGGCCCCCAAAACGAACCCCGTCGCCGCAGATTAGCCCAGCACTTTGTTCAGCGTAGACGGGCTGATATAGAGCATTATCTTGATTCCCAAACACCGTTTCCGAAACGTAATCCCAGAGAGGAACATTACACTTTGCACCCTGAGTACAAGCAACTATTCGATAGGGCAATAAACTATGCCAGGGACACTGTTGCAGATGATTCAGGAGGGCCCCATAGACAGAGGGTGCGTTGGTGGTCAGCCCTGGCGCTTCTCCGTGCATTGGCTTCGAGCCCGAGAGCTGCCGCTGCCACAATGAGGACACGGGCAGGTGTCGCTGACGCAGAGACAGTGGAACAAGTCGATGAAATCGGAAGACGGGCTGTATTTGATATTGACGCAGATGAACAACTCCCTGAAGGCCTGGATGTTATCCCGGGAAGTATCGCTATCGAAGAGGATGAAGCCCAAGCAGGCAAAGTCGACCGAAGTGAAATGAGATTGCTCTCGCGCATGGCTCGTCAAGCGGAATCTCTTGAAGGAAACAAAGATTACAAATTAACCAAGATGGTAGATTTCGTGGACGAGTACCTAAGAGATGGTTTCAGCCCCATTGTTTTCTGCCGGTTCATCCCTACTACTGAATACGTTGCTAAAGAACTTAGAAAGCGTCTTCCTGAAGATGTAGAAGTCGCCTGTGTGACAGGATCGTTACCTCATGTTCTCAGGGAAGAGAAAGTTGCAGATCTTGCAAATCACAAAAAGCGAGTGCTTGTAGCCACTGATTGCCTGTCGGAAGGGCTTAACTTACAGGAAAGCTTTAACGCTGTGATTCATTACGATCTCTCATGGAACCCCACAAGACATGAACAACGAGACGGACGTGTAGATAGGTTCGGCCAGAAGAGTCCGGAAGTACGCGTTCTTACATATTACGGCCTCGACAACCAGATAGACGGAATCGTCCTGGACGTGCTGCTCCGAAAACATGAGACTATCAGAAACAGCCTTGGCATTTCAGTTCCCGTTCCGCTTAATGCAGAAGCTGTGGAGGAAGCGATCATTGAAGGGCTGCGCCTTCGTCGTCCGGACCAAGCTATTCAACTTATGCTCCCAGGCATGGAGGATCAAGTCTACTTAGCCAGAACCGCATTTGACGCCCTTTGGGAGAAGTCTCTTGAGAGAGAAAAGCGCTCCAGAACCATGTTTGCGCAGGATACGTTGAAACCAGATGAAGTACTGGACGCGCTTGACGAAGCGGAAGGGTCTATCATGACCCCTGCTGATGTTCGGCGTTTCTTCACAGGTGCAGTGAATAGCTATGGAGGGGCAGTCCAATCCCAAAATGGCGTAGTGACGTTCGATCTCAAGGAGATGCCTCGTGACTTACGAGATGCGTTAGCCGCGCCTGAGACATTTCAGGCAGCTTTTGACCTGCCGGTTCCTGAAGAAGTCAAGTGGCTCAAACGCACCCATCCCTTTGTCGAATTCATGGCTTCGCATGTTTTTGAGTCTGCTCTCGATCCCTACGGAGAACCGGTCGCGCGCCGAGTCGGCGCAATGATGACAAACGCTGTCTCAAAACTGACTACTTTGCTCCTGATTCGCTACAGGTACGATATAACAACATACATTAACAACAAAGAAAGCTCACAACTGGCTGAGGAGTCCATAACTCTAGCTTATGAAGGACTTTCTGATGAGCCTGTTTGGCTCGATGAAGCTCAAGCCCACAGGCTCCTTGACGTAGACCCCACAGGTAATGTCTACCGTGAACAAGCACTTCACTTCGTGAAACAGGTAGTAGCGGGGTATGAAGGACTCATGAAGCATGTAGAGGAGACTGCGAGTCAAAGGGCCGAGTCCCTACTTACTGCACATAGGCGAGTGCGTTCAGCCGCACGGATGAAAGGTGTACGCTACAAAGTTGAACCTCGTCTGCCCGCAGATATATTGGGTATCTATGTTTACCTGCCTGACAACAGAAGGAGGAAGAACGAATGAGGGGACGTGTGAACGGGCTCTTTGCCGCAGTACGAACTGAAGGCGGGCTCCTGCCTCCGGATCTCATGCAGCGAGTGGCTGCAGGAGACCGTTCTCTCCCCGGACTTACTTCTAAATCCTATCACTTAGCCCAGGGTGAAAGGCTAAACGAGACGATTGCGCGTTCATGGAACAGGGTACGCGGCGCTTGGCATGGGTTTTGTGACGCGCTCTCACAACTTCCTGAGGATGATCCTGCAGTCGGCCTCACACGCGAACGCTGGCTCGGGGTAATCTTCCAAGAGCTCCATTACGGAAGGCTCCCCAGGGCAAGTGGGCTGGAACTGGATGGCAAGGCTTATCCCATATCGCACGTATGGGGCGACATACCCATACACTTGGTAGGCTATGGTGTGGATCTGGACAAGCGGACCCCCGGAGTAGCGGGCGCAGCCCGTAGCAGTCCCCACGGACTTGTACAAGAATACGTCAACCGTAGCGAGGANNAGCGGGTGCAGCCCGTAGCAGTCCCCACGGACTTGTACAAGAATACGTCAACCGTAGCGAGGATCATCTGTGGGGAATCGTATCCAACGGACGCAAACTAAGACTCTTACGGGATAATGTTAGCCTAACCCGTCAATCATATGTTGAATTCGATCTTGAAGCGATAATGGAAGGAGAGTTGTATTCCGACTTTGCCCTCTTTTGGCTGCTGTGTCACCAATCAAGACTTGAAGGCGAAGCACCAGGGGATTTGTGGCTTGAAAAGTGGGCCCAGCTGGCGAAACAGCAAGGAACACGTGCACTGAACGAGTTACGGGATGCAGTGGAAAAAGCTGTTGAATTACTTGGCGCAGGATTCCTTAGGTATTCAGGAAACCAGGAATTACGCAGGAAACTCAGAGCCGGTGAACTTCTGCCGGAAGAGTATAAGAATCAACTGCTTCGATTGGTTTACCGGATCATATTTCTCTTTGTGGCAGAAGACAGAGACCTGCTTCATCCTGAAGAAACCGGTCAGCGCGTAAGAGAGGTTTATGCGAATCACTATTCTATAGGACGACTCCGAAAACTTGCAGAACACACCCGCGGAGGTAAACATCCTGACCTTTACCGTTCGATTCAAGTGGTCATGACAGCTCTTGGATCTGATGAAAGCACTCCTGAAATTGGCCTTGCTCCAATGGGCGGAGGACTATGGGCACCTGCGTTCGTGCTGGATCTCGCTTGTGCAGACATTTCTAATGCAGATTTCTTAGCTGCCATAAGGAAACTTGCGTTCATGACAAAAGACGGCGTAAGGATGGCTGTCGACTACAAGAATATCGGGGCTGAAGAGATAGGAGGAGTATATGAATCCCTGCTTGAGCTCGCCCCGGATATGGATCCTGAGTCAGGCCGTTTTGAGCTTGTTGAGGTTTCAGGAAGCAGCCGCAAGACAACAGGGTCTTACTATACTAATTCCGAGCTCATTCAATGCCTGCTTGACTCAGCCTTGGATCCTGTCTTAAATGAAGCAGCCCGAAAGCCCGAACCCGAAAAGGCTATCATTTCGCTCAAAATATGCGATCCGGCGTGCGGGAGCGGCGCATTTCTGATTGCTGCAGCTCACCGCATGGCGAGGAAGTTAGCTTCCATCAGAACAAGAGAGGACGAACCTTCACCAGGAGAGATAAGGAGGGCTTTGCGTGATGTAATCGGCCATTGTATTTATGGGGTTGATCTGAACCCTATGGCTGTGGAACTCTGTAAGATCAACCTATGGATGGAAGCGATGGATAAAGGAAAGCCTCTTTCATTTCTTGACCACAGGATACTTGTGGGCAACAGTCTTCTCGGTACAGTGCCTGCACTTATGAATAAAGGAATTCCTGATGATGCCTTCTCGCCTATTTTAGGAGATGACAAAAAAATCGCTGCGCGATTCAGACGGCAGAATCGTGAAGAACACAGTATGACAGCGCTGTTCGTTGCAGACGGTGCCGGATATGTGGAATCACCCATTGCTGTGCAGATGGCATCGGGATTGACTAGGGCCATAGTAGAAATCGACGAGTTATCCAATGATGCCATTTCCGAGATTAGAAAGAAGCATCTCCATTATCAAGAGATTGTTGAGTCGCCTGAATATCGCCATCTCAAGTTCGAAGCTGACGCGTGGTGTGCCACGTTCGTGTGGAGAAAGACGAAAGGTGCGCCACCTGCGATAACAAATTCAGTCTATGAAGTCATTAGAAAGATGCCTGATTCTGTGTCCGAGGAGGTTCGCAGAGAAGTAGATCGACTGGCTGATCAGTACAAGTTCTTCCACTGGCATGTGGCTTTCCCCGACGTCTTCAAGTCGCCAATCTACGGAGGACAGCCTGAGAATACCGCTATGGGATGGTCAGGTGGCTTCGATGTCGTGTTAGGCAATCCGCCGTGGGAAAGAGTGAAGATTCAGGAGAAAGAGTGGTTTGCAGGTCGGTGCCCGAGTATTGCACAAGCGCCGAACGCAGCAGCCAGGGCACAGAAGATCAAGAAGTTGAAAGAGAGTAACCCTTGGCTATATAGGCATTTCATGGAGGATCTGCATCAGGCTGATGGGGAAAGCCACCTGATGAGAAACAGCGGCCGATACCCTCTTTGCGGACGCGGAGACATCAATACGTACTCCGTATTTGCAGAGACAATGCGAGATATTATCTCACCTGTAGGACGGGTAGGCACAGTGATACCTTCAGGTATTGCCACGGATTTTACAACTAGATTCTTCTTTCAAGACATCATGGGGGCAAAAGGTGCACCTTCCCTGGTCAGCTTTTATGACTTCGAGAACAGGAAGGCGATTTTTCCAGGAGTACATAGGAGTTATAAGTTCAGCCTGACCACAATATCCGGATCTAAACGGCCATCTAGAGAAGGTGCAGATTTCGTTTTCTTCGCCCAACAGGTTGAAGATCTGAAGGATGAAGACCGTCACGTGCGTCTGACAATTGAGGACATCGAACTACTGAACCCCAATACTCTCACCGTTCCAACGTTTAGGTCAAAACGCGATGCAGAACTGACGAAGAAGATCTATCAGCGTGCACCAGTACTTATTAAGGATAGCAAAAATGGAAAGCCTGAGGAAAATCCATGGGGGCTAAGCTTTATGGCCATGTTTCACATGGCTAATGATTCGGATCTCTTTCGCACCTGGACCCAGCTTGAGGAGGAAGGTTGGCATCTTGAAGGCAATGTCTTTCTGAAGGATGAAAAGAAATACCTACCCCTTTATGAGGCCAAGATGGTTCATCATTATGACCACAGATGGGCGACATATCTTCGAGATGGAACAACTACTAGAGAGCTAACTTCTGAAGAGAAGATGAATCCTAACCGGTGTGTTATGCCTCGGTACTGGGTACCTGAGGAGGAAGTGGAGGCACGGCTTGCAGAGAAATGGAATAAAAATTGGCTGATGGGGTGGCGAGATGTTACAAATACGACAAACGAGCGGACGGTAATTGCCGGGGTGGTACCGAGAGTAGGCGTGGGACACACATTTCCGCTCATGTTTAGCACAACTGTGAGCAAATCTGAGTTATTGTGCCTATTAGCTAGCTTTTCTTCTCTTGCCTTTGATTACTGTGCACGTCAAAAAATAGGGGGTACTCACCTCACCTACCACTGTATGAATCAGTTGCCAGTAATGTCCCCATCAACATACTGCCAAAATGCACCGTGGACTCAGGATGAGTCATTGGAGCAGTGGATCACACCTCGAGTGATTGAGTTGCTATGCACGTCTCACGACTCAACATCCACACTCACCCGTAATTTCTTTAGTAGCAGTTTGTCTCCCTGGGACGATGAACGGCGTTTCCTCATCAGATGCGAACTTGATGCAGCATTCTTTCACCTGTATGGCTTGGCCCGGGATGATGTTGAATACATTCTCAACACATTCCCCATTGTAAAAAAGAATGATGAAAAGATATATGGGGAATTTCGAACCGCGCGAACGATTATCGGAATCTATGATGCGATGGCTGAGGCTATTGCCGGAGCAGCAGCCGCAGCAGCTTATGAAACACTGTTGGATTAGGTTTAGGATGCGTGATATTCAAGAATTCCATAGTCTTCTTCTGTAGTAGAGTCCGCTGTCACCTTCACAGGAGTACACGCAGAAAATAAGCAGCCCTGAATGCCTATAGTTTTCTCATGAGGAATAATGTGAGCTCACGAAGAGTCAACCCATATGGTAGATTTCGTGTCAAGACTACAGGAGGTAGCTAAACAATGCAAACGGAAAACGGACGGGATCTTGGCACTGAGGGATCTGACATAATGGCAGCCTTCGATATTCTCCTTGAGATTATCGAAGATGCTATAGCTGCTGCAAATCGAACAAGCATAGCCTGTATGCAATCTGAGGATTACGACTCGGCGCGTAAACACCTGGATCGCAGTGAGGCAATTACAGGCTTCAGGGACAAGGTTTCTACTCTAAGAGATGAATGGTTCTCTATTTGCGAGTTGAGTACAGAAGAGACTGATAGTACACAGC
>CZCB01004849.1_pt1 | contig 19699 bp, 16 predicted proteins | sample 591991 | NCBI WGS metagenome assembly CZCB01 (sample SAMEA3556809, study PRJEB10932) | anaerobic digester metagenome | reverse complement strand
AAAAGAGTAAAATTATAAAAGTTGTTTATATTTATATTATTTTGTTATCAATTATAAAGATAAATAAATATTAAATCTATCCTACCTTTTTACCATTTTTCGCTATGAATTAACTAAAGGGAAAAATTGTAAATCGTAAAATTTTATAATTTATTAAAAAGTCTCTAAATGAATACCGTATTTATCAGCACTATTTATAAAAAATAATTAATAAATCTCTAAATGTAGCGCTCCTAATAAACACAGTTATTTATAAACATAAGAAATATTTATATTAATTTGCCATTTCTTTTGTAGGTTTTTAGTATGCTTGTGTAGAATAGTACAAATTAACCATATGTTCCTATAGTACTTTCTAACCATGTGGGGGAGATTATGTATGAAAAAGGAATTTCAAGACTATTACGTAAATATCAGATGGATGACCATAGTTATTCCTATTTTAGGGATTGGTTTTTATGAGGTTATAAGATTTCATATTTTAAATGACTATTTCAGCAATGGTTTAAATAGTTTATTATTAATGATCGGCATGGGTATTTTCGGATATTTCTTTTCCGCATGGCTTTTTAAAAAAATAAGTTCAATTCATGACACCTTATTCTGGGAACAACAAAGGTTAAAAACAATTTTTACCCATACTTCTGATGGGATAATTGTATTAGGGGAAGATTGCCAGGTCCTGCAGATAAACCCTGCAGCCGAAAAGCTTACTGGTTGGAAAGCCGGTGAGGTAGTTGGCAAACTTACTTGTGATGAAATGAATGGTTGTACAAAAAGTAAGGAAATGTGTTGGAATTCAGATTGTTCCGAAGGTTGTATGAATGTTGATTGTGGTCATAGGGAATGTTGGGGCAAGACCTGTTTGGAAAAAAAAGTGTGTATTCCTTATGTGGAAATGTGTTTGCTCCGAAAAAATGGTGAAAGATTTAATGTGGCTGCCAGTTATTCTTATATACCGGCTGTTGGTAATGAAAAGCCCCAGGTAAAATTAGTATTGCGGGACATTTCACAAAGGAAAGAATTAGAAAAAGCCATCCAGAATTATGCTACTTTGGAAGAAAGGTATCGCCTAGCTAGAGAAATGCATGATGGATTAGCTCAGGCATTGGTTTATTTGAATCTTAAAGCCCGCATTATCCAAAAAAACATAGAAAATGATCAGAAAGAACTTGCTTTGAATAATTTAAAAGAGTTCCGGAGGATTGCTCAGGATGCGGTAAATGAGATAAGACAGAATATCTTTAATTTAAAAACTCCTCCTGGGGAAGAAAGCAGTTGTTTTCTGGAATGGATTGATGAATATCTGAATTATTTTGGGACTACTAATAGTTTAAAAACTGAGTTTAAATGTGATTGTACCGAAAATATCATTTTATCAACTGAGGTGAAAGTGCAATTAATACGGATTATTCAAGAAGCCTTGGCAAACATTAGAAAACATGCCCAGGCCAGTGAAGCCAGTATTCATTTAAATAAAAACAGGGAAAAAATTATTTTGAAAATTATTGATAATGGTAAGGGTATAAATGTTAAGGATTTACAAAAAGTTAAAAAAGAACATTTCGGTTTAGGGATCATGGCTGAAAGGGCCAGAAGTATTGGAGGAAGTTTGGAAATTAAAAATAACGACCCTTCGGGTACCATAGTAGAATTACAAATTCCCAATTCTAATTTATAGATTGTTTACAGGTTAACCAGAATACAGTTGGACTATTAATATTATTTATTTTTCTTTGTCTATTCTTGGTTTTAAAATTAAAGAGGTGGTGTAATAAACATGAATAAGGCTCGCATCCTTTTGGTGGATGACCATGCCCTTTTCCGGAAAGGAATAGCCAGCTTACTTAATGAAGTACCTGAATTTGAAGTTATCGGGGAAGCTAGTAATGGCAAGGAAGGGGTAGAAAAAGCACTTCAATTAAAACCTGATATTGTTGTTTTAGATGTAGAAATGCCTGGGTTAAACGGTGTTAAAGCTGTAGAGTTAATTAAAAACAGTTTACCTGAATGCAAGGTTGTAATGTTGACAATCTCAGATGATGATCAAAATCTTTTTGATTCTATTAAAAACGGAGCTCAAGGGTATCTATTGAAAAGCATGGACCCGGATGAGTTGATAAAAGAAATTAAAGGTTTAACGAAGGGAGAAGCGGCTTTATCGAAAAACTTAGCTGTTAAGATTCTTGATGAATTTGCCCGTATTTCTAAAAAAGAAGTTCAATCTGGAGATCCTCAGGATTATAACCTTACAGAAAGGGAAGCGGAGGTTCTAATATTAGTAGCCCAAGGTTTTACCAATAAAGAAATTGCTTCAAGATTAGCTATAACAGAAAATACAGTTAAAAATCATTTGTGTAATATAATGGAAAAACTTCATTTACAAAATCGCGTGCAATTGGCTACATTTGCCTGGCGTGAGGGAATTGTAAACCGTAATAGCTAAAATAAAGAAGGGTTCGGCTTACAAATCCGAACCCTGTATTATCTCCTCAATGTATTTTTCTTCACAGGTTACAAACAGTGTTTTCTGATTATCGTAGATAACCATCCCCGGTTTAGCACCTTTAGGTTTGCGTACATTTTTCTTTAAAGTATAATCAACGGGAACTTGAGAGGAAAAACGACCTTTACTAAAATAGGCTGCCAGCATAGCTGCTGTTTTCAACACCTTTTCCGGTATATCTTTATTTTCCGGATTTTTTATAACCACATGGGAGCCTGGTATATCCTTAACATGAAGCCAAAGGTCATTATTTTTCGCTATTTTTAAAGTAAGATAGTCGTTTTGTTTATTATTTTTCCCTACTAATACTTTAAACCCGTTTATATAAAAACTATGTGGACTAGGGGTAGGGGTGGAGTTTTTATCTCTACTTTTATTTTTTTCAGGCTTACTTTTTATATACCCTGCTTCTTCTAATTCCCATCTTATTTCCTGCAGTTCGGAGAGACTTTCTGCCCTTTCTAAGCTACTTTTTATTGTTTCCAAATAAGTTATTTCTTCTTGGGTAAATTTACTTTGCTCTTTAGCTTTTTCTACTCCGATTTTTGTTTTGTTATATTTTTTAAAATAGTTTTGAGCGTTTTCGTTAGGTGTTAAATTTTCATCCATAGGAATTTCAATTAGTTCCTGATTTTCTGAATAAAAGTTAGGAACTATTGCTTTATTACTCTGCTTAAGTTGATAAAGATTTGCTGTCAATAATTCTCCCCAAATCTTATATTTTTCCCCTTGTTTTCCTTCGGCAATTTTATTTAATTGTAAAACAAGCTTTTTTTGGCAACGCTCTAATTCCCTATCAATAACTTTTTCTAAAGCTAAAGATTTTTGTTTAAAAAGGTTACTTTCTTCCTTTTTTCCTATAAAAAACTCTACAAGTTCACTCATCGTGGGAAAAGAAATCTGATTAAGCCCGGTAAATTGTTCTAAAAAAAAGGGAGCAAAGGCTATCGGGTTTTCCTTATTTTTAACCAAAGTAGGTTGATAGTCATTGTTTATTATTAAGTTATTTAACCAGGTTATTTGCTGCCATAGTTTACTGTATTCATATTGGCCTAAAAATTCTATACCGGTATCAGGATTTATTCCGGCTCTTATTACTAGTTCTTTTGAAGTTTGAGGTCCTATTCCTGTAACTAACTCCAATAATCCTTGGGAAATGCTTTTTTCGGAGTTATTTTCCAAAAAAAATTGAATTAATTTTTCCTCTGTTAATTCCTGGGGAGAAATTTTTTTTTGGGGAGGTGGGCTTAAATAGGTTAAACCAGGTAGAACTTGTCGATACTGGCTTGTACTAGAGCCGAGTCTTTTTATACTGTCAATGATAAGATTTGTTTTCGGGTTTATTAAAATCATATTACTGTGTTTTCCCATAAACTCGCAGATTAAGACTTTATTAGATTTTTCGCCCAATTCGTCATAACCTATGAAGTCAAAATGGACAATTCTTTCTAACCCCTGCTGTTTAATACTTTGTAGCTTACTGCCTTCCAGATATTTCCGTAATACCATGCAAAATAATGGTGGCTGTTGAGGATTGGGTTTATTTGTATTAGTAATATGAAAACGGGCAGATTGGGGATGAATCGAGATTAATAACTTATGGTTTTGGCCGCGTTGGCGAATATTAAAAATTATAGTCTGGGAATCGGGTTGTTGAATTTTATCAATTCTTCCGCCGGCCAGTAATGTATTTAATTCTTCTGTTAATGCCCGGATAGCTATTCCGTCTAAAGACACTAAAAACACCTCCTCTTAGGGAAGTATAGCATTTGTAGTGGAAAGTGGCTAGTGGCTAGGAATTATATATGTTATCTAAATAGTTTTTATCATTTTTCCCGGAAATGCTGAATAAGATTTACTTAGTATTAGTATGGTGGAGGGAAATTGATGGAAAAGAGATTTTGGCATAGTCGGGAAAAAGAAGAAATTTTAGAAGAATTGCAAGTTAATCCCCAAAAAGGTTTAACCGGTAAAGAAGCCGAACGTCGTTTAAAATTGGTTGGTTTTAACCAGTTACAGGAACAAAAGCGAATATCGCCCCTAAAAATATTGCTTAGTCAATTTAAAGATTTTATGGTGATGGTTTTATTAGCGGCAACCTGTATTTCCACTTTTTTAGGTGAATTTGCTGATGCCATTACTATTTTAATTATAGTAATTATTAACGGGTTATTAGGGTTTTTTCAAGAATTTAAAGCAGAAAAGTCAATGGAGGCCCTTAAAAAGTTAATTGCTCCGGAGGCTTTGGTAATAAGGAATAATCAGGAAATAAAGGTTCCGGCCAGAGAGCTGGTTCCTGGAGACATCGTTCTACTAGAGACAGGAGATATTGTTCCTGCCGATTTAAGGCTATTACAGGTAAATCAACTGGAAATAGAAGAATCAGCTTTAACTGGGGAGTCTTTACCGGTTAAAAAAAGTGGTGATATTGTTTTTGAGGAGAAAATTGGCTTAGGTGATCGTAAAAACATGGCTTATATGGGCACTACTGTTACCAGGGGTAAAGGCTTAGGTGTGGTAGTAGCAACTGGTATGGAAACGGAAATGGGGCTTATTGCTGGATTAATTCAAAAAGTTCAGGAAGAGCAGACCCCTTTACAAAGGCGTTTAGAGCAATTAGGGCGTTGGCTGGTTGTATTCTGTCTAGCTATTGTTGCGGTGGTAGTTGTTACAGGCATTATCAGAGGAGAACCTATTTACAGAATGTTTCTGGTGGGGGTCAGTCTTGCTGTTGCTGCCATTCCTGAAGGTTTGCCGGCAATAGTAACCATAGCTTTAGCCATTGGGGTCCAAAAAATGCTTAAAAAGAAAGCGATAATCCGGAAACTGCCGGCAGTGGAAACACTAGGCTGTGCTACGGTAATTTGTTCGGACAAAACAGGAACACTAACTCAAAATGCGATGACTGTAAGAAAAATGATTATTGATAATACCTTAATCCATGTAAGTGGAGAAGGATATGACCCTAAAGGAGAATTAGTAATCGAAGGGGAGAAAAGAAACAAAAATATAAAGAAATCATTAGAGATGGCTTTGCGTGTGGCAGCTTTATGTAATAACTCTAAACTTAAAAAAGATAATACTACCATAACCGGTATGTTTAGGCGCAAAACAACCAGTCCTTGGCAGATTATCGGTGACCCTACAGAAGGAGCATTACTGGTTTTGGCGGCAAAAGGAAAAATATGGAGGGAAAATATAGAAAAAGAACATGAAAGGGTTTATGAGATTCCATTTGATTCTAACAGGAAAAGAATGTCAGTAATTTATCGTGAAAGTAATAAATTGGTTGTTTACACAAAAGGGGCACCGGATATTATTTTGGAAAAATGTAGTCATGTTTTGTGGGAGGGGGAAAAAGTTCCCTTAACTGGTAAACTAAAAAATAAAATTTTAGAGAATAATGAACTGATGGCAGGAGAGGCTTTACGTGTTTTAGGATTAGCCTATCGTGAATTGTCCGCGAAATTCCCTTATGAAAACAATGACTCTCAAATTGAAGATAATTTAACCTTTATAGGGTTAGTAGGAATGATGGATCCACCACGCCCTGAGGCCATTAAGGCAGTAGAGTTATGTAAAAATGCTGGGATTAAGACGGTAATGATTACTGGGGACCACAAGATAACGGCCATGGCTATAGCCAAGGAATTGAAAATCCTCCAAGAGGATGACCTGGTTTTAACTGGAACCGAACTTGATGAAATGACCGATGAAAAATTGAAAAAAATTATTAATAGAGTTTCAGTTTATGCGCGGGTCTCTCCTAATCATAAGCTTCGTATTGTTAATGCTCTTAAGTCCCAAGGTCATATAGTGGCTATGACTGGTGACGGTGTTAATGACGCTCCGGCGGTAAAAGAGGCTGATATCGGCATATCTATGGGTATAAACGGTACTGATGTAACCAAAGAGTCTTCCGCCATGATCTTGGGTGATGATAATTTTTCCACTATTGTAGCCGCCGTTGAAGAGGGACGCGCCATCTATGACAATATTCGTAAGTTTATTAGATATTTGCTATCCTGTAATGTAGGGGAAGTTTTGACAATGTTTTTTGCCTCTCTTATGGGTTTACCTCTTCCCTTATTGCCTATACAAATTTTATGGGTAAATTTAGTTACCGATGGTTTGCCGGCTATGGCTTTAGGTGTAGATCCTGCTGATCCGGATATTATGTATCGCAAGCCTAGACACCCTAAAGAGAGCATTTTTGCTCATGGCCTGGCTCGTCGTATAGCGGTTCGGGGAACTTTAATTTGTCTGAGTACTCTTTTGGTTTTTGTTATTGGATTCTATCTGGGCGATAAGGATCTGTTTTTAGCTAGAACAATGGCTTTAACAACTTTGGTGTTTTGTCAGTTATTCCATGTATTTGATTGCCGTTCGGAAAGATACTCTATCTTTGAACTTGGCTTTATGACAAATCCTTTTTTAGTTGGGGCTGTCAGCATGTCCGTATTTATGCATTTGTTGATAATTTATACTCCATTTTTACAGCCGATTTTTAACACTTATCCCTTAAGTTTGTTCCATTGGCTGATTATTATCGGTGTGGCAGGTGGCACAACTATTTTACAAGGTGCTTACCGTTTCCTGAAAAGAAATTACTTGAGAAAAATTGTTTATATGCGTACATAAAATCCCTTAACTTAGGGTTAAGGGATTTATTATTTTGGAAAATTTATTTATTTAGCAGGAAATTAGGAATTATGTCGAGAACATTCAATAAACTAAGTTTTTTTATGTATATTATTTGGTTAAGCTATAAAATAAACAAATATCGGGAGGATAAATACTAAATGCGAAGCATGACAGGGTATGGGAGCGGAGAGGCTCAAGGATTAGGTAAAAAATTTATTGTAGAGATAAAGTCTATTAACCATAGGTACTCTGAAATAATAATTAAGCAGCCCAGGCAGTACTTACTATTAGAAGAAAAAATAAGAGAATTAGTTCAAAAATATGTGCAACGGGGTAGAGTGGAAGTCTATGTTAAAGTTGAGGAAACAGGAGAAAAAAAACCTGTGATTAAAGTTGACAAAGATATTGCCTTAGCTTATTATAAATCCTTGAAGGATTTGGCTAACATACTGGAAATTTCGCCGGAATTAAGTGTTTACCAACTGGTAAGTCTACCGGAAATTATAAAATTAGAAGAACCGGAAGAAAATTTAGAACATGTTTGGGATGTTTTAAAAAAAGCTTTTTCGGAAGCCCTGGAAAAATTAGTGGAAATGCGCGAGGCGGAAGGTTTAGTATTGAAAAATGATTTAGAAAAGCGCATTTTATATTTAGAGGAACTAACTAAAATGGTTTCCCAGCGTTCTCCTTTAGTAGTTGAAGATTATCGGGAAAAGCTAAAAGGGCGAATTAAAGAATTACTGGATGAAACTCAATACGATGAAGTTCGTTTAAATCAGGAAATAGTCTATTTTGCAGAAAAAAGTAATATAACTGAGGAATTGGTTAGATTGCAAAGTCACTTTCGCCAATTCTTGAATTCATTAAATACACAAGGAAGTGTAGGTCGTAAACTTGATTTTTTAGTTCAGGAAATGAACAGAGAAACAAATACAATTGGTTCTAAAGCTAATGACCTGGAAATTTCTAATTTGGTTATAGAAATGAAAAGTGAAATAGAAAAAATTCGTGAACAAATCCAAAACATTGAATAATATAAAGTGGTGTAGTAAGAAGGTGAAAAAGTATTAACAATTGGTAACTATAAACAATTAGTCATTCCAGTCACCAGTTACTTACTACTAGCCACTAAACCTGGAGGTTATTATGAGTATAAAATTAATAAATATTGGTTTTGGGAATATTGTTTCAGCTAATAGAATTATAACTATAGTCAGTCCTGAATCAGCACCTATTAAAAGAATTATTCAAGAAACAAGAGATAAAGGTATGTTAATAGATGCAACCTATGGACGTAGAACAAGAGCGGTGATAATTACAGACAGCGGTCATATTATTTTATCTGCCGTTCAACCTGAAACAGTGGCTCATCGTTTACAATCTAAAGATACTCCCGTACATAATGAAGAGCAGGAATAATAAAGGAGTTGTTAAAATGACTGTTCAAGAAGGAATCTTAATAGTCTTATCAGGTCCTTCAGGTGCAGGCAAAGGTACAATTTGTAAAGAATTACTAAAAGAAACAGATATAAAGTATTCTATTTCGGCCACTACACGTAAACCACGTAAAGGTGAAAAACATGGAAGAGAATATTTTTTCTTAAGTAAAGAAGAATTTCAGAAAAAAATTCAGGAAGATGAATTTTTAGAATGGGCATGTGTTTATGATAATTATTATGGAACACCTAAGAGTTTTGTAGAAGAGGTACTAAGTAAAGGATATGATTGTATATTAGAAATAGACCCTCAGGGTGCTTTAAAAGTAAAAAAGAAAAAACCTGATGCTGTCTATATATTTATTTGTCCACCTTCTTTTAATGAATTGGCAAATCGTATTACAAACCGTGGCACAGAAGATATTCAAGAAATTAAAAAAAGATTGAGTTGTGCTAAAGAAGAAATGTTATCTGTGGAGAATTATAATTATGTGGTAGTAAATGATGTAGTGGAGAATGCAGTGAAAAAAATAAAAGCCATTATTTTAGCCGAAAAATGTCGTGTAGCAAGAAATAGAAATTTGTGTATAAAATAAAGGGGGAATTTTATGATAAATCCTTCTATTGATGTGTTAACAAGTAAAGTTGATAGTAAATACTCTCTGGTTGTAGCAGCTGCTAAAAGAGCACGACAAATTGTCGAAGGTGCACCTGCACTGGTAGAAAGCGAGTCCTATAAACCGGTTTCCCAAGCATTGTTTGAAATCGCCGCGGGTAAAATAACCTATGAGAGAACCAAAACAGGAATTAAATAACTTGATAGAATAACTTCCTAACCACTAGCCACTACTATCTGACCACTAAATAAATGAGGTATGTGTTATGTTAAAAGATAAAACCATAGTATTAGGAGTAACAGGTGGTATCGCTGCTTATAAAGCAGCGGATATTGTGAGTAGATTGAAAAAACAGGGTGCTCATGTTCATTGTGTAATGACAGAAGGGGCGCAGGCTTTTTTAACGCCCCTTACTTTACGTACATTATCCGGGAATCCGGTAATTACCGCAATGTTCGATGAGCCCAAACAGTGGAACGTAGAACATGTAGCTTTAGCTGACAAAGCAGATTTTTTTCTGATTGCACCGGCTACCGCCAATATTATTGGAAAAGTGGCCAATGGCATTGCTGACGATTTTTTAAGTACAACTATTATGGCTACTACGGCGCAAGTCATCTTTGCTCCGGCGATGAATGTAAACATGTATAATAACCCTATTTTTCAAGAAAACATGGCTAAACTAAAAAAAGCCGGTTATCTTTTTATTGAACCAGGAGAAGGCGATTTAGCCTGTGGATATAAAGGAAAAGGTAGAATGGCTGAACCTGAGAAAATTGTAAATTTCCTCCAAGATTTACTTAATCGTCAAAAAGATTTAGAGGGTATTAATATTTTGGTTACTGCCGGACCTACCCGGGAGCCAATAGACCCTGTTCGCTACATAACTAACCGTAGTTCAGGAAAAATGGGCTATAGCATTGCGGAAAGAGCCGTAAAACGTGGGGCTTGTGTTACTCTGATTTCGGGACCGACCTCCCTGACTCCCCCAGAAGGGGTTAATTTAATCAAAGTAGAAACTGCTGAGGAAATGTTTAGTAAAGTTAAAGAACATTATGCAAGCAATCAAGTTATCATTAAAGCAGCTGCTGTCAGTGATTATCGACCTAAGTTTTACCAGGAAGCTAAAATAAAAAAATCAGAAGGGGATCTACAAATTGTTTTAGGAAGAAACCCAGATATCCTTAATTTTCTAGGTCAAAATAAGGGAAAAAGAATCTTAGTAGGTTTTGCTGCAGAAACGAATGATTTGCAAGTTAATGCCCAAAAGAAAATTACTAAGAAAAATTTAGATTTTATTGTCGCCAATGATGTAACAGAAAAAGGTGCTGGATTTAATTATGATACCAACAAAGTTACTTTATTTTTTCCATCAGGAGAGCAAAAAAATTTGCCATTAATGAGCAAACTTCAGGTTGCTGATATTATACTAGATGAAGTTAAACTTTTACTCTCAAATAAAGGAGTGTCGTGATTATGCGGAAATTATTTACTTCAGAGTCAGTTACGGAAGGTCATCCCGATAAAATGGCCGATCAAATTTCAGATGCTATTTTAGATGCTATTTTTGCCAGTGATCCTAATGCACGTGTGGCGTGTGAGACAGCAGTCACCACAGGTTTGGTTCTGGTTATGGGAGAAATAACAACCTCCTGTTATGTGGATATTCCCAAGGTTGTCCGAGAAACAATTCGTGAAATAGGCTATACTAGGGCTAAATACGGTTTTGACAGTGAAACCTGTGCCGTTATTACTTCTATTGATGAACAGTCCCCGGATATTGCTTTAGGGGTTAATAAAGCATTAGAAGCAAAAACAGGTGAAATGTCAGAAGAAGAAATTGAAGCCATCGGTGCAGGGGATCAGGGTATGATGTTTGGCTTTGCCACTAATGAAACTCCGGAATATATGCCTTTACCGATAACTTTAGCTCATAAATTAACGAAAAAACTTAGTGAGGTAAGAAAATCCCGGGAACTAGATTACTTATTACCTGACGGGAAATCACAGGTAACCGTTGAATATGTTGATGACAAGCCTGTACGTGTAGATACCGTAGTTGTCTCCACCCAGCATAATCCAGATGTGACTTTGGAACAGATTCGTAAAGACGTAATTGAAAAAGTTATCAAACCTGTAATTCCTCAGGAACTAATAGATGAAAAAACCCGTTATTTAATTAACCCAACCGGTCGTTTTGTTATCGGTGGGCCTCATGGTGATGCAGGTCTTACCGGTAGGAAAATAATTGTCGATACATATGGTGGAATGGCTAGGCATGGTGGGGGAGCATTTTCCGGAAAAGATCCTACAAAGGTTGACCGTTCTGCAGCCTATGCAGCCAGACACGTGGCTAAAAACGTTGTTGCCGCAGGTTTAGCAGACAAATGTGAAGTCCAGTTAGCTTATGCTATTGGGGTTGCTCATCCCGTATCAATTCTAGTTGAAACTTTTGGTACTAATAAGGTTCCCGAAGAAAAAATTGCCGAAGCAGTAAGAAAGGTTTTTGACTTAAGGCCGGCTGCGATAATCAAAAATTTAGATTTACGAAGACCTATTTATAAACAAACGGCAGCCTACGGTCATTTCGGTCGTACTGATTTAGATTTGCCTTGGGAACGCTTAGATAAAGTTGATGAATTGAAAAAGGCCATTGAACAATTAAACAGCTAGCAAGAGCTAGCTGTTCTTTGTTATTTTTCAATTTAAAGGATTTTGGACTTTATTCAGCGAAATAAATGCTGAAAGAAATAAGGCTATTTTAGCAGACACGGAATCCGGGAGGTTTATTATGCCTGAAATTGCAGCTGTAGCGATTAATATAGGTAAAAACCTGGAAAAACAGGTCTTTGATTATTTAATTCCTACTCATTTGCGAGATAAAGTAAAAATAGGCTGTAGAGTACAAGTACCTTTAGGCAGTCGGTATACAGAGGGATTTATAGTGGGATTTCCCGGAAAAACAGATGTCCTGAAACTTAAAAGTATAAAATCGTTAATTGATGAAGAACCAATAATTTCCCAGGAAATGGTAGATGTTGCTTTTTGGGTAAGTGAGAACTATTTATGTCCTTTATATCAGGTTTTAGAATATATTTTACCACCTTATGCCCGCTTAAAGAAAGAAAAATGGGTACGTTTAGTACCGGAAGCAATTCAATTAATGGAAACTATTGCCGGATTAAATCCCCCAATAGCCAAGATTTTGTCTCAGCTAAAAAAAGGTCCACAGAAATTAAATATCTTAAGAAAAAAAATTGGGGAAGGGGTAGAGATACCTCTTTTTGATTTAGCAAAAAGAGGGTTAGTAAAGATTTTTGATGATTTTCAGGCTCAAGGAAGCCGTAAATTTTCTACAATGGTCAAGTCAAAACTAACTTTAAATGAATTAAATGAAATACTGACTACAGAGTTAAAAAGAGCTCCTAAACAAGCGGAAATATTAAAATATTTAACTCTAAACGGTCCTGCTGAACTGTCTCAACTATCCCAAAATTGGCCTCAGCCTGGTTCAGCTATTAGTGGTCTGGAAAGAAAAGGATTAGTAATAAAGTATAAAATTAAAGAAGAACGTTTTCCCCAGGTTTTTAAAGAGTTTAAAAAAGACAAGGTTTTAAAGCTTAACCAATATCAGGTGGAAGCAGTTACAAATATAAAAGAAAAATTAGAACAAGGTCATTTTGGGGCTTTTCTCCTTCATGGTGTAACCGGTAGCGGTAAAACTGAGGTTTATCTGGAGTCCATAAGATATGTGTTAAAGCAAGGCAGGACTGCTCTAGTTCTAGTACCGGAAATTTCTCTGACCCCTCAGTTAATAGGTAGGTTTAGTGCTGTTTTAGGTGACCAAGTAAAAGTTCTCCATAGTGGACTTTCTCCAGGAGAAAGACTAGATGTGTGGGAAAGTTTACGTTTAGGAAAAGTAAAAGTGATAGTAGGCGTAAGAAGTGCTGTTTTTGCACCTCTGTCAAATTTGGGTTTGATTATCATTGACGAAGAACATGAAACTACTTTCAAACAATCAGAACCGGATCCACGTTATCATGCCCGGGAAGTAGCTCTTTATAGGGCTAAAAGAAATAATGCAGTATTAGTTTTAGGCAGTGCAACCCCCTCTTTAGAAACTTATTATCGGATGATTAAAGGGGAATATGAATTAATCAATATGCCGGAAAGGGTAACTCCTCAACCATTGCCCCAGGTAGAAATAGTTGATATGCGGAAGGAATTCTTAAAAGGAAATAAAAGTATTTTTAGTCAAAGACTTAAAATAAATATAGAAGAAACCTTAGCCCGAGGAGAACAAATTATCCTTTTTCTCAACCGACGTGGGTATTCTACTTTTGTACTCTGTCGTGAATGTGGTAAGCCCTTGGAATGTAAGAATTGTGCTATTTCTTTAACCTATCATTCAATACCTCATCATATGAAATGTCATTATTGCGATTTTACTATGCCTGTTCCCCACAGATGTCCCCATTGTGGTAGCTCCTTTATTCGATATTTTGGTGCCGGGACTCAACAAGTAGAGGCGGAAATAAAAAAAATATGGCCAGGGGTTAAAGTAATCAGGATGGATGTGGATACTACTCAGAATAAAGATGCCCATCAAAAACTTTTAGCGGAGTTTGGAAGCAATAAAAGCAGTATACTTTTAGGCACGCAAATGATAGCCAAAGGTCTGGATTTTCCTAATGTGACTCTGGTAGGTGTAATAGCGGCTGATCTATCATTAAGTTTTCCTGATTACAATGCCGGGGAAAGAACTTTTCAGTTATTAACACAGGTAGCGGGAAGAGCAGGTAGGGGAAGTTTGGCCGGCAAAGTAATTATCCAGACTTATAATCCGGAACATTATGCTATAACTACCGGGAAAAATTATGCTTACCTTGAATTTTTTCAAAAAGAGCTAGCCCTAAGAAAGCAAATGGATTATCCTCCTTTTAGTTCATTGGTGAGAATTTTGGTTACTGACGTAAAAGAAAAAAATGTAGTTAATTGTATTGGGCAGATTGCAGCTTTTTTACAAGATCACTTTGGAGAAAAAATCGAAATCCTGGGGCCGGCAACGGCACCTATTAAAAAAATAAAGAACCGTTATCGATATCAGTTAATTTTAAAAGGTACTGATTTAGATTTATTACGGGTGGCTGCCCGAAACAGTTTTAATCATATCTTAAAAGGAGAAAATAGTAAAACATTGCGGATTATTATTGATGTAGAACCGGAAAATATTTTATAATATAATAATACAAGTGTGATTTACTAAATTATTGTAATAAAGAAAAGGAAGAGATGTAATGGCTATTTATAATATTGTCAAAGATGAAAAGGAAGGATTACGTGAGAAATCGAAAATCGTTTCCAAAATAACTCCAAATATTAAAAAGTTAATCGATAATATGCTAGAAACTATGTACGATGCTAAGGGAGTAGGACTGGCTGCTCCCCAAGTTGGTGTTTTAAAAAGGGTTATTGTAATTGACGTGGGAGAAGGACCTCTTGCTTTAATCAATCCGGAAATAGTGGAGGCCAGTGGGGAAGAAACAGATTATGAAGGATGTTTAAGTTTTCCGGGTTTAATTGGTGAAGTAACACGTAAGGCCTGGGTGAAAGTGAAAGGTTTGGATAGAGATGGAAAAACCATCACTGTGGAAGGTGAAGGATTATTAGCCAGGGCTTTACAGCATGAAATTGATCATTTAGAAGGCATTTTATTTATTGATAGGGCTAAAAATTTGCGGAGACAGGACTAGGAGGTAAGAAATTGCGGATTGTTTTTATGGGAACACCTACATTTGCGGTGAACTCTTTAGAACAATTAACTCAGGCAGGACATGAGATTATAGCCGTTATAACTCAACCGGACCGCCCAAAGGGTAGGGGAAAAAAACTTTCGCCGCCTCCGGTAAAAGAGAAAGCGCTGGAGTTAGGTCTAAAGGTTTTGCAACCGGAAAAAGTTAAAGACAGTATTTTTATAGAAAAATTACAGCAATTAAATCCTCAGGTAATTGTTGTGGTGGCTTTTGGGCAGATACTTCCTAAAGCTATTTTAGATTTGCCTGAATATGGTTGTATTAATGTCCATGCATCTCTGCTACCTCGCTATCGGGGTCCCGCTCCTATTCATTGGGCGATAATCAACGGTGAGACAGAAAGCGGTGTAACAACCATGTTGATGGATGAGGGACTGGATACCGGTGATATGCTTTTAAAAGCACGGGTTTTAATCGATCAAAATATGACCACCGGAGAACTTCATGACCGGCTGGCTATTTTGGGCGGACAGGTTTTAGTGGAAACTTTAGAAAAACTGGAAAAAAATCTGTTAAAACCTGAACCCCAAAACCATGAATTGGCTACCTATGCTCCTTTATTAACAAAGGAACATGAAAAAATTGATTGGAAAAAGAGTGCCGTTTCAGTTCATAACCTGGTTAGGGGTATGAATCCCTGGCCGGGTGCGTATACTTTTATTGAAGATAGAAGGATAAAAATTAAAGAAACCAGGCTAAAAGATAAATTAGATTTGCAAGGCCAACCAGGGGAAGTATTAGCCATTACTTCAGAAGGGTTATGGGTGCAAACCGGTGATAAACCTCTGTTAATTACTAAAGTACAGCCCTCCGGTAAAAATGAAATGTCTGTTAATGATTTTGTCAACGGTTATCGGATTAAGCCAGGTCAAATTTTTGGTGAGTTAAATGGATGATCGGGTAAGAAAACGTTTGTTTATCACCCTTTTGGCTTGTAGTCTATTATTTTTAGTTTTTGTTTTTTCCTTTGCCTGGTGGCTAGTAGCTAAACAGTATTTATTTGTTAACCAGATTATCCTAACCTTAGCCCTTATGTTTTTTATCCTTCTTTTTTTAATAGCAGGTGCAGGTATATTTTTTTTAGTATTCAGTTTATGGAGGGCCCAAAATTATAGAATTTTAAATACTTATATTCATAAAACTATTGATTTTCTATTTCCTTTAGCCTTAACAATCGGTCAATGGTTGGGTTTTGAGAAAGATCGGATTAAAAATTCATATATCCAGGTAAGTAACCAGTTAGTAAAAATTGCCCGGCCACAAATTTCTCCCGAAAATATCTTGATTTTAGCACCTCATTGTTTGCAAAGAGTGCAATGCCCCCATAAGATAACTGTAGATGTTAATAATTGTAGGGGTTGTGGTTTATGTCCGGTAGGAGATCTATTAACATTAAGTCGGGAAAAAGGTACACAGCTAGTAATAGCTACCGGTGGAACCTTTGCCCGAAAATTTGTTAAAGAAAGAAAGCCTCAGGCCATTGTGGCTATTGCCTGTGAAAGAGACTTGACCAGTGGCATGCAGGATGTGGATAAAATACCGGTAATAGGTGTTGTTAATGAAAGACCAGAGGGACCCTGTCATAATACCAGGGTAAACCTCTGTGAAGTGGAAAGGGCCATCAATTACTTTATTCAAGGAGGAGAGGTATAATGTTTTATCCTATGTTTGATCCAACCATGATTCTATTAATCCCCGGTATTATTGTAGCTTTGTATGCACAATCTAAAGTACAAACCACTTTTGCCAGGTATTCCCGGATTTTATCTCAAAGAGGAATTACAGGGGCGCAAGCTGCCAGACAAATTCTGGACAGTAACGGCTTATATGATGTCAATATTGAACTAATTGCCGGTCATCTATCTGACCATTATGATCCCCGTACAAGAACGGTGAGATTATCCAGTGAAGTTTACCATGGAAGTTCTCTGGCCTCTTTGGGTGTTGCCGCCCATGAAGTCGGTCATGCCATTCAACATGATACAGGATATCTACCTTTGCATATCAGAAACAGCATTATTCCTGTTACCCAGTTTGGTTCTAATTTAGCCTTTCCTTTACTTCTCATTGGTATAATTATGGGTTCTCCTTTCCTAATGCAAGCAGGAGTACTTCTTTTTACAGCCGTAGTCTTTTTCCAACTTGTTACTTTACCTGTGGAATTCAATGCTAGTTCCCGGGCATTGGCTATTTTAGAAGGCCAAGGTTTTTTAGGAAGAGAAGAAATTAAAGGTACGAAGAGTGTTTTAGATGCTGCTGCATTAACTTATGTTGCTGCTGCTTTGATGGCTTTCTTAAACTTAGTGCGTTTATTAATAATATCCGGAATGTTAGGTGGTAGAAGAGATTAATGAATGCCAGACAATTGGCTTTAAAAGTTATATATCAAGTAAATGAAGAAGGAGCTTTTGCTAACCTTGCTTTAGACAAAATTCTTTTAGAAAATAAACTGGCTAACCCTAAAGATAAAGGGTTAGCCACAGAATTAGTTTATGGTTCCATAAAATATAGGGGTTATTTAGATTGGGTCCTTGACCAATTTGCTAAACCAAAAGTTAAAAATATGGCCCCTTGGATAAGAAATATTTTGCGGCTGGGACTTTATCAATTACTATTTTTGGATAAAGTCCCAGTTTCTGCTGCTATAAATGAATCAGTAAAACTAGCGAAAAAATACGGTCATCCTGGTACGGTGAAATTTGTAAATGGTGTTTTAAGAAACATTGAAAGAAATAAAGATAACTTAGCTATTCCTGATGTACAAAAAAGTCCTGTAGAGTACCTGAGTGTTATCTTTTCTTTTCCCCAGTGGCTGGCAAAGATGTGGGTAGAAAAATACGGAGTAAAAAATGCTTTAAAATTAGCAGATTACTTCAATCAACCATCACCCTTATGGATTAGAGCCAATACCCTTAAAATTACGTCAGATGAATTATGTGAAAAACTTGAAAAAAAAGGGATAAAAACTGTTAAGAGTAGCAAAGCACCTGAAGGATTGGAAATACTAGATAGTGTAGAAATAGGAAAGTTAGAGGAGTTTAGACAAGGTTATTTTACCGTCCAAGATGAAAGTTCAATGCTTGTTAGTCACGTGGTAGCACCCCAATCAGGACAAGTTATTTTAGATGTCTGCAGTGGACCAGGGGGAAAAACAAGTCACTTAGCTCAATTAATGGGTAATAAAGGGCGAATTTTAGCTTTTGATGTTCACCAACATAGGTTAAAATTAATCCAGGATACATGTCGCAGGCTAGGAATTACGAACGTAGAGACAATTTTAAAAGATGCACGATTTTTAAGCCAATTTATTCACGAACCTGCTGATGCGGTTTTAGTAGATGCTCCTTGTTCGGGTTTAGGTGTTTTAGGACGGAGACCTGATGCACGTTGGCGCAAATCTCACGAGGATATTCGAGAATTACAAATAATCCAGAAAGAAATTATTCAGGAAGCAGCTAAATTAGTTAAACCCGGTGGTACACTGGTTTATAGTACCTGTACTACAACTGTCGAAGAAAATAACCAGGTAATAGAAGATTTCTTAGCAAATAATAAGGAGTTTTATTTAGATAAAGATTTAAATAAATATTTACCCTATCAAACTGAAGAAGGCTCCCAGGGCTGGATTCAATTTTTACCCTTTATTCATAATACTGACGGCTTTTTTATCGCCAGAATGAAGAGAAGAAAGTAATAAAGTCTATTAGTGGACGAGTGGGCGAGATTTCTAGTCTCTAGTCACCAGTCACTAGTCACTAATTTTAAGGATTGTGATAATTTTGGTTCAGGATCTGCGTTCTTTAGATTTATCGGAAATGCTTCAATTAATGGAAGAGTTAAATGAACCGGCTTTTAGAGCGAAACAGCTATTTGCTTGGGTACATAATAAGGAAATCTCCAGTTTAGATGAAGCCAGTAATTTGGGAAAAGGTCTTTTAGAAAAATTAAGCCAAAAAGTTTTGATTTCATCTTTGAATATAGTAAAGAAACAAGTGTCTCAGGATGGTACTACTAAATTTTTGCTGGCTTTACCAGATGGTAATTATATAGAGTGTGTTTTAATGTGTTACCGAGGTGATAGAAGTAAAAAACGCAATACTTTATGTATTTCCACTCAAGTAGGTTGTGCTATGGGGTGTGGCTTTTGTGCAACCGGTAAAAGTGGTTTTACCAGAAACCTGACGGTAGGAGAAATTTTGGGACAGGTATATACAGTGAATAATTTCCTTAGCCAGGAAAAAGATGGGTATAAAATAGGCAATGTAGTATATATGGGCATGGGTGAACCTTTATTAAACTATGCAAATGTAATTAAGTCTGTTAGACTGTTAAATTCTAAGGATGGTCAAAATATTAGTATGCGAAGAATTACTATTTCTAGTTGTGGTATTGCTCCTCAAATAAAAAAACTGGCTGATCAGAAGTTGGATTTAGTTTTAGCTATCTCTCTCCATGCGCCTACAAATGAATTAAGGTCAAAGATTATGCCGATTAATCATAAATATCCTTTAGAAAAGTTGAAAAAGGCCTGTCAATATTATAATGAAGTAACAAAAAAGAGAATCACTTTTGAGTATGCGTTAATTAAGGACTTTAATGATCAACCACAGCATAGCAAAGAATTAGCTCAGTTCTTAAAAGGTATACACTGTCATGTAAATCTTATCCCTATAAATTCTGTGC
>CZCB01001722.1_pt1 | contig 19753 bp, 18 predicted proteins | sample 591991 | NCBI WGS metagenome assembly CZCB01 (sample SAMEA3556809, study PRJEB10932) | anaerobic digester metagenome | reverse complement strand
TGTTTTCCCCCTTTTTATTTATTAATTTGTATTAAATAAAGTATTTATTTAAATACTTTATGTTTTTTATTATAACATAAGTAAATGAAAATATATTGAAAGATAGCAAACTTTAAAGCAAATTTATTTGCTTTAAACTTCATTACATATTATAGCATAATAAGACTATTATGTTATAATATTCAAAATCGAAATAATACTCATGGGAGGGAGATTTATGGGCACAGTGACAAGATTAATTTCCGTGATTAGTGGGGGAATAGGCCTTATTTTCACAATCTTTCTAGTTTTTAATGTCTTAGAGAAATCTCCAGGCGACGAAAAAATGCAAAAGTTATCTAAAGCTATCCAAGTTGGAGCAAAATCTTTTATAATTGCAGAATATAGAATCCTTTTTATTGTACTTGCCTTGTTAGCAGTATTTTTATGGAAAATCAGCTCACATTCAATGGCAATCTCTTTTTTAATGGGTTCTATATTTTCAGCATTGGCGGGTTATTTTGGGTTGTCTATTTCTACAAGGGCAAATTCAAGGACTGCTTATGGGGCAACTAAAAGCTTGAAAGACGCATTGACTATTTCGTTTAATGGTGGCGCAGTTATGGGTATGATCGTAGTATCGCTTGGATTAATAGGATTAGGCGGTGTTTTTTTTCTTTTTGATGGTAATGTTGAGATTATGAGCGGTTATGCGATGGGGGCTTCATTCGCTGCTTTGTTTGCAAGGGTGGGAGGGGGTATTTTTACAAAAGCTGCGGATATTGGCGCAGATTTGGTTGGTAAAGTCGAAGCAAATATTCCTGAAGATGATCCCAGAAATCCAGCAGTAATAGCGGATAATGTTGGGGATAACGTAGGAGATGTTGCAGGTATGGGGGCAGATTTATATGAGTCATATGTAGGATCTATTTTTTCCGCCTCGGTTTTAGGAGGCATTGATTATTCAGTTAAAGGATCAATATTTCCGTTTTTTGTGGCTTCTTCAGGGTTAATTCTATCAATTTTAGGAATTATATTAGTGAATTTATTTATTAAAAGGTCGGATACTGTAGAACCTCAAAAAGCACTAGATTTTGGAACGTATATAATTTCTTTTTTTCAAGCAATAGCAGTTATTATTCTTTCTAAAATAATTTTGGGATCTTTTAAACCCGCTTTGATTGCTATTTTAGGAATGATGGTGGGCATTCTTATTGGGACAGTAACAGAATATTATACTTCTAAAAAACCTATAGATGATCTTGCTAAAAGTGCTCCGTCAGGGCCAGCACCTTTAATTATTAATGGTTTAGCATTAGGTATGGAATCAACATTACTTCCTGTTCTTTTTATTGGAATTAGTATTGTTTTATCTTTTAAATTATATGGGTTGTACGGAATTTCTATAGCTGCTCTTGGAATGCTTTCTACATTAGGAATAACTTTATCGATTGACGCGTATGGACCTATTGCAGATAATGCAGGTGGCATTGCTGAAATGGCGCAGTTGGATCCTCATGTCAGAGAAATTACAGATAAATTAGATACAGTAGGAAATACCACAGCAGCTATAGGTAAAGGTTTTGCAATAGGATCAGCAGCGCTGACTGCATTAGCGCTTTTTGCCTCGTATACTCAAGCAGTTAATATATCAGTAGTTGATTTAAATCATGCAAATATTTTTGTGGCATTATTGGCTGGAGCTATGCTTCCTTTCCTTTTTTCGTCTCTAGTTTTGAAAGCTGTTGGTAAGGCTGCAAATTTGATGGTAGAAGAGGTAAGAAGACAGTTTAAAGAGATTGTTGGATTAATAGATGGAAAAGCAGAACCGAATTATGGAAAGTGTGTTAAAATAGCTACTAGTGGGGCATTAAAACATATGATTTTACCTTCTCTCATAGCTATTATCGCTCCTATACTTACTTATTTATTATTAGGAAAAGAAGCGGTTGCTGGAATGTTAGCTGGTGCTACAGTTTGTGGAGTAATGTTAGCTATTTTTATGGCTAATTCTGGAGGGGCTTGGGATAATGCAAAAAAAACAATTGAGAGTGGAGAGTTAGGGGGAAAAGGTTCTTTATCTCATAAGGCTTCAATAGTTGGAGATACGGTTGGGGATCCTTTAAAAGACACTGCGGGACCATCTATAAATATTTTGATAAAACTTATGTCAATTGTTTCAATAGTAATAATTCCGATTCTAGAAGTATTTTTAAGTTGAATTTTTTCAGAAGTTAATTATGTGAACTTATATGGCTTATTTTATTATTAATTTATGTAAACGCTAAAAATCGAAAGAGGTGATAAGTGGTGAAAAGAATAGGTGTTTTGAATGTGGGTGGGGATTGTCCTGGTCTAAATGCAGTGATAAGGGCGTTAATAGTAAAAGGCGCTCATGAAGATGTGGAAATTGTAGGAGTATACGATGGCTTTATGGGATTGGTTGAAGACAAGATGAGTATATTGGCTAAGGAACACGTTTCTGGTAGATTACCTGAAGGAGGATTCGTTTTAGGTTCTTCTAAATATGATCCTACAGCTAATCCCGAGGATCTTAAAAAACTTAAAAATAATTTTTTAAAGTATCAGATTACTTCTTTAATTTTATTGACAGGACATACAGGAACTAATATAGCTTTAAAATTAGCAGATGAAGGGATCCCTTCGGTTATTATTCCCGCTACAATAGATAATGATTTAAATTGGACTGATTTGAGTGTCGGTTATTTGACTGCCCTGCAAACCGTAAGTGATGCTTTAGATAGGCTTCATTCTACTGCAAGTGCTGGTCATAGGGTTATCGTAGTTGAAGTTGGTGGAGATGAATCAGGTTGGTTGGCTATTATAGGAGGTATGGTAGGAGGGGCAGATTACATCATAACTCCAGAGGTAGAATTTGTACCTACTCAGTTAATTGATAATATCAAAAGAAGATACGACATAGGTAGAAGATTTTCATTGGTAGTTGTTGAAGAAAAGGTAAAATTACCTGAAGAAATAAAAAACATTGTAAAAGATCCAAAAATAAGGAGCTACATGAGACCTTCTGAACTTGTTGCAGAATATATAAATGAAAATTTTGAAAATATTGAATGTAGGACCGTAAATTTAGATTATTTACAAAGGGCAGGAACTCCCACATCTTTTGATAGGTATCTTGCATTTAAGTTTGGATTTAGTGCAATAGAGGCTGTGAAAAAGGGGAAAACCAACGTTGCTTTAGGTTTAAAAGGATTTGATGTCGTAGAGACTCCTTACAATAAAGAAATCTTAAAAAATAAAGAGGTTGAGATAGAGATATACAAAATGGCAGAATTATTTTTTTAAGAAAAATAATTTAGCGGTGCTGATGCACCGCTAAATATCTATTTCAAATGAGAAAGAAATTGAGAAGAAAGGTGTAGTATTTCCATATGGACCTGGCCAGTTTTCTCTTTCTTTCTTGCGTTTATCATCATAAGGAGTTTCTAGATCAATTTCTCCTTTTAGGTATCTTTCAATTATAAATTTATATTTAACATTATTGCTGAATATATCTATACCAACAAGAAAGCCTTCCATATCATTACCATAATCAAAACCTATAGGAATTTCACGAGAATTATATTTAGCGGTATACCTGAGATAAGGCAACCATTGATTGTACATCCAAGTATATATTTTATAATATTCAAATTTGGGAGAAATATAAAGTTTATCAATTTTTTTTACGAACCTTGTCCCTAATCCCCAAGCTAGTGCTGTAGGTTTGTAATCTTCCGCTCCAGATTCAGTTTCTGGCACTAGAAAATCATCGACTGCGAGTTGACCATATAATTGCCAACCTTTTATAGGTATTAGCGAAAAGTCTATACCAAGGCATCAGATAAGTCTGGATATTTTCCACCTACCAACTTTAATTCGTTTAATGATAATCTAAGTCTTTCGAATAATGTAAGTTCTACCCTATGAATGAAAAGTGCTTTTGAAGGTTCTGCATAGCCGGATTTTGAACGATATCTGTCTGAATTCCTATCAAAAGAGGTATCTTTTTGTCTCAAAAGTTCTTCTTCAGTAAGAAAAGGGTCAAAAAAATATGCCCCTGAAATAACTTTTAATGTGTTTGCATCGTATCCACCCATAAATCCTGTTACATAGGGTAAAGAATCAGAAAGGTATAGACCCCTTTCAAGATCAGACCAATTGGTTTGAAATAATCCGGAGACCATCCAAACAATGTCATTAGAATAAGATATAAAAAAAGGATAGACTTCCAGTCCTTCCGAAAATGATATTGGATATGGGGTGACATTTGTAAAATCTTCGCCCTCTACTATGGATTGTAAAAAAGTTTTTTCATTGAGGGCGACTTTTGAAAACATTATTGACGATAAAAAAAACATGGAACAAAGCGTTAAAACAATTATTTTTGGGTTTTTCATAAATGACACAACCTTTTAAAAAATAAGGTATAATAAATAATTGCTTATTCTAATAAACCTCCCACACCAACTAGTCCGTCACCAAGGTGAACTAAAGCCACTGATGATATTTCGCCTGTAAATATTTTCTTTGGATTGAGGTGTTCCAATCTCGATCTTACATAATTAAAATGTTTTTCAGTTTCTTCTTTTATTCCTGATTTAGCAATTGCCAAAAATTCAAGTTTCTTTTCTCCAACCCATTGAAGAAAAGAATCAATCATCTTATCAATAGCTTTGTTCATTCCTCTTGCCCTTCCTACTTCATGGAACTCTCCATCTTCGTTGATAGAAATTATTGGTTTGACGTTTAATATTTCTCCCAAAGTACCAGAAACTTTTCCTATTCGTCCTCCCGCCTTTAGATATTTCAAGGTAGGTACAACGAAAAAAACTTTTGATTTTCCATTTATAAGAATATCTAATTGATCTCTTATGTAATCAAAACTTTTTTTATCTTCAATGTATTCAGCCACTTTGCAAACTATCATAGCTGCACCAAGAGAACCGCTATTTGAATCGATAACTTCTATTTTTACATCGGAGTACATCTTTTTTATCTCATTAGCTACTGAATAAAATAATCCAAAAGTTCCACTTAATTTCTCTGGTACAGTTATTACAAATATTTCTTTATATCCTCTTTCAATAAGTGATTTATAAGCTTTAAAGATATCTTCTCGGCTTGGTAAAGAGGTTTGAGGAATCGAGTGTTCCATCGCTTCTATGACCTCTCTTTGAGTTATTTCCACGCTATCTTTGTATTCTTTACCGTTAATAATAACTTTTAATGGGACCATTTCCACAAAATCCTTTTCAAGTATTTCTTTAGGGGTATCGGTTGCTGAATCACATATCAATCCAATCAATGAATGTTTCCTCCTTTTAATATTTTTCAAAAAACTCTTCTTCACTCAAAATAGTTATTCCATACTGCCTTGCTTTATCCAATTTTGAACCAGGATTTTCACCGACTACAAGTATATTCGTTTTTTTTGTTAAATTATCGGTAAATGTTCCGCCTTTTGATTCAACATATTCAGCAAATTCTTGTCTAGTCATTCTAGATAAAGCCCCGGTTTGGCAAATTAATAATCCACTGAGAGGTCCTTTTTTTTCTTTTTCTTGATAGCCAAAATTTACCCCTGCATCTTTTAATTTTTGAACTATCAATTTTACTTCATTTTGAGAGAAGTAATTAATAATGGCTTGTGCTGTATCTTCCCCAATACCTTCGACTTCTAAGAGTTCATCAAAGCGTGCATTCATTAGATTTTCTAAAGTTTTAAAATGTGTGGCTAAATCTTTAGAGGTTTTGGTGCCAACACTAGGGATGCCTAATGCATTGATTAATCTGTATAGTTCTCTATTTTTAGATAGTTCAATTTGCGTCAGCACATTTTTAATTGTTTTATCTCCAATTCCTTTTCCCAGGCTTCTGATTTTATTTTCATCTAAGTAATATATATCAGCAATATCCTTTAATATTCCTGCATTAACCATACGTTTTAATAGCTTTTTCCCTAGGCCTTGAATATTCATAGCATCTCTTGATACAAAATTTTCAAGTACTCTAACCAACTTTTCTGGACAAGAGGGATTAAGACATCTTATGGCAACCTCATCGCTTTTAATCTTGCCTGCTTTTCCGCCGCATACTGGGCATTTCTCTGGGGGCAAAATTTCCTTTTCATGACCTGTTCGTTTTTCTATTACAGGTCCAACAACTTGAGGAATAATGCCACCTGCTTTTTCTACAATAACATAATCTCCTTCTCTTATATCTCTTTCTTTTATGTATTCGAAGTTATGTAAACTAGCCCTTTTAACTATAGTTCCTTCCAGATGTATAGGATTAAATTCCGCAACGGGTGTTATGATTCCAGTACTTCCTACTTGAAAGTGGACCTTTATTAACTTTGTTTCTTTTTGTTCTGAAGGAAATTTTAAAGCGATAGCCCAACGAGGGGATCTTACCGTTTCTCCAAGAGCTCTTTGTAAATCAAATTCATTGACTTTAACTACTATTCCATCAACATCATATTCTAATTCCCTTCTCCTTTTTGTCCATTCTTTCCAATATTCGATTACACCTGAAATGCTTTCTTGCTTTTTACTGTGTGGATTGGTCTTGAATCCCAACTCTTTTAAAAATACTAAAGCGTCTTCTTGAGTCTTAAGATTATAGTTTTCAGGAAATATGACATAATACATAAAAGAGTCTAATTTTCTTTTAGCAACTTCTTTACTATCAAGAAGTTTCAAGGTTCCAGCAGTTGCGTTTCGAGGATTTGCAAAAACTTGAAGGCCGTTTTTTTCACGTTCTGCATTTATTCTTACAAATTCTCTTATTGGCATAAATATTTCTCCTCTTACTTCTATATCAACTTTTTTATTCAATCTTAAAGGTATGCTCAAAATAGTTTTGATGTTTTCAGTTATATCTTCACCTGTAATACCGTCTCCTCTTGTGATTCCTTGATTTAAGATACCATCAGTATATCTAATAGCTACAGAGACACCGTCTATTTTTAATTCACACATATAATCAATTTGAGATCTATTTAGGTTTCTTAACACCCTTTCATGAAATTCTAAAATATCAACTTCATTATATGTATTATCAAGTGAAAGCATGGGAACTGAATGTGTTACTTTTTTAAATTCATCTAGTACAATACCACCAATGCGTTGACTAGGAGAATCGGGGGTTTTTAGTTCGGGGTACGTTTTTTCTAATTCAAGGAGTTCTTTGAAAAGTTTATCGTATTCTTCGTCTGAAATTATTGGGTTTGCTAAAACGTAATAACGATAATTATGTTCTTCTATCTCTGATTTGATTTTTTCATATCGTTCTTTGACATCTTTAGGGACGGGCACATTAATGCCTCCTTCTAGTATTATAATTATATAATTAATAGCATGAATTTTTTAATCATCAAAAAGTGTTGTAAATAAAAGTTATATACTACAAATGTCTTTTTAATTATATCATATGGGTCCCAATTTATTTGCAATTTGCGAGGTTAATTTTGTATAATTTAAAAGGTAATTATTTAAAAATTAATAATATTGTTTATTTTTTGAAAATAATAGCAAATTTATAAAGTGTAAATACTCTAAAAAATAAAGAAAAAAGTGCTTTTTACCCTAAAAAACATAAAATAGGTAGAAATTACCTAGTTTAAAATTTATAAGATAATCTATATGTTTAATATGCAGTGTAAAAGGAGGAAGGAGTGTGGAAATATTAATATTTGCTATAGTTGGTTTTGTAGCACAAATAATTGACGGAGCCCTAGGTATGTTGTATGGAGTTACATGCAACTCATTACTTCTAGCTTTAGGAATTCATCCTGCTTTAGCTAGTGCAAGTGTTCACTTTTCTGAAGTTTTTACCACAGGAGTTTCAGGAATAGCTCATTGGAAATTTGGAAATGTTGACAAAGAAAAGGTTAAAAAACTCTTAATACCAGGAGTTATAGGTGGAATAATTGGTGCATACCTGTTATCAAATCTACCTTCAAATATAATCAAACCAATTGTGTCTATCTATTTGCTCATCGTTGGTATTAAAATCATCTATATGTTTTTTACTAAACCAAAGGAAGAAAACGAAAAATTGAAATTAGTTCCTCTAGCCTTTTTTGGGGGTTTACTTGACGCGATTGGTGGAGGAGGTTGGGGTCCTATTGTTACCTCAACGTTGGTTTCAAATGGACATACACCAAGTACCACAATTGGTTCTGTAAATTTAACAGAATTTTTTGTAACTATAGCTCAGTCAATAACTTTTTTCTTTTTCTTAACAAATTTTAATTATAAAATAATATTGGGTTTGATTATTGGGGGGGTAATTGCTGCTCCCCTGGCAGCTTATATGACAAAAAAGCTGCCTTCAAAATACCTTTTATTGGGTGTTGGAATAGCAGTTTGTTGTTCAAGTATTAGAGATTTAATAAGAGCTTTCTAAATATTAATCTTTCTTTTTCTAAATTAAGAATATTGCTCAATCGATTATTAATGCTCCCTCGTTATCTGTAGAAGTTATAATGTACTCACTGTCTATGCCAAGTTTTGAAAAAGTTTTAATCATTGATTGAGCAATATTTTTTTCATTCGAGATTGTAAAGGCTATTATGGATGAACCTGAACCACTTAAAGCTACACCAAGTGCTCCTTCATTGTAAGCGTTGTTAACAACGTCATAAAAACCAGGAATAAGTTTTGCTCTATAATTTTGGTGTAGTTTGTCTTGAAAAGCTACAGGAAAATGGCTGTAATCTCTTGTAATAAAAGAAGATGCTAGTAAGGCAGCTCTACTGAGATTAAATATAGCATCTTCTCGGCTGATCTCATTGGGAAGAATTTTTCTTGATTCTGTTGTTTTTATTTTTATTTCTGGTATAGCAACAATAATTTTTAAATCTTCATCGACGTTTATTTTTTTATAAATAATTGTGTTATTTGCAAGAATTGTTATATTAAATCCGCCATTTAAAGCTGGGACTATATTGTCAGAATGTCCCTCTATTTTATAGGCAAGGTTGAGAATTTCTTCATTATTTAGGGGGTTGCCTAAAATTTTATTGCTTGCTAGAATACCTGCCAGTATTGCAGTAGCACTACTTCCCAATCCTCGTGAAAAAGGTATGTTTATTTCTTCTATTAATCTAATACCGGGCATACTTTTGTTAAATATCTCAAAAGTTTTTTTCATTGCTACATAAACCAAATTTTCTTCTTGACTTACAGTAATTTCTTTATTTTTAAACTTTACAATGAATTCAAAACCGTGTGGTATTTCATCAAAGATGAAGGTGTTGTAGAGCTTTAAAGCGAGTCCAAAACAATCAAAACCAGGACCCAAATTTGCTGATGTAGCTGGAATTCTGATTTTAAACAAGTTAAAACCTCCTAAGTATGCGTTAATAAAAATTATTTCTCTTTTATGGTTATGGTACTCTATGACCCAAAGCCGCCTCATAAATAATGTACCATTGTTCAGGATCCATTTTTATATCTAAAGCATCAACAGCATTTTTAAGTCTTTCAATTTTTCCACTACCTGAGATAGGAATTATACCTACTGGATGATTCAGCAGCCATGCATACACTATGGTATCTAATGATTCGGTATTAAAATCTTTGGAAATTTCTTTTAATGCGTTAGTTATTCTCTTGCCTTTTTCATCATTTATGTTGAAGAGTTTTCCTCCGGCTAAAGGAGACCAAGCCATTGGATTGATGTTTTTTTCCATCAAGAAATATATATTATCGTTTTGAAAATGTTCTAAATTATACGGAGAAATTTCAATTTGATTTGTTATGAGATTTAAGTTCATTTTTGATTGCAAGGTTTTAAATTGTTGAATAGTGAAGTTTGAGACACCAAAATATAGCACCTTTCCAGCTTTATTTAATTGATAAAACGCCTCCGCTATCTCTTCTGGATTCATGTAAGGGTCCGGCCTATGAATGAGTAAAAGATCAATATAATTAGTATTTAAATTTTTTAAAGATTGATCTACCGCCTCCAATATATGTTCTTTTCGCGTGTTATAATGTTGGACTCGTCTAGGAAACTTTTCGTTTTTCAACATAATTCCACATTTTGTAATAATCTGTATCTTATTTCTAAGAAAAAGATTATCCTTTAAAACAGTACCAAAGATAGATTCGCAGGTATGATTTCCATATATATCTGCATGGTCAAACGTAGTTACACCCAAGTCAACACATTTTTTAACAAATTCTTCTAATTCTTTCTTTGTAAAATTCCACTGATTTAATCTCATCATACCTTGCACTATACGGGAAAATTTTAATCCACTTTTTGAAACATCAATCGTCATCTCCATAATTTATCTCCTCTATCCATTTTTTACAAATTTTCAAACCTTCACTAGCATCTTTTGCATATGCATCACATCCAAAGTTATTTGCTAATTGTTTGTTCATTGAAGCCCCACCTGCAATAATTTTAACTGGGAAACTCAATTTTCTAACCTCGTTTACTACTTCTTCAATCTTTCCTATCGTAGTTGTCATCATAGCAGATAAACCAAGTATCTGAGGTTTTTCTTTGTTTACGGCTTCAACAATTTTTTGCGTTGCAACGTCCTTTCCTAAATCGATAACTTCAAAATTTGAGCTTCTTAATACTGCAGCAACAATATTTTTGCCTATATCATGTATGTCGCCTTCTACAGTTGCAATAACTACCTTCGCCTTTTTTGTTTCTGACTCGCCAACGAATTGGTTTAAGTAGTCGAAAATAGGTTTTACAGTTTCAGAAGCTAACAATAATTCAGGCAAATAGATTTTTCCTTCAGAATACAGATCCCCTATTTGCTCCATGGCTTTCCCTAAAATATTTTGACTAATTTCTAAAGGATCTTTCTCTTCTAATTCTTTTTGTATTATTGTTTTGAGATTTTCTTGGTTTCCTTGTAAAATATTTTCTAATAATTTATCTCTATTTTCTATTTTATTTTCTATTACTAGATTTCCGTCTAATAGTTGATTTCCTTTAAGAGTGTTCATAAGCAGTGAATCTTCTGGATTCATAATGGCAGAGTTTAAGCCATTATATATTGCTCTTGACAAAAATGCTGCATTAATTTGACTCCTGTTTGGTAGTCCAAAACTTAAATTAGAAAGACCTATTGTTGTATTGAAGTTGTATGAAGAAAGAAGTTTAATTGTGTCTAAAGTAATGTCAGGATTGTAATTTGCAGCAACAGATAAAACTAGAGGATCAATTATAAATTGCTGTTTATTGAATCCAAGTTTTTCAATGTCTTTCCATTTTTTTTGTATTAATTGAAATCGTTCTTCAGCAGATTGGGGAATATCTTTTTCCATAGCAAGTATTATTAATATCCCACCGTACTTTTTAATCAATTCTAGTTTTTTATCTAGATCTTTTCTAGATAATTTTGATGAGTTGATAATAGGTCTTCCAGGATATTCTATTAAAGCAGCTTCAAGATAATCTATGTTTTGTATATCAAGTGAAAGAGGTAGAGAAGAGTGTGTATCTAGATCAAACATTATTTGTTTTATATGTTCTCTATTTAATATTTTTTCTATTCCAACGTTTACATCTAAAGCATCTGCTCCTAACGATTTTTGACTATTTGCTCTTTTTATTATTTCCTGAAAATTGAATTCTTCTATTTCTTTTTGAAAAGAATCGTTTCCTGCGGGATTGATTTTTTCACCAATTATTGTAAAAGGATGATATTTCTTTAATATCGTACGTGATGAGTACATTATGGGAATGTCTTTGTATATTTTTTTTGGCTTTCTGTCTTTTATCATATTTTTTATTACTTTTATGTGTAAAGGAGTAGTACCACAGCATCCTCCTATGATGTTTGCACCCAGATCTACATAGTCATCAATGAACATTCCAAATATTTCTGGTGTCATCCGATATTCTATAGTCTTTCCGTCATAAACAGGTTTACCCGCATTTGGTTCAACACTTATAGATTTGTTTGTTGAAAAAGACAACCTTTGGAAAACATCTAATAACTCATCTGGACCTAAGGTGCAATTGATACCAATAACATCAACATCTAAATCATTAACAACATTTGCAAAGATCTCTACAGAAGTTCCTGTTATGGAATATCCATTTTTTTCAAAAGTCATATGGGCAATTAGAGGTAATTCTGAGCTAACCTTTCTTATTCCCATGATAGCAGCCTTAAGTTCTTTTATATCACTTATAGTTTCTACTATAAACCCATCTACCCCTGCATCGTATAATATTTTTGATTGCAGGTAATATTCTTCAATTGCATCTTTCATTTCTAGGTTTCCGAGAGGTTTTGGGAATTCTCCCAAAGATGATATGTCACCAAAAACTAAAGCTTTGTCCTTTGCAGCATTTTTTGCTATTTCAACAGCTTTTGAATTTATCTTTAGGAAATCTTCTTCTAATTTAAGTTCTTTTAGTTTTTTTCTATTGGCACTGAAGGTGTTGGTTAAAATGATGTCAGCGCCAGCTTCAATGTATTCGCTATGTAACTGATACACTACTTCAGGATGCTCTATATTCAATAACTCAGCTGGAATATTAGAATATCCTCTTTTGATAAATTCACTTCCGTATCCGCCGTCTAGTAATAAGATTTTCTTTTTTAAAGTATCTAAAAATGTTTTTCTATTCACTATACCACCCAATCATGCATACAGTACTTTTTCTTGGAGTAATAATCCCAGTATTTTTATTGACACTTACTATGTTTGTTTTTAGAAGATTATTCACTATATCCCAATTTTTTTGTATATCTATATCTCCATATCCTGGAGAAAATCTTCTTGTTCCCGTACCAAATTTTTGTCTTAATTTTTCATCAAAAGAAGTATTTAAGGCTTCTATAGCCTCAGAGGTCCATGCATCTAAAAGTGTTGAAATTAAGATGTTTGCGTTAGATATAAAATTATCTATTTCTGCACCTAATGTTGATACGAAAAAGGTTATCAATTTTATACCTTCAAAGGATTGGGGTATGAGGGTTTCATCTGTTATATTGATAGGCAACGTATTATAAACAATCTTTGGTTTAGCTAATTCCAAACCAATTTGGTATGCTTTGTTGACTTCTTTTTTCAATTTTTCATTAATATTATATGCAGTGCCTTTAAATCCAGCTCTGAGTAGATAAATCCTTTTTTGAGGCATTATCTCAAAATATTCAGGAATATACGTATCAGGCATTTTTAATCCTCCGTGATTTTCTATGGTACCTAAATAATTAAATCTGCTAATTCACCTAGATTTTTTGCTATTATATCAGGTTTTATAGGAGTATTATCTAAATCTGATAATTTAGCTTCTCCGGTTAAAACTAAAGCGGTTAAAGTCTTTGCATGTATTCCAATTAATATATCTGTGTACAATCTATCTCCAACCATACAAGTTTTTTCTGGTGTGAGTCCATAATCATTTATAACCATTTCCAATATTCTTGGATCGGGTTTTCCAAATACTAAATCCGGTTTTTTGTTACAGGCCTGTGAGACAGCACTTGCTATTGCACCTGTATCTGGAATAGGTCCGTCAATAGTCGGACAGTTTAAATCAGGGTTGGTTGCAATAAACAAAGCTCCTTTATTTATAAATATGGAGGCCTTTGCTAACTTATCATATGTAAGTGTTTTGTCAAATGTCACTACAACCATTTCGGGAGAGTCTTCAACAATCTCGTGGCCATATCTCTTATATTCTTGAATAATTGAAGGTGTTCCAACCAAGTATATTTTCTTAGGACCAAATTGTTTCTTTAGATATTCTGCGGTTGCAATACCAGCTGTATATATTTCTTTTTCAGAGATTGGATATCCGATAGACTCAAATTCTTCAATATATTCTTGATTAGATTTGTTTGAATTGTTTGTCAAAAAAACAAGTTTTTTGCCTTGACTTTTTAAAAGATTAGAGAATTTTTGAGCTCCTTCAACAAGATGTTTACTAACATAAAATGTACCATCGATATCTAAAACGAATAACTCAACATTTTTAAGCCTTTTTAAAGCATCTTCTTCACTATTCAAGTTGCATCCTCCTAAAGATTAAATAAAAGTCGTATGAATAAAAAAATGATGTTCTATTATCTGTTTAATTTAAAATAGTGTTCAAGTTTGATTTATGGAGATTCTTAAGTCTTTAACAATGAAACTCTTTTTATCATATAGGAAATTATAAATAAAACAAATAAAGTTACAACAATAGTTGGACCTGAGGGTATATCAAAATAATAAGAAGCTAAAAATCCTAGCGTAGAAGACACAAAGCCAATTATTAATGATATTAAAATCATTTGATTGATACTTTTAGCAAATAACTTTCCTATTACTCCTGGGGTTATTAGCAATGAAGTTATTAATATTATACCTATTATTTTAGCAGAAATTACAATTGTAATTGAAGTAATAATTAAAAAAGATAAATTAATAAAATCTACTGGTACACTAAATATTTTGCTTAACCTTTGATTATATGCGTAATATTTTAGTTCTTTATTAAATAATATAATATAGAACAGGATAACTAAATCAATGATAAAAAGTAACTTTAAATCTTCTGAATTAATCATCAATACATCTCCAAAAAGAAAACTATCAATTTCTGGAACATATCCTTTTTTAAACGATAATAATATTATTCCAATTGCCATTGATAAAGTTAAAAGCATACCTATAACACTATTTTCTTGGACTTTTTCTTTTTTACCGAGTATGTGAACAGCTATTGCAAAGACAATTGCAACAGTTAAAGATACAACGTTTATATTTAGATTAAAAAATAAAGCTAGCGCAATTGCACCAAAGGCAACATGTGCAGCTCCTTCTCCTATAAACTCCATCTTTTTTAATACAATAAAATTTGATAATAATGAACTTCCTATTCCTGCTAGCATTGCTCCTATCAAGCCGTTTCTTAAAAAAGGATATTTGAATATTTCAATCATCTCTATCAATCACCGCTTTCATGGTTCCGTTCAGATGTGCGAAAAGTTCAAAATCTTCGGAATACAAATTTTTTAAATCCTTTATGTTTATATCCCAAGTATTTTTGTGACAGTGAATAGTTTTATTTAAACAAAGGATTCTGGTTGTTTCTTTAAATATCATATTCAGGTCGTGGCTTACTAAGATTATAGTGATGTTTTTTTCATCTTTTAATTTTTTTAAAATATTTAATAATACTTCTTGACCTTGTTTATCGATATTTGCCTCAGGTTCGTCAAGTATAAGAACATCGGGTTTTGATACTAGAGCTCTTGCTATCATTACCCTTCTATATTCACCACCAGAAAGCTCACCTATTTGTCTGTCGTATAATTCCTCTATGTTGAGTAATTCTAAAACATCTTTCACTTTTTGATAATGCTCTCTTTTAAAGCGTCTCATAGGACCTACATCTTTATACAATCCTAACAAGACTAATTCATATACTTTCATGGGGAAAGTTACTTCAATTTCTTCAGTTTGTGGAACATAACCTATTTTTCTTACTATTCTTACTTCTCCCGAATATTCTTCTATTTCACCAGTAATGATTTTTACCAAGGTTGACTTTCCTGCACCATTCGGTCCAATTATTCCTACAAAATCCCCTTCATAAATGTCGAAAGATATGTTTGATAAGATTTGATTGTTGTTAATTGTGTAGTTTAAATTTTTAACGGAAATAATAGGTTCATTTTTCATAAATGGTTCTCCTTATAATTTCAAACATATTGTAAAGATACAAAGAATCTATGTCTATGATTTGATCGTTACTACCAAGTGGGTCTAGTAAACCAACGTTCAAATTAAGGTTTTTTGCTATAGTGTTTGTTGCTTTATCACTCAATTGTGGTTCATTGAAAATGGCCTTTACGTTTTTATTCTTAGAAATTTCAGTTAATTGAATAATTTCTTTAGGTGTAGGAGGTACACCAGGTATGGATTCTACAACAGCTGCAATTTTAATATTATATCTTTTTGAGAAATAGTCAAACGAATTATGTACTACAAAAATCTCTCCCCGTACCTGTTTTGATTTCTCTGTTAAGTAATTATCAAGTTTCACCAATCGGTTTATAACATAATTACCATTCTGACTATAAAATTCCCTATTTTCAGGATCTGTTTTTGATAAATCTTCAACTAGTCCTGGAATGATATATGTATATACCAGATATGGATCTAGCCATATGTGCGGATTGTATAACTCTTCATTTTCAAGATTACTTCTGAGGTTATCTTCGCCTTCATCTTCATGTATCCCGGTAATTAATTCTTTTTCAGGAATGTAGTCAGAAACATAAATAATCTTAATATTCTCTTGTTTTAAGTTTTCTGTTAATTTAGAAATAAAAATTTCTAGATTTAAACCATTTAAAATTAATACATCAGAGTCATATAAATTCTTTAAATTTTGTGGGGTCAGAGAATAAGTATGAGGACTATTCCCAGCTGGGATTACTAAATTTACACTGCCCTTCTCTCCAATAATTTCTTTTACAATCAAATAATAAGGCGTTATTGAAGTAGATACATTTAAAGAGAAGGCAAAAAATACAAATAACACAAAAGTACTTAAAATAATCGTCCTCTTCATTTTTTCATCTCCTCTTGACAGTTTTTACAGATTCCTTCAAAATAAAGTGTATGACTAAGCACCTTATACCCCAAACTATCTGTTATGTATTTACTGATAGTTTCTGAGTAACAGAGATTAAAGCGTTCAAATTTTTTACATTTTACACAGTATATAAAGTGAAAATGACCTGTACCTTTGTAAAAATAAGTAATTTTATCTGAAAAAACTATCGATCTCAATTTCCCGGTTTTTTCAAAGTTTTTTAAGTTTCTATATATAGTTGACTTATCATATTCTCCATTTAGCAACTCATATATATAATCAGCACTTAAAGGAACATCTTCGTTGTGGAAAATATCTAAAATATCTCTTCTTGCCTTAGTACTTCTCATTCTAAAAGTCACCCCTTAAACTCCTTCGTTTTTAATTGCAAATCATTTGCTTTTGCAAATGGATTGCATATATTATATAACTATTTTTAAGTATAGTCAATACTTTCCTATATGATATAATTCTTATAATTATATTAAGTATTTTGGATATATCAATTATTTTAAAAATATAGGTAAAAAGGGGTGAGCAATATTAAAATATATATTTCTTTTGATTTTGAAGGTTTAGGTGGAATCAGTCAATGGGATGATGTTACAAGTGACAACAAAGATTATAAACAAAAATATGCGGTTGCACAGTTAAATGCACTTTTTGAACAACTACGAGATCATGAAGTTGTAGTTTCTGATTCTCACGATAAAGGAAATAATATTCCTTGGGAAATAACTAATGACTATCCTAATGTTAAATTAATAAGCGGAGGAATTAGAAAATATTATATGATGTCTGGAATAGATGAATCTTTTGATAGGATGATCTTCTTTGGATACCATTCTGGAGTAGGTGAAATCTATTCTACAATGGATCATACCTATTCAAGTTCTTCCATTCATAATATTTGGATTAATGGAAAAGAAATGAGTGAAACATTAATAAATGCAGCTTATGGTGGAATTTTCAATGTACCTCTTGCTATGGTTGTTGGAGATGATAAACTCAAAATGCAACTTGCTCCGTATTTCAATAAAATATATTTTATTGAAACTAAGAAATCATTAGGAAGATATGCTGCTCAATTTAAACCAATGAAAATTCTCTTGGAAGAAATAAGTTCTACTACAAAACTAATGCTCAGCAAAGATAAAGAATATTTTGAAGTTTTTAGATTCGGTAAACCAGTAGAAATGGTTGTAGAATTGAGTGATACATCGAAAGCAGATATGGTAGAATCAATGCCCTTAGTTGAAAGAATAGACGGTAGAAAGGTCAAATTGGTTAGTGATGATTATAAAACGATATTTGAAGGATTGTTAGCAATTACGTATATTTGTAGTTAAAAAGGCTGATTTTTTTGAAACATAAAAAGTAAGTATTATATTTCGAAAAAATAGATATTATAAATAAAATAATCAAAGAAAGAGGGATTAAAGATGGATGAAAAATTAAATAAATTAACCTCAACTAATTTAATACAATCAACAAAAGAAACTCATAGTTCATTAAAAGAGGCTATATTTGCTGCGGGATGTTTTTGGGGTGTGGAGTACATGTTTAGAAAAATTGTTGGGGTCAATGATGTTATTTGTGGTTATACTGGCGGATTCGTTGAAAATCCTACTTATCAACAAGTATGTACTGGAAAGACAGGACATGCAGAGGCAGTATTAGTAATATATGATCCAAATATTGTTGGGTATGAAGAGTTAGTAAGATATTTTTTTGAAATTCATGACCCAACTCAAATAGGTGGACAAGGTCCGGATATTGGAGAACAATATCGAAGTGAAATTTTTTATTTGAATGAAGAACAAAAAACTATAGCAGAAAAAATAATAAAAGAATTGATTGAAAAAGGTATAAAAGTTGTAACTAAAGTTACAAAAGCTTCCAATTTTTATAAAGCTGAAGATTATCATCAAAATTACTATGATAAAACAAAAGAGGCTCCGTATTGTCATTTCAGAAGAAATGTATTCAATGCTGACTATATTAAAGTTATAATTTAAGTTATTTATGATTTTCTAAAATTTAAGGCCTTAATCTCAAAGTGGTTGAGGTTTTTTAGTGTGCCCGGCATGGTACGATAGCTTAGCGGTGGAAGTCCGCTATATGCTTGGCAGTGGGAACCATTAGCCAAATGTGAGGGTGTCCACCGTGAGGTGGAATCTGAAGGAAGCTGACGGCAAAATCCCGACCCGATGAACAAGAACCGCATATAAGGCCGAATTGGAATGGATGAGCTTGCTAAACAAAACGAAGTCCGATACTGCCCGAATTCCATACAGTAAATGCGGCGGGTAGATGGGATAGAAGCAATCGTACTTACCCGGGGAGTGACAAACTGATGCGACTACTGTCAGAGACCATCAAAGATCCAAAGGTATTGTCATTAATAAGGAAATACTTACAATCTGGAGTGACGATCAATGGAGTTGTTATGGAAACAGAAGAAGGTACACCACTGCCAAATTCAAGCAGAAACTCAAGCAAATAACCGGTAGAAGCAATGCTATGAGTATAACCCAGAAAATGGAAAAGTTAAAACAAATCATTGTAGGATGGGTGAATTACTTTGTCATTGCGGATATGGGCAGAATTGCCAAAACATTGGATATGTGGCTAAGAAGAAGGATACGGATGTGCTTTTGGAAACAGTGGAAAAGAATCAAAACAAAACACGATAACCTTGTATCCCTTGGCATACCGAGCCCAAAGGCTTGGGAATATGCTAACACAAGGGAGAGCTGCTGGCGAATTGCAGTTAGCCCAATCCTTGCGAAGACCCTTACCAATGAATATCTCAAAAAATTAGGACTGTCATCAATCAGCCTACAATATTTATTAGTCCACTAATTCTATTGAACCGCCGTATACCGAACGGCATGTACGGTGGTGTGAGAGGGACGGCTACTCAATTAATGGGTAGCTTCCTACTCGATTATTCTATTGATTTCAATATTACTTTATAGTATAATTTAATTGTTTAGAATAATTTATATTTAGATATTTATAGTGTTCTTGAGGGGGTGCTATAAATATGACTGATAGGGAGGAAAATTTATGGCAAAAAAGAGTATAGGAATCATGATTGCTGTTCTATTATTTGCATTTTCAATTTTCGCTGGGAGTTTTGAAATTGGTGGCGGAATTACTT
>CZCB01004373.1_pt1 | contig 19864 bp, 21 predicted proteins | sample 591991 | NCBI WGS metagenome assembly CZCB01 (sample SAMEA3556809, study PRJEB10932) | anaerobic digester metagenome | reverse complement strand
GCGGACTTAAGCACTGCCGCAGATTACCTGGTGCCTGACGATAGTACGCCTATATATCCTGAGGCTTCATGAAATGCCAGCGTATGCATTTTGCATGAAACGGATGTTCATGAAGCCCGGTTTGTTTTTTTACCTATGCCTTGAGGCCAGCGCCTTTTCTATAATGCTTTCCATCTGTTCTATCCTTACTTCCCAGCTGTTTTCCCGGGCTACCCGCAGCCTTTCTTGTACATCCTCGGGGCTGTTTTCGGATATGGCTTTCTCCAGTGCCCTGATAAACTCTTCCGGCCCCTTTGCAATCCTGACTACATCCTTATAAACCAATACTTCGGGTATGGGAGTGGATACCACGGGCTTTCCCGCTGCCAGGTATTCATAGAGTTTTACAGGATTTGCGCTTGCCGTCAGGTCATTCAGTTTAAAGGGTATAATGCAGGCATCGAAGGCCTTTATAATCCCGGGAAGGTCCTTGTACTCCTTTTTTCCGGGCATATACAGGTTTTCCGGGCCTTTCAGGGAGTATACCCCCGCTCCTTTGGGTCCGACAAGCACAAAGGACCAATGCGGCCTAAGCCCGCACAGGCTCTTTATTAAATTCAAGTCAACCCATTCGTATATGGCACCAACGAATCCTATAACTGGCCTTCTTAACATCATTATTTCGTGCGGGCAGGCGGTGGTATCGTCCAAGGCCTTGGAAAAATGTTTGACATCCGCCCCGTTTGGTACCAGGTGCGGTTTTTGCCTGGGCTTCTTTTTTAGTCTCATCAGCCTACGCGAAGTGACGAATATTATATCGCTTTGTTCAATAAGCCTTTCTTCCAAAGAGCTGTATAATGCCGGATTCCAGCTAAACTTTGAAAAGTCGTCCACGCAGTCATAGCACAGCAGGGAATAGTCCATAGACTTAAGGGCGGGAACTATTGAAGGATAATAAACCCAGAGGACCGGGCGTTTAATTCCAAGCTTTTTATAGGTCATGTCCAGGCTATCCAGCAGCCATTTTCTTGTGGCATAACGGGGAGAAAAGACATGCAGGTTTTCCTTTACCCTGGTAAGATAATACTCGTGGTTTACCTGGCCCAGTGTGCCCGCAGCGCAGGGCTGAAAATGGTCAACGTATAGAACCTTATGCCTATCGGATAAACGGCTCATCAACTGCTGCGGCCGCTGCCACAGGAAATCCCATCGGGTTGATGAAAAACATACAATATCCATGCAATCTATCCTTTCTTCTTTATTTGCCCGTTACGTATGAGCATATCCGCCACATGGCCGATATCGAGGGCGACTTTTTTCTGGCCGGTTGCTATCCTCTCGCATATGACAACGGCGGCCACTCCCGATGCCGACAGGGCAATATCAAAGTTTTGGCCTTTTGCTATTCGCACCACCCTGTTAACGTCCTTCAGTCCATAGACCGGGGAAATGATTCCGCTGATATTAATCCCCCGGCCTTGCAGCAGGTTGGCAAGGGCCTTACCCTTGTTGCCTATTACCAGTACCCTAGGCTTTCCTTCGGTCAAAAGAGCGCCGAGGAGCCCGGAATTGCACAAGAAGTAGTTAATGCATGCATTGGTCAGTTTCAGCGAGTTAAGGTCAATACCATGGGCTTTACATGCTTTCAGGAAGAGAGGCAAAAAGTACGGTGCAGGGTTTAGGGGCACACCAATAATATCCGCCTTTCTAATCGAAGCCGCCAACATATCCCTGCCGGTTATGTCGGGGATACGGACACCGGCATAGGACAAGAATGTGTTCCTTTTTACCTCGTTTATCGGTAACACTGCCTGCTGGGCCAGGGTCAGGGCCTCGCCATCGCCTATCCTAACCAAAGACAGCTTTTCTCTTTTATCAAGGGCGTTCTTGATCAGCTTATATACCTCTTGGACATCCAGGATTCTATGCTCATTTAAAAAACGTTCCATTAGGGCTTTGTCGCCTCTATTCAAGGATAACACCTCAAAGCTGCCCGGATTCTGCAGCCAAAGAATATACATGATTTCCAATACAGTCTATGTATGCCTATGGCTTTTTGTTACCGGCAATAACGGGGGACACCCTTTGATAAGGAGTGTCCCCGGTTTGTTCTAAAGGTTGTTTTTCAGAAGCTCCTTTTCAGGAACCGTTTTATACGGAACGGCGGGATTACCCTTTACTACAGTCCCTGCCGGCACGTCCTTTGTTACTATACTGCCTGCTCCGACAAGGGCATCGCTTTCGATGACCTTGCCGGGAAGGATGGTGGAGTTGCCCCCGATCCTTCCGCCACGCTTGACCGTAACCCCTTTTATGCGGCTGTATCTTTCGCTTGTTCTTCCCAGGTAATTATCGTTGGTTGTGATTACCCCGGGGGCTATAAACACATAATCCTCCAGCCGGGAAAAAGCGGTGATGTACGCGTTGGTCTCAATTTTGCACATTTTGCCTATATCACAGCAGTTCTCTATGCATACACCCCGGCCTACTATCGTACCTTCGCCTATTACCACGTTTTCCCTTACCGTGGCCAGGTCCGCAATATAGCAGTCATTGTGCAGGGTGCATCCCCTGTATAGTATGGAGGAGGTACCTATTATGCAGTTATCCATAATAATCGCAGGAGCTGTTTCCCCGTCCTTGCCGCCGATAATATTTGCCACGCTGTTTTTTGCACGGACCGCACCCTTCCCAATGACGGCGTTGTCCTGTATGGTGACATTGCTGCCAATCCGGGTGTCGTTATGAATAATTACCCCGTTCCCGATCGTAACGTTATCGCCAATGACCACATGCTCGCCGACAATGCAAAAGTCGCCTATTTTAAAGCCGCTGCCAATCCTGGCGCTACCGGCTATTTTGTTTATTCCCAATTATTAGTTCCCCCTTTCAACGGCAAGTTCACCGGTAACCCGAGTTCCGCTGACTGCTGTATCGCCAGAACAATCTCTATGCTTTTCCTTGCTTCGTTTCCGTTTATGGCCGGCTCTTCCCGGGATTCCAGTTTATTTATAAAGTCTTTATATACATAGCCGTGACAGCCGGAGCTTTGAATAAGGCTTAACTTGTCACCACTTGCGGCACAAGCTGCCCCGGAGTCGCAGCCTTCAAGGTCCCAGACATCTATCCTGTTTAATGCTTTGCCGCCGATTTTTACGCTGCCTTTTTCTCCGAAAACCGCAATACTGTTTTCAAGGTTACCGGAGAATATGCTCACCGTCCCTTCCACCATGCCCAGCATACCGCTGCCGAACTTGATTAAGGCCAGCACCGTATCCTCGGTATCAATGTAAGGGTGAGCGTAGTTCTGTTTATAAGCATATACCTCCGCCGCCTTTTCCCCCAGCAGCCACTGCAGGATGTCTATATTCTGGATGCACTGGTTCATAAGGACACCGCCGTCCAAGTGTTTTGTGCCGCGCCATTTGGACTTGGTATAATACTCCCTGTTCCTGTTCCATCTTACCGTAGTCACTCCGTAGAACAGTCTCCCCAGGCGCCCGGTGTCAATGCAGTGCTTAAGGCCGGATATCAGGGGGTTAAACCTGTACTGGTGAACAACCCCCAGCTTGACCTTGTTAACCGAGGCTGTTCTTGTCAGGCTGTCCACCTCATCCAGCGATAGGGCGAGGGGTTTTTCTACAAGGACATTTATGCCGCGTTCCATACAATCGGATGCAATGGTATAGTGTTTGCCGCTGTCGGTCAGGATACTTGCCATATCAAGCTTTTCTTTTCTCAGCATCTGGAGGTAGTCTGTGTATATGGATATATTTTCACCGTCTCCTGTCAAAGCCAAATATGAATCCCTGAAATCCCGGGCCCTTTCCGCGTATAAATCGCATACCGAGGTCAGGGCGATTTTGTCCCTGTTTAGGAAAATGGCCTGTATATGCTTTTTCTTAATATTTCCGCAGCCAATCACTCCCAACCTTAATTTTCTCAAAGTCCATCCCCCCATCATTTAGGTTAGGGTGCCGATTATACACTCAATGATTTTGTTCTGCTCCTTTGCCGTCAATTCCGGGTATAATGGAAGGGAAATCATTGAGGGTATCACATCCTCCGCAATTCTCATGTCTCCTTTCTTGTAGCCAAGGTGTGCCAAACCTTTTTGCAGGTGCAAAGGGATTGAATAGTATACCCTTGCGTCTACTCCTTGTTCCCTCAGTTTTTTAAACAGGGTGTCCCTGCTGCCTGTCCTTATAGTGTAGATATGATACACCGACTGGGCCCCCGTTTCTTCTTTGGGTATTTGAATCGGGTAACCCCTGAATGCGCTGTTATATAAATAGGCCTTTTCTCTTCTTTGTTCATTCCACCTGTCTAGGTATTTCAGTTTAACATTCAGTATTGCCGCCTGGATTTCATCCAGCCTGCTGTTGAATCCAACCAGGTAATTACAGTATTTATCAGGGTTTCCTTTTTCGTTGGACCCGGTAATTAGGTTGTAAGCCCTAAGCCCTGTCTTCCCTCCGCCGTGGCTGCTTAGTGCCCTTGCAATCACCGCAATCCTCTCGTCATTTGTAACGATAGCTCCGCCGTCGCCGCAGCAGCCAAGGTTCTTGGAAGGGAAGAACGAAAAGCATCCCGCATTTCCAAAGGAACCGGCCCGCTTGCCGTTAAATAAGGCCCCGACCGCCTGGCAGGCATCTTCAATAACATAGAGCTTATGCCTTGATGCCACTTCAAGGATTTTTTCCATGTTTGCCGGGTTGCCGAATATATGAACAGGGACTACTGCCTTTGTCCTGCCTGTGATTTTTCTTTCTATATCCCCGGGGTCTATATTATAGGTTTTTGCATCAATATCAGCAAAAACGGGTTTTGCACCAACCCTTATTATGGCTTCCGCCGTTGCGAAGAATGAAAAGGTCGAAGTAATAACCTCATCGCCCTCTCCAATGCCTGCCGCCATTAACGAAATAACCAGTGCATCGGTTCCATTGGCGACACCAATGGCATATTTGCAGCCGATATACGCCGCGAAGTTCTCTTCAAACTGCCTTACTTGTTTACCCATAATATAGCTGCCGGATTCCAGCACCCGGGATACTTCTTTTTGTATCTCTTCCCCTATGCTGCTGTACTGTGCCGTTAGGTCTACGATTGGTATCAACTGCTTGATCCTCCTTCCTTCTAAAGACTGCCCGAGGTAGTATAATTCACCTTAAATCCTTCGATTTCTTGAATACCCGTTTATCATGTCAAGGAATTCCTTCACCCTGACTCTATCGGTGTGCCTTGAATGTAGTACATGGCAAGGTCATAGAAGTTGTCATCGGTGCACTCCACGAAGTTTTGGCCGTTTATAAAGCCAAGCTCTTTCAAGTCCTTGTTGCCCTTTGCTATGAGCAGGGTATTGCAGGCGGGTACTTCAAAGTATTTCCTGACCGGGTAATTGAACTTGGTACCACAGGTAAAGAAAATCTTGGCCCTGTTGATTTCTTTCGCGTATTCTTCTCCTATATATACCTTTCTGCCCTCCGGGTTCCCCTCGTAAGGGTGCTTATGATAAACAAAACCCTTTAGCCCGGTCATCTTTTTTAATACCAGGTTCCTGAAGGGGTACCAGGCACTCCATGACCTGCCCATCAGCAAAAAGTCAATATCCTTTTTGAGATGCCAGTCCTTGAATATATCCGGGTTGTTGCTGAAGGGCAGCCATCGGAATTTGTCCTTTAATTCGGGGAGGGTGCGGTGGAAAAAGTCCTTTGTGGGGCTGAAAACAAGGTCTATCTTGTTTTCACGGACATACTTTTTTCTCTCCTCCGTCTGGGTCTGGAGGTCTATATAATAAACGCCCTTAGGGATATTTATAGAGCCAAGACCGTACACCCGCGGCGCAAGGGCATAATTATATGCAAAGTCATAGCAGAAAATAAAATCGGGGGAGAACTTCCTGCCTTTCAGTATCCTTAAAATGCGTCCAATTTCCCATCTGTCCTTATCCCATATCACTACATCGGCATGCTTGCCCAACTCCGTTATAAAGTGCCTAAAATGCATAAACCTTTTGTTATTGAGTTTTGCCAGCACAAGTATTTTCCTTCTAGGCATATTATTCCTCCCCCCGGTTCCCGGCAGGCTAACGGTTTAAAGGTTGGTTCCCTATCTAACGGCCCTTCCGGTTTTCAGGTACCTTTCAATGGTTGCGATAAACTCCTTAGCTCTTATACTGTTGGTGTGCCTTGAATGAACCAGGTTGTATCCATTCCTGGCTATCCTTTCTCTTTCCTTATCGTTTTCCAGGTAGTACATGGCAAGGTCATAGAAGTTGTCATCGGTGCACTCCACGAAGTTTTGGCCGCTTATAAAGCCAAGTTCTTTCAAGTCCTTGTTGCCCTTTGCCATGAGCAGGGTATTGCAGGCGGGCACTTCAAAGTACTTGGCAACCGGGTAGCGATACTTTGTTCCGCTGGTAATAAATATCTTTGCCCTGTTGATTTCCTTTGCGTACTCTTCCCCCGTGTACACCCTGCCGCTTTTATTCTTCATATCGAAGGGGTGCTGATGATAAACAAACCCGCTGTAATCTTTAAACCTTTCTATTACTCTTGTTCTGAAGGGATGCATTTCTTTCTTAACCCGTCCCATTAACAGGATGTCAATATCCTTTTTGAGATGCCAGTCCTTGAATATATCCGGGTTGTTGCTGAAGGGCAGCCACCTGAATTTGTCTTTGAACTCGGGTAGGGTTCTAAAAAAGAAGTCCTTGGAGGGGCTGAATATAAGGTCAATCCTGTTGTTTTTTATAAATTCCCTCCGTTCGGAAGTTTGGGTTTGAAGGTCTATATAGTAGACGCCCTTTGGTAAATTGGTCCATCCGAGACCGTAAATCTTGGGGGCATATATATGCCTGTAAACAAAATCGTAATAAAATATGAAATTCGGGCTGAATCCCCTTCCCTTAAGAGCCTTTAATACATGGTTAAGTCCCCACCCGTCCTTTTCCCATACAACCACATTTGCATGGTTATGCAGTTCTACTATGAAGTCCTTAAGATGCCTGTTGATGGGTCTGTTTAGTTTTGCAAACACCAGGATATTAAGTCTACTCATACTTCTTCCTCCAAAAACAATAGTTTGAAATATTGAGGCTTATATATTCTTATGTAGCATGCAAAAAAACCGTTACAATTGGATGTAACGGTAATTTGACCTAGAGGGGATCCAGTACTAAATCCGGCACCTCCTTACACGAAGGCTTGATTTTCCTAAACAAATTCTATGTTTAGCAGGCGAACGACATGCTCTATCCTGTTGATCACCGCTAGACCGTCCTGGGCGGCAAACAAAAGCCCCACTGCCCGGTTTTGCTCGTCCACGACCAAGGAGCCGCTGTCTCCCTCCCTGCATCGAAGCCTGGCTGCAAGCTGGTCGCAAAAGTGATATTCTTTACCGGCAAAGGGTACTGACACGGAATAATTAATCCCGGTTATTTCGCCATGGGTTAGGCCGGTAGCATGACCGACTTTCTTAATCCGCATTCCGGGAATCCCGGCGGCGGTTCCGCGGATTCTTCCTATACCCCTTATTTCACACGAGATTAGGGCATGGGATAACGGTTTTGCCAAGGCGGCGTCTACCAGGTTGCAGCCGGCATCCTCAAAGGGTACCCAGCTATAAAGCCGTCCTATCATCATTGTATAGATACCCCCACTGCCGGCGGAGGGCTGAAAAATCGGGTCTCCCGGCTTTGCCCTTACATCCAGGACGCTGCTGCCGTTGGCAAGCACATGATTATTTGAAAGTATTAAAATCTCTCCCGTATTTCTTTGCCTTACAACGGCTCCGAAGGTACCGCCTTTAGACTTGGGATGCCCGATGCTCACCCCGGGCCCGACCGGCCTTCTCCTTTTTTTATTGCTGCCGGGCGGGAGAATAATCCTGTTCATAGTTCCAGCACCTTTTTATATGCCCTAAGGGTTTCCTCTGCCGCCCGGTCCCATGTATAATTGGAGAGAACATGCTCTTGAAGCTTTTTCCCGTTGTCGTTTTCCAACCCCTGTAATACCGCCTTTCTTATGCTGTCAATGTCATCCGGCAGGCAGTAGCAGGCCAGCTCGCCGAAGTACTCCTGTGTACAGCCGTATTTTGTGGTCGCGATTGGGCATCCCGCCGCTGCGGCTTCCAGGTTTGAAAGTCCCGGTGTCTCAAACCAGCTGGGCAGCACATGTATGGCTGCGGCGGCATAGCTGTCCCTAAGCTGTGCGGAGCTCTGCCCCGGTATAAAAACGACATTCTCCTTGCCCGCTTTTTTGCACCTTTCCCCGTATTCCCGGTCGTTCACCGGTCCAATCAAAACCAGCTTTATGCCCGTGCCTTTAAGCGCTTCTATTAATGCCAGCTGGTTTTTCCTGGGGGAAATTCTGCCGACGCACAGCGCGAAATGGTCCAAACCATATTCTTTATAAAAACGGTCCTTGTTTCCCTGGGAAAACCTGCTGTCCACGCAGTTTGGAACCACGTGATAGGGTTTTTCCGTTTCAAAATTTTTAATGATCTTTTCCGCCTCCGCCTGCGAATTGGGAAGCAGCATTGATGCCTTTGAAAGGACGATTCTCCTTAACATATCCTGCTGATGCCACGCTTTTTTCTTCCAGTCGGGAAGGTCATTATTCATATAGTATTCACTGCTGTCCCAATATATTGTAGACAGCACTATGGGAATGCCCTGTTCATAGGCCTTGTAGGCATAAGCATAGGTTTCTACGACCCTGGTAAGGTTAAACAGATGCACCAGGTCGTATCCCCTATAGTCCTGCAAAAATGTAGTGGATATATCTACTTCTACCCCCAGGCTGCTTAAATGCCTCCTGGTATAAAGCATCTGCATGCTGTCTCCGGCCGGATTTGTGATAAAGTCCGGTCTTATCTGGAACAATACTCTCATTTTTACTCCCCCTTTCAGTTCTGGAATAAACTACATATGAAGTATCTGCCATATCGCTTGCATTATGTCTACCAATGCTATATTATGGGTTTAAATCGGTGCCCCGAGTTACCCTGCGTACTTCACAAACTAAAAATTGAGAGGTGGTTATATGAAGAAAAAAATCCTGCCGGTATTTGCAGTAGTAACGCTAATATGCAGTATATTGTTTCTGCAAAGCGCCCTGGCAGCAACCTACACCATTAGCAGCGGGCAGAAAATAACCTATAACCAGAGCAACAGTACATATAATAATTACTATTCAGTAAACATAGCAAAAATTCAACCTGGTAATAGCAGTGCAGGCAGCAGTGGGAACACCGTCACCCCGGCTGTACCCGCTTCTCCTTCTTCGGGGTATGTAACGGTTGGGAAGACAAAGGTAAACTACGGGAATACATCCAATCAGAGCACAAACTACTACCCGGTGGTTATTAATAAGAACCCCGGGACAGGTTCGACTTCGAACGGGCAGCCTGCACAACAGCCGCCGGCCGCGCAGGGTTCCCAAGGAAACGAATCCGCACACCAGCTTACAGCCGGTGAACAAAAGCTCATAAACCTTATAAATGAAGAACGAAAAAAGGCGGGACTAAACCCTCTTGCTGTTGACCTAAAGCTTTCAAAGGTGGCAAGAATCAAATCGGAGGATATGAGAACAAACAATTATTTTTCCCATACATCCCCCACTTACGGGTCTCCCTTCCAGATGATGAAGGACTTCGGAATAACCTACAAGAGTGCGGCGGAAAACATTGCAAAAACCTCCAGCGTTGACAGGGCGCACACAGGGTTCATGAATTCGGAGGGACATAGGCAGAATATCCTTAACCCGGGGTATACCCATATTGGTGTCGGGATATCGGGCAGTTATTATACCGAGATGTTTATAAGGAAATAGATAAAGGGCTGTTATCGTAAGATAGCAGCCCTTTCGCAACCAGCCGACTCAGGTTTTTAAGGAAGGCCATTGTAGACTAAAAAGCATTTAGCTGTTCAGGGAATATCTGTGTAAAGGGTAGGTCAAGGAACTCCTCACATATATCTCTCGGTACGAATTCTTCGCAAACATCGGGTACGCAGTAACCCAGCGAAAGGACTACAAGCTCAACCCTTCCCACCACTTTGATGACGACCAGGGTCCCTATTGTCAGCACCAGGGAATTGTTCCTGGTGGTTGTTCTCAGTGCCTCGGATCGGGTTTCCAATACGATATTGAATGAGAATTCATCAAAGGGATTTTCAGGTATTCTCACAGCATCATCTTTGAAAAAGTCGACAAAGCTATCAATTGAAATTATATTTCCTTCCGCATTCCTTACCCTCACTGTAAAGGGTATCCTGAGTGTGAAAGTAATCCTGTTTAGCGTGGGATCTGTGTTATCTATAGGAGTTATGTTTAGAGTCCCGTCCACAATGAATCCCGGCCTAAACGTTGCATCTACAAAAGTAAATGGCCCTCCGGTATCCGGCAGTTCAACGATTGCTTCCGGAATGCACTCTCTCTGGAAGCATTGGAAAAACACTTTATCTGTGATTACGCATTCCGGAATTGGTTCATAGGGCTCCTGCTGCAGGAACCTTGCTTTTTTGACTTCCATATACTATCCCCCTTTTTACTGATATGAAACTCAATTATTATGCATTTGTACTGTCACTTTCATATTATGAATGGGTATATGAAATGGTGAAGAATTTGCCTGATAAAGTTTAATCCTTTAGCCGTATATTCAAACTCAGGTAAATGATTATCATCATGTCCTATCGTACATATATCGGATGGTTCGGCATATAATTTACTAACAAGCTATAGGGCGGTGATATTGTATATGGACAAATCATTTTGCCACGAATACATAGTAATAAAAAATAATACCAAGTCATGGCGCTTTGCCTGCAAACAAAATCGTATAGTATACAGGGTGCGCGATGAAAACGGGGACTGGGGAGAAGAAACCAAGCTGCTGGACAATGCAGCGGGAGATTTTTCGGTTGACATGGATTCGGCAGGGAGCCTTCACCTCATATGCATAAATACAAAGGGAGAATTGATTTACTTTGTGTATAACGGGAGCCATTGGTACAATAAAGTGCTAGCCGTTTTTCCTTTGGACAGATACAAGCTGAAATACCTGACTATCTCATGCCGGGGTAAGTTTATAAACGTCTTTTTTGCGGTATGCTCCTTGAGAAACCCAAGCATTTGCAGTATACAGCATAATTTCTGGAACGGAAGTAAATGGGAAAACTTTAAGGTAGCCAGGATAACGTCGGATAGCGGTATTAGCCCCTTCTTTGTGGGATATGACCATGTCGGTACCATTCACCTTGTCTACAAAGCGCCTAGACTGGGCGTTGAGCAGTTATTCTACTGCAGGTTCCGACCTGAATACTCCGTATGGGGCAACCCCGAAAAGATAACAACATTGAGTGGAAGGGATACCTATCATTATGCGCTGACAAACAACAATGATACGCTGCACCTGGTGTGGAATTATATTACAAACGGCGTTAATCATATCAAGTATCTGCAGCGTACCCGGATAAGCTACCAAAGGGCTGTATGGAAAAACGATTCAATAATAACCGATGAAGGAGCAGATAATGAGCAGCCGCTTTTCTACATAATAGGCAATACCCAGTGGGTTGTATGGATACATAAAGACTTAATGCTGGGCAGCTTCAGCTATGACGAAGGCAAGAACTGGACCAGCCCTGTACGTATAGACACACCGCTGGACTGCCGGTTAAAAATATACAAAGTAATCCTGGATAACAGCGAATACCCTGAGGTTTCGGTTTCACTTGCCTATGGCTATGAGAGGGATGGGGATGTAATAATTCCCGTTATAGATGAAGTATTGAACGGAGAGCATCCGAAAGCCGAGGAGCAAAATATCAGCGTTGATGTTGACGAGGAAAAGATAAAAGAGTATGCCGTCGAGGCAAAAAACTTTATCAGTAAACTGGTAGAAGAGGTGAGCAAGATAGAGGGAAAGAAAAAAGAAATAGAAGGAATGATTATGAAGCATACCGATGAAATAAAACAAAGCTACAATGACCTGGAGGAGTTTAAAAAAGAAGTACAGCGGCTGGGGGAAAGGCTGGAACAGATTAAACGCGAAAACTCCGGGATATTGTCCGCGATAAACAACTGGCAAAACAAATTCAAAGAGCATCAACTTGCCCTCGAAGAAATGACAAACAAGCATATCGAGCTTTGGGAGAAATCCAAGTCTTTTTCAGAACGAGGCCTTATAAGGAAAATACTGGATTATTTTAAGTAGTTTAAAATACCTTGGTAAAGGTCACTGAACGTCCGGTTTTGGAAGCCCTGAATACTCCTTTTAGGGACATTTTATAACCCAGTACCTGGTCTCGAACATGTTTGATACTTATCAAATCGCCCGGGATAACCAGCGAATAGCTGCAGGCCTTACCCAGCTTGCCGGGGGTTGGCCTTAATTCAGGGCAGTAACCCTTCTCCCTCAGCTTGGCTTCCATATAAATTGCCTGGCTTTTGGAACTAAAAACAAAATAGTATTGCGCCGTCACCTTAAACACTCCTCTACAAGCCTTATATACTATATTATTAAGCAGCCATATATAACGTGATAAGTATTTTACAAGGCCGTCATCCCCGAAGAAGGGGAAAACCAAAAAAGCCGGGCCTATGTCAATCCTGAGATTAACATAGGCCTTAACTTCATTTATTAAAAGGTTCTATGCCAAACGTATTATGGTCAGGCTGGCACCGGCGCCGGCTTGCAGTGACACAAACCCGACAAAGCCAAACAGCTCAAGGGTAATGGTTGAGTTGGCCGGCAGGTTCACAATAATTTCAGCACTAAAGCTATCCAGTACCAAGACAGGGTTAATTGTAGATGCGGTGTTTGGGGCACCATTTATTACTAGACGTGCGCCCAGCAATATCCCAAGAGTCAAATTTACATTATACGAAATATAGTACCTGCCTGCCGGCCCTACGGTGAATACCGTGCTGTCCCCGTTGGGCGTAATATCGGGTGAAAGGTTTTGCGCATCGGGTAGGGGAACCGGTGTACCGCCTATGATTACATCAATATCCCCACCTGAGGTGCTGGCAGCAAAGCCGGAAGTCTCGGTTGCACTGACCCCGGGAAGCCCTTGTGGTCCTGGAGGGCCGGCAGGTCCTGGGGGTCCGGCAGCACCGGGAGGACCGGCAGGTCCTGGAGGACCGGCGGGCCCTGGGGGTCCGGCGGGGCCTCTCCTGCAGGTGGAAAACGGTATGCACCATTTTGCCGGCTTGGTAGGCCAGCAGGGGTCCTTGTGGTGAGAAGCGGGTTTGATCGGCACTTTATTAAGCCGGTTTTGGTTGTTATTGTTATCCATTTATGCTTATTCACCTCCCTTTTCTCGTCATGTAATCAAAACCCATGCTTCGGTTTTCTTCATTATATGATACTGGTCTTGATTGGATTGTGACACTCAATATATGTTTTGGTATATGTAGTTGGGGGATTCCCCCAACTACATAAAGTCTTTTAGGATGTTTTTTATTTCTTCCCGGTCTGTTATTATAGGCCCAACGGTATAATTCTTGTTAAAGGTGAAAAGCGTATTTTGAGAATGTACATGGCTTATGAAATTTGCACCGTCCAGCAGTTCGTGGGTAAGCTCCAATGCGCTCCAATGCCCCTTGGGAAGCCTGTGCCTTTTGCCGTTAATGAAGTCTTGTACCCTGTAGACAAGTGCATGGTAGGGCGGGGATTTGTGAAAATATTTGGCTATCCTGTGATTGACAGAATCGTATATATACCCGCTGCGGGAGATAAGCACCTGGGTCCCCGGCTTGGGATTGTAATCATGCAGTTTTTGGATATAGGATTTACTGTACAAATCGTCACTGTCCAGCCTTACAATGTAAAGATGGTCGTAACCCTTTGCGCTATTAATAATCTCCCTGTTGTATGAGTTTGCATCAATGAACTTAATATTGGGCGGAAGAGGGGGGTACTTGGAAAGTGCCTGCCTTATAAGTTTTTCGGTACTCCGGTCATAACGTACCAATGCTATATAGTTTTGATTGCTCTGGCCTTTAAGGCTCTTTAGGGTATAATTCATAAATATTTTCATCCTGTTTTCTATCCAGTCCCTATCATAAATCCGGGAACTCCTTTTCCAGGCGTTAAACAGTATATCAACGATAATTCTCTTTTTTTCCTTCACACGCCGATACCTCGCTTTCATATAGTTTTTACTGCGTATTATAAGCATCATGTAAAGTAATGGGGGTACAGGGATTTGTTGCTGCACACCCATTCTTTCAGTTTGCCTATCATTTCATCATAGTCGGGGACAGGGTATGCGAAATCCTCGCGGGTATTAATAAGGCTTTTGTCCGAAACAATTCCATCAAATTCTTCAATTTTGATATCGCTGCGGTTGAACTGCTGTTTCAAGATTGTAAGCAGCTGGTGTTTTGATATCTTGTTTCTGTTTGTGAAATGAACCAAGCCGCAGGTATCGCTGTCCAGCAGGGCCTCCACCAGTTTTGCCAGTTCCAGCGTAGTAACGCCGTTCCAGAATACCCGCGTATACCCGTAAATGGTACCCCTGCTTTTCATGAACCAGTTAAACAGTCCAATGCCCTCCGGACGCATGTCAGGGCCGATAATGGACGTTCGGATGGTTATATCCTTGTCGTTGACTATTTCTCCAACAGCCTTTGTCCTGGCGTAAAAGTCATCCCCGTCCCTAAAGGAGTTTTCATGATAACTACCGTCCTTTCCCGAGAACACGCAGTCGGTGCTTAAGTGAATAACCCGGGTGCACGACCCCTTGTATTTGCTTTCCAGGTAATGCGGCAGGTAGGAGTTTAAAAATACAGCCCTATCCTTCTCGGCCGATGCAAACTGGTTCAGTACGCCTATACAGTTTACTATTACGTCGGGGGATGTTTCCCGCAGGTATTCATCCAGCCTGCCGATGTCCATGACATCCATCAAGGCGGTATGCCGGTTTAAACGGCTTCTTCGCGAAACGTTGAATACCAAAAAACTTGGGTTTTTCATTAGGTGCATTGTAATAACGTGCCCGGCCATGCCGGTTGACCCTAAGACCAAGACCCTTTTCATTTTTTTCTCCCTTCATGTAAACATTATTATTCTCTGTAGCCCCTTTTGGGATTTGAGGCTGAGGACAGCTCGGTTTTGACGTATTCGAGGGCCAAGAGCTTTTGCTTTACCTCTTCTACCGTAAGCCTTTGAGTATTATATGAGTTGAACTCGACCATGCGGGATATTCTGGTTTCGCCTGAGGCAAGGTACTTATTGTAGTTTAAATCCCTGTTATCCGCGCTGATTCTAAAATATTTCCCCAAGTCCTCGGCCCTTGCCATCTCTTCCCTGGTTACAAGGGTTTCGTGTAATTTTTCCCCATGCCTGGTTCCGATGACCATGACATCTACTTTTTTATCAAAAATGTCCATCAGGGCCGTTGACAGGTCCTGGATTGTGGAGGCAGGCGCTTTGTGGACCCAAATATCTCCCTGTTTACCATGCTTGAACGCATGCAGCACAAGGTCCACGGCATCATCAAGGGACATGAGGAACCTGGTCATCATTGGATCGGTCATGGTTATGGGGCCTCCACCCTTTATCTGGTCAATAAACAGCGGAATCACCGAACCCCTTGACGCCATGACATTGCCATAGCGTGTGCAGCATATTACCGTATCATTGTCGGACAGCGTCCTCGATTTTGCCACTAGAAGCTTTTCCATCATGGCTTTGGAAATGCCCATGGCATTTATCGGGTATACCGCCTTATCGGTGCTAAGTGCAATAAGCTTTTTTACCCCATTATTCACAGCGGCATTCATAACATTTTCAGCCCCGAGTATATTTGTTTTTACCGCTTCCATCGGGTAAAACTCGCAGGACGGCACCTGTTTTAGCGCAGCGGCATGAAAGACATAGTCAACGCCCTTCATTGCATGGTTTATACTGCTGTACTCCCGCACATCTCCGACCCAGAACGTTATCCTGGGGTCTCTGAATGCATGTCTCATATCGTTTTGCTTCTTCTCATCCCTGCTGAATATTCTTATCTCTTTAATACTTGTGTTAATAAACTTGTTCAGCATTGCATTGCCAAAGGAACCCGTTCCTCCGGTTATAAGCAGTGTTTTTCCGTCAAACATTGCAGGCCTCCTGTCCAGTGCTTGAATTTTGCTTTGCATTTTAGCACTATGTATAACGCCTCAGCTCGGATTTCTAGTTTACTATATGTCAGACCATAGTTTTTGTAGCTTCTTATATGCAATCGATGGTGCAGCCCAGCGCTTTTGTAGGAGTGGGGAGGTTTTGTAACTTAAACTGTAAAAACCGATGAATATGCCGGCGACAGGCGAAAAATCATACTCATATTTCTGTACTGGGTTAATATATATAGAAAGGTGGAACGAGCAGTTAATTATTCTACAATTGTTCCATTTTTTAGAAGGATTTCTGTGTTGTTTGCAGAAGAATTATTATACTGATTCGATTGACACATTTCTGTTTTAATACTTCATAAAAGCATCTGAAAAATCAGCATCATGGTTTGCTCAAAAAAATAGAGAGTCTTTCTCCGACCCCACGGACCCGGTAAAAGGGGCTGTGGGGCGCCAGGGTGCGAGGAGTAATACTTACGCCTGCCGTTATTGCAAAGGAGTTCATTTGCTGCCTGGGGCATATTCTTGCCGAAAGCAGCGGGTGAACTTTTTTTAATAAATAAAGGGGGAGGTGAAATCCGGCGCCCGTTTCTTTGACGGAGCCGGAGGGATGTGAGCAAAATTCTTATGATCTCACCTGAAAAGTGCATCGGCTGCAGAACCTGCGAACTGGTATGCTCCTTCACAAAAATCAACGCTTTCAATCCAAAGAACTCAAGAGTCTCGGTATTCACGTACGACGAGGCGGCGGTGTCGGTGCCCATGATGTGCATGCAGTGCGAGGACCCGTCCTGCATGAGAGTGTGCCCCACCGACGCTATCACAAAAACCGCGGACGGGCTGGTGGCAATTGACGAGAGGAAGTGCATCGGTTGCAAAATGTGCGTCAGCGCATGTCCACTTGGCAACATTACCTTCAACACCTATGAAGGTAAGGTGGTAAAATGCAACCTCTGCGAAGGGGATCCAAAGTGTGCCCAATACTGCCCGTCGGGAGCCATCGAATACCGTGAGGCCGCGCCCGGAACCATGGGCAGGAAAAAGGTTATCGCTGAAAAATTCAGCGAGTTGTTTGGGGAGGTGAATGAATGATGTTTGGCTGGACAGGAAATTTGCTGCGCGTTAACCTGACCGACGGAACCATAAAGAAAGAGGCCCTATGCCCGAAGGATGCCGAGATGTACCTGGGGGCCAGGGGGCTTGCCACAAAAATTATGATGGACGAGGTGGACCCGAAGGTGGACCCGTTGTCCGAGGAAAACAAGCTGATATTCATGACCGGGCCGCTGACCGGGACCTTTGCCAGCAGCGGCGGCAGGTATGAAGTGGTGGCCAAGGCGCCGCTTACCGGCACCATAGGCGCTTCCAACTCGGGGGGCCATTTTGGGCCGGAGCTGAAGTACGCCGGCTATGACGGGATAATTTTCGAGGGCAGGGCGGAAAAACCCGTCTACCTGTGGATTGAGGACGACAATGTTGAGCTGCGGGACGCCTTGCACCTGTGGGGTAAAAACGTGTTTGAAACCACCGACACGGTGCTTGCGGAAACAGCGGAGGATGCCAGGGTAGCATGCATAGGCCCGGGCGGTGAAAAGATGGTACTATTTGCCGGAGTTCTAAACGACAGGAACAGGGCTGCGGGCAGGTCCGGCCTCGGAGCGGTTATGGGGTCAAAGAACCTTAAGGCGGTCGCGGTAAAGGGCTCCAAGTCCATAAAGGTGGCCGACCCCGAGGGCTTCATGGAGGCCTGCACCGATGCCAGGACAAAGCTAAAAGAACACCCGGTTACTGGCGGGGGTCTACCCACCTACGGTACCCAGATACTGATAAACATCCTTAACCAGTCGGGGGCGCTTCCCACCAGGAACTGGAGGGACGGCGGCATATTCGAGGAGGCCGAGGGCATTAGCGGTGAAACCCTGGCCGAAAAGTACCTGGTAAGGAACAAGGGGTGCTTCGGCTGCAACATAGGCTGCGGAAGGATTACGCGTATCCCGGAAGGCAAGTTCAAGAGCTTCGGAGAAGGTCCCGAGTACGAAGCGGGCTGGGCCTTGGGCGCATGCTGCGGCGTGGGTGACCTGGAGGCGGTGAGCAAGGCCAACTTCATTTGCAACGAGCTGGGCATTGACCCCATTACAACGGGTGCCACCATCGCCTGCGCGATGGAGATGTATGAAAAGGGAATATTGACCGAGGAAGAGGTCGGCAGGGCCATACCCTTCGGTGATGCGGAAGCCCTGGTAGAGCTTACCCGCATGATAGGCCTGAGGGAAGGCTTCGGTGATGTGCTGGCCGAGGGCTCCTACAGGATGGCGTCCAAATACGGCTGCCCGGAGCTTTCGATGTCGGTAAAGAAACAGGAAATGCCGGCCTATGACGCCAGGGGCGTGCAGGGGATGGGCCTTGAATACGCCACCTCCAACCGCGGCGGCTGCCATGTAAGGGGATATCTAACATCGCCGGAGATACTGGGCATACCCGAAAAGCTTGACCCGCTGGTTACCGAGGGTAAGGCCGGATGGCTGAAGATATTCCAGGACCTCACCGCGGTGGTGGATTCCGCCGGGATATGCCTGTTTACCACCTTCGCCATAGGGCTGCCAGAGATATCCTCCATGCTGCGGACCGCCACCGGTATTAACGCCACCGACGAAGAGATACTAAAGGCCGGTGAGAGGATATGGAACCTGGAGAGGATGTTCAATATCAAGGCCGGGTTTACCGCCGCCGATGACACGCTGCCGCCCAGGCTTCTTAAAGAACCGCTTCAGTCCGGCCCCGCGAAGGGCAAAGTGGTGGACCTTGAAAAAATGCTGCCGGAATACTATGAAGTCAGGGGCTGGGGCGCCGACGGCGTTCCTACTGCCGAAAAACTTCAGGACCTTTCGATAGGGTAAGGGCGGAATAGGCATGAAGGTTAAGTTCTTTGCTACAATAAGGGAGCATACAGGGAGCCGGGAGATTGACGTTGCGGAACAAGGATGCGGCAGTGTGGGTGGTTTATTGCAGCACCTTTGCAGTCTCTACGGCAGGGAGTTATGCTCCCTCCTCTTGGAGGACGGAAAACTGGGCAGCAAGATTATAGTGCTGGTAAACGGCAGAAACGTGGTTCACCTGCAGGGACTGGACACGCCGCTTGAAAAGGATGACGAGATATCCATATTCCCCGTGGTAGCCGGAGGATAAAGAAGGTGATAGATATAATGGACTTTGTAAAGCAAAGGGAGGACCTTGCACCTGTCCGGGAGATACTGGATAGGTACCCCAGGGAGCAGAGGTTCCTGCTTGCCATTCTGCAGGATATACAAAAAACATATGGGTACCTTCCCAGGGAGGCCCTGAAGGCGGTACGCCTTCACCTGGACGTGCCCCTAAGCAGGCTGTACAGCATGGCGACCTTTTACAAGGCCCTGAGCCTAAAGCCCAAGGGTGAGTACGTGATAAAGGTGTGCGACGGGACTGCATGCCATATAAAGAACTCCCAGGGGCTGTTGGACGAGCTGAAAAGGCTGCTTGGAATTAAGCCGGGGGAGACCACCGAAGACGGCCGATTCTCGCTGGAGACGGTTAACTGCCTTGGGTCCTGTGCCCTGGCACCGGTTATGGTAATAAACGATGTGTATTATGCAAAGGTAGAGCCGGATAAGATTGGGGAAATACTTGGCATGCTGGGGGGAAAAGGCTATGGGGATATTTAGAAGCAGGCCGAAACGGACGGTGCTGGTATGCTGCGGTACCGGGTGCCTTGCCAACGG
>CZCB01003208.1_pt1 | contig 19945 bp, 17 predicted proteins | sample 591991 | NCBI WGS metagenome assembly CZCB01 (sample SAMEA3556809, study PRJEB10932) | anaerobic digester metagenome | reverse complement strand
CCACCGCACCCACTTCATGAAAATGGATTTCATAGGGAGATTTGCCGTGAATTTTACCTTCCGCTGTAGCTAATTTGTAAAAGGCCTCTTTGCTCTTTTGTTTTACTTTGGAATTTAAACTGCTGTTATCTATTATTTCATATATGTCTTTTAGTCCACGATGGGGGTGATGTTCATGAGTTTTTACATATACATCTGTGCCTGTGATTCCACCTTTTACTGATTTTTTTATCTCTACTTCATAATCCTTTAGAGGAAGTTTTTTAAGCTCTGTTAAAAACTTTTTTTCATCTAACCCTAAGTCAAGCATGGCACCTAGAAACATATCTCCACTTATGCCGGAAAAACAATCAAGGTATAAAATGCTTTTTTCAGTTAAACTTTTTATTATACTCACTCCCTTATATCTCTAAGATTTGTTGTTCTGCGTAATTACTTATCCTCTTTCTGGCTAACTTTACATAGTTTTCTTCAATATCATAACCTATATAATATCTTTTGGACTTTAAAGCTGCAAGACATGTAGTCCCGCTTCCGCAAAAAGGATCTAAAATCACATCTCCTTCAAAGGAATATAGCTGGATTAACCGGTAAGGAAGCTCTTCAGGAAAGGGAGCAGGATGCCCGATGCTTTTGGCAGAAACCGCCGGAAATGTCCAAATACTTTTTGTCCACTCTAAAAATTCTTCTCTTTCAATAGTGTTTATTTTGTTCCCTCTCTTTCTTGAAAAGGAATCCTTCGAGAAAACCAATATGTACTCATGTATATCTCTTAGCACCGGATTTGCGGCTGACATCCAGCTACCCCAAGCCGTGGAAGGACTCGCACTGGATGCTTTATTCCATATAATCTCACCACGCATCAAAAAGCCTATATCAAGCATATCCTCAATTATGTAACTATGCAGTGGAATATAAGGCTTTCTACCTAAATTTGCTATATTAACACATGCTCTCCCACCAGTTACCAGTTTTTTATAAGTTTCTGTAAATACTCGTTTTAGTAATGCTCTATACTCATCTAGCGACAAGTCATCATCATATTCCTTTTTTACATTATAAGGCGGCGAAGTTATCATAAGATGTATACTGTGATCCGGAATTTCACTCATTACTTCACTGGATTTGCAATATATTTTGTTTATATTACACCGCGGAATTGGATTTTCTATAAATTTAACAGGTTTTGTGACTTTTTTGTCTGCGTATAACTTACTATTATAAAACTCTGTAGAGTCATGATTAATTCTTCCAGGAGTTCCAAATGCACTTGTTTTAGTTCCATTCCGTTTAAATGCTTGTTCCCTCATCTATTTACCCCCTAATAAGGTTTAAAAAAATCTGGCCTTTTTTCTCATACTCTTTTTCACGGTTTGCGATTTCTATAATTTTGCCTAATTCAGCAGTTGTTTTCATGCCAGAAAAAAAGTGTATTTTTGTTTCAAGCATTGATTTAATATACTCGCTTAACTCATTAAAGCTATCAAATCTATAAAATCCGAAACCGTCACTATATTTTAACGATTCGTTTCCACTTTCTAAAGGCTTTGGGTTAACAGATAAAAAACCTTGAACAATTCCAGCTTTTTTTATATTATCAACTTTGTTATAGTAATAGTTTGTAATAGGTGTATTAGTTATAACCAATATAGGTATTTGTGAGGCTCTATCGCTAGACACTCTTAGATTTATACTTTTGCCAATAGCTTTTAACATAGAATCTGATCTTAATAATCCAGGATTTCCTTGATGTGTTGTGTAATCACCAAGACAAATAAGTCGCTCCTCTGTTGAATCTTTATTATATTGCCAATTCCATACTATGGACATTTTAACTTCTATGATTAATAAAATATCTTCAGCTCTTTGATTTTTACCTTTTTTTCTTGATATCACTACATCCGCAGGTGAGCTATCTGTAAGTTCTATTTCAGGGCATACTACACTAGGTATTGCAAATAAATCATCTTTTGCAACAATCTGATTCATAATATCAGATACCCACTTTTCAGTATAACTCCCAATTATTGAATTTCTACTTTGAAGAGTGCTTTTTTTGCCTTTATACCCTTTTGGCCAGTATGCTAAATATTTATTGTCATCAGTTGTATAAAAAAGTTTTTCAGGTGGAGCAATTTTTAGCGACTGCTCAAAAAAGTCTTTTTCAACGTTTTTATTCCATAATTCTATCACTTATTCTATTCCCCCATTCCACCCAGCCGGTTTATCTGATGTGCCGCATAGGCTGCGCCAAAGCCGTTGTCGATGTTTACAACAGATATGCCGCTGGCACAGCTGTTTAGCATAGCGAGCAAAGCTGCCAAACCGTTAAAGTGTGCACCGTAACCCACACTAGTGGGAACTGCAATCACTGGTTTGTCTACCAAGCCTCCGACTACGCTGGCGAGTGCTCCTTCCATACCGGCAACGACAATTATGACTCTTGCCTGGCGAAGGACTTCCATGTTCATCAGCAAGCGGTGAATACCGGCAACTCCCACATCGTAAAGTCTTTCCACAGGATTTCCGAACAACTCCGCAGTCACGGCAGCCTCTTCGGCCACGGGTATGTCCGAAGTGCCCGCAGTTACCACTGCAATCTTGCCTTTGTTCTTTGGCTGCTCCTCCCGCTGCACCGCAAAAATCCTCGCAACATCGTAGTACTTAGCATCTTCAGCGACCTCCCGTACCTTGTCAAATGTGGCCATGTCGGCACGGGTTCCCATCACATTACTGCCGTTTCTGAGCATGTGCCTTGTTATTTCTGCCACCTGGGACGGCGTCTTGCCGGCACAGTATATTACTTCTGGCACACCCCTTCTGAGACTGCGATGGTTGTCAATACAGGCAAAGCCTAGATTTTCATAGGGCAGGTTTTTTAGAGCTTCTAATACCTCATCAACCGCTACCTCCCCGGCCTTCAGCTTTTCAAGCAAATGTCTCAATTTTTCCAAAGTGCCATATCCTCCTCTTTCAGTCCTTCGTTCATGCTTCCGGACCTATAGCCTGCTAAATCCAGGGTAATATAGATAAAGCCTATCTTCTTAAATTCACTTATCACTGTATTTCGAAAAGACTCGTCGAAAACTTTGTCCATTTCCTGGGGCAAGAACTCTATCCTGGCCAGGTCGCCGTGGCTTCGCACCCGAAATTGGCAAAAACCATATTGCCTTAAAATGTCTTCAGCTTTGGCCACCCTTTTTAGCTTATCCGGCGTAATTTTTTCTCCATAGGGGAACCTGGAAAAAAGGCAGGCATATGAAGGTTTATTCCATGTGGGAAGGCCCATTGCTTTAGAAAGCTCCCGTATTTCATCTTTTGTCAGGCCGGCATCTTTTAAGGGGCTTAAAACACCGAGTTCCTTTATGGCCGCCATGCCGGGCCTGAAATCATCACTATCGCTGAAATTTGTGCCTTCTAATATAAAATTGTAGCCATTCTCCCTGGCAATGGCAATAAAATTGCTAAAAATTTGCTTCTTGCAATAGTAGCACCTTTCAGGTGGATTATCTGTAATATTGGGGTCATCCAGTTCGGTGGACTCTACGATTACTTGCCTGGCATTTAAGAGAGCTGCCAAGGCCTGTGCTTCTATAAGTTCACGTTCGGTAATGGCCTGAGAATGGGCTGTCACGGCCAAAACATTGTCGCGCCCCAGTTCATCAATACAGGTCTTTAGCAAAAAAGTGCTGTCAACTCCGCCTGAAAATGCTACTACCACCTTTCCAAGGGCCTTAATGCTTTCCTTCAGCTTAGAGAGTTTTTCATCCAACATACAGCTTCACCCCTTACTCGCTAATAAGAATCCACATTAAATAAAAAAAAGAGTAAAAAAAGCACTTGACAAAAAATCCACCAATATCATTAAACACTTTTCGCCTGAGAAAATTCACAGATGATCCTGTCACTCAAATGCCCGTAACGCCTGATGGATTTATTGTTTTGCACAGCTATTGTCAGGGCTTGTTTTGTGCCTACAAGGACCAGTAATTTTTTCGCCCGCGTAACAGCGGTGTACAGGAGGTTGCGCTGCAGCATAACATAGTGCTGGGTCGATATCGGCATTATTACTACGGGGAATTCACTGCCCTGACTTTTATGTACCGATAAAGCATAAGAAAGGTTTAGTTCCTCCAATTCCTGGAGCTGGTAAACTATATCCCGCTCCTGCCAGGAATCAGCAAATGTCACCAAAACTTGCTCTTCATCGATTTTGACTATGCGGCCCAAATCGCCGTTGAAAACCTCCTTCTCATAGTTGTTCTTAATCTGCATAACCTTGTCCCCTTCCCGAAAAATTTGAGAGCGAAAGTGCACTTCTCTTTTGCCGGGTTTGGGGGGATTAAGCAGCCCTTGTAAGCTGTTATTTAGATTGTGAACACCAAGTAAGCCCTTTTTCATTGGCGTAAGTACCTGAATATCTTCCATGGGATCGAAATTTTTGTATTTAGGCAGCCGTGTTGTCACCAGCTCTAAAATTGTCTGCAGTATATCCTCGGGCAAAAGGACCTGTTCAAAGAAAAAGTCCTTGTCCTTTACGTTAAGGTAGGGAAAATAGCCTTTGTTAATCCTATGGGCGTTTACTACAATCATGCTCTCCTGTGCCTGCCTGAAAATCTCATCCAGGACCACTACCGGTAGTCTCTCGGCTTCTATTATCTCTTTTAAAACACTGCCCGGTCCAACAGAAGGCAGCTGATCCTTATCTCCCACCAATATCAGCCTTGCTCCAAGTCTCACCGCTGATAGCAGGTGCTGCATCAGTATAATGTCGACCATCGACACTTCATCTATGATGATTACATCTTCATCGAGTGGATTGTTGTGGTCTTTGCCAAAAGCCATACCGCCTTCTTCGTACGCCTTATACTCCAGTAACCTGTGAATGGTCTTGGCCTCCATGCCTGTGGCCTCCATCATTCGCTTGGCTGCACGCCCTGTTGGAGCCGCCAAGGCCACCTTCAAATCATGGCCTTTGAAGAATTCCAAAAGGCTCCGTATTGTAGTTGTTTTTCCCGTTCCAGGTCCCCCCGTTATAACTACCACACCGTGCTGTGCAGCCTTTTCCAGTGCTTCTCGCTGTCGGGCTGCCAGCTTTATATTACAGCGTTTTTCTATCTTGTCTATATCCTCATCACTAATATCCAAAGTTTTATCTACCATGGCGGCCAATAAAAAAAGCCTGCGGGCAACGGCACTTTCACAGCGGTGAAAGGAAGTCAAATATACATCTTCGCTGCCCCAAGAGCAATCCGTGATGATATCTTTTTTCTCTTTAAGGGCCAGCAAGGCCTGCTTTAAAAGCTCGATTTCTACATCTAAAAGCTGCGAGGCTCTATATAGTAACTCGTCGACAGGAAGGCAAACATGGCCTTCCTCGGCAGCCCTGAACATAGCGTATTTTAAACCGGCACAAAGTCTTTCTAGGGAATCCTTTTGCATTCCCATGCTTTGAGCTATGTGGTCCGCGGTCTTAAAGCCAATTCCGAACACCTCATCGGCCAATCTATAGGGATTTTCCTTTAAGATTTGAATGGATTTGTCTTTGTAATTCTTGTATATTTTCACAGCAATACCCGGGCCGACCCCGTATTTTTGGAGAAACATAATGATTTCGCGAGTCTCCTGCTGCTGGCTGTAAGATTCCCTTATCATTTCAAGCTTCTTTTCGCCAATGCCGGGAATTCTTAAAAGCTCCCCGGGTGAGTTAGCCAATACTTCCAAGGATTTCTCACCAAACATGTTTACAATTTTCTTAGCGGTTGCGGGACCTATTCCGCGAATTAGCCCGGAGGCCAGGTAATTTTCTATCTCTTTGGATGTTGCAGGTATCAGGGTCTCGTAATAATCCACTTTAAATTGGTGGCCGTAGTCCTTGTGCAAGGTCCAGCTTCCCTTGAGCTTTAGGACTTCTCCCACTTCAAGGGAATGAAAGTACCCTATCGCCGTTATCAAATCTTCATCATCTTTTACTGCAAGCTTTGCCACCGTAAAGCCGTTTTCCTGGTTGTAATATGTAATCCTCTCTACGGTGCCCTCCAGCTCAACCATATACAGCACCTCTAATTACATCGCCTTTTCGGTTTATTCTAACATTTTTTGAATTCCCCTGCAACTTAAACGCTATTATTGTTGTCCGCAAAAATTGGACTTTAATAAATAGAGGAACTTGAGCTTTTATGTCGAAATATATCAGTTCAGGGATTTTGTAGACATGCTATTATATGGAAGCAGGCGGCCATTGACCGCCCAATTACGGAGGAAATTATGATCGTCAAACCTGCCAAGACATTAAAAATATCAGCTTTCATTATATTTTTTATAATCTTTATCTCCTGTGTTTTCTTCTTTTTAAACTTCTACACAGTATCCGCCTTCCCGGAAGATAAAGCTGCTTTAATTATCGAAAACACCGTGATTACGGAGGGAACTCCATTTATCCTCGAGAACGATCGGGTTCTCCTGTCATATAATATAATAAAGGAACACCTGGATCCTTATATCTTCTGGGATGCAGCCGAAAACAAGATTACCATAACTACCCTTGATAAGACGGTGCGTCTGGCAACGGATAGCCTAACCGCCTTTATAAATACAAAACCTGTGGAGATATCCTTTCCAGCAAAAAATGTAACGACACAGCCCTACATTCCTATTGATTTTCTAGAGGAACTGTACGACATAAAGGTTAAACTAATCGGCGAGAAAAACCGGGTCATCATCGATAAGAATCTGTCACCTAGAAAAATCGGCACGGCAAAATCTAGTGCCGTAACCGTAAAGCTTTCACCAACTTGGTTTTCCGCTCCCGTAGCAAGGCTTACAAAAACGGATACCCTTACGGTGTACTCCCTTGAAGAGGGCTGGTTTCAAGTAAGAACCGAAGAGGGTTTAATCGGCTACGTCCCCGAGCACAAGCTGGAGGTTAAAGAAATGCCAAAAAAAGCCGAAAATGCTCCTCAAGCAAGGCAGCACAATCCCGGTCGGGGGAAGCTCAATATGGTGTGGGACTATATCCACAGAGTGACACCGGACATGAGTGGTGAAAAGGCCCCCTTAGGTCTTGATATAATATCCCCTACCTGGTTCTCCATAGTTGACGGCCAGGGCACCATCGAGAGCAAAGCCGATATATCTTACATCCGCTGGGCCCATAACAACAACTTGGCCGTCTGGGCATTAATCAACAATGACTTTGACCCGGATATCACCCGTGAGTTTTTATCAAGCTCCGAAACCCGGGATAAAATCATCAGGCAGATCTTAATGTATGCGGAGCTCTTTCAACTGGACGGCATCAATATCGACTTTGAAAATGTATACTATGAGGACAGGGACCTCTTGGTCCAATTCGTCCGTGAACTTACTCCCATTCTTCACGAAGCCGGCATTGTTGTTTCCATGGACGTTACACCCAAGTCCACCAGCCTCAATTGGTCACTTTGTTATGACAGAAAGGAACTGGGTAAGGTTGTAGATTACATGATTTTAATGGCCTATGATGAGCATTGGGCAACAAGCCCCGTCAGCGGCTCCGTGGCCTCTATAGGCTGGGTAGAGAAAGGCATTGTAAGCCTATTGGAAGATGTGCCGGCTGAAAAAGTCATACTAGGCTTACCTTTTTACACCCGCGAATGGGAAGAGAGGCCTGCTGAAAATGGCGGCATTGCTGTAAAATCCAGGGCCTTATCCATGGCCCAGGCGAAAAGAATAATTAGCCAAAATGGCAGCAGCCTGAGCTGGGATGAAAAAGCAGGGCAACATTTCGCCTACTATACAAAAGGTGACAAGGTTTACAAAATATGGCTGGAAGACGACAAATCCATTCAGCTGAAGGCAGCCCTTGTAAATAAATATGATTTGGCAGGGGCCGCTTCCTGGCGCAAAGGTTTTGAAGAACCGATCATCTGGGAAGTGCTGTATAATGAGCTAAAGCTGCCTTTTAAAGTTTAATTCTCAGCGGTCATATTCGGGCGAAACAATACCACTTTGTTTCGCCCCTTTTGTTTTGCGCCAAATATCATGGCCTTATCAGCCTTGTTGACCAAATCCTGTACTGAAGATGCGTCAGTTGGATATGATGCAATACCCGCACTGACCGTAATATAAACATCTTTATTCTTTACCCTTGCAAGGGGTGTGTTTTCTATAATCATTCTTATGCGTTCTGCAATTCTCAAAGCATCAATGGATTTAGTGCCCGGGAGTACAATGCCAAATTCTTCGCCGCCGTATCGGCATATGACGTCCTTTTCCCTTACATTTCTCCTTAGAAGGTCTGCTAAATTCTTAAGTATGGTATCGCCAACCACATGTCCGTACATATCATTGTACGTTTTAAAGTGGTCAACATCGATGATAATAAAGCTGAAGCATCCGCCTCTTGCGTTTACATTTTTCATTTGCCTCTCAAGCTCCGAGTATAAATACATGTAGTTGTAGAGGCCCGTTAGACCGTCGCAAATGGCCATTTGGGCGGTCTCGTCAAAGAGCTGTGCATTTTTCATGGCAATAGCCCCTTGGCTTGCAAGAATGTTCAGCAGTTTCAGATGCTTTTTAGTGTAGATATAGTTTTTTTTGCTTGTGAGAACGAGCTGGCCAATAAGTTCTTTGTTGGCTATAAGAGGCGCCGCTATTAAAGATTTAGCATCAGGAGGGCAAATCGACATATTTGCTAAGCTTGGATCCTTGTGACAGTTGTTGAGAATTATCCCTTCTTTTATAAAATCAACTCCGCATACTTTTTGGCACAGCTGCAGTTCAAGCTTGCAGACGGCATCATCCGGGTAGCCTTCAAATATAGCAGGAACAAAACAACCCTTTTGAAAAACATATAGACATGCCGTATCCCAGGGAACAATCCTTTGAACGGAATTTAGTACTATATCCATCACCATTTCAAGGTCGAGAGTTGAAGTGATGTTAGCGGACATATCATATATTGCGGCCAATTCCCGATTCATGTTTTTTACAGTGATATACAAGATAAATATATATACAACTGCCAAGTAAACGGCGAGGACTAACAATGCAAGGGGGAAACCGCTGTCGTTGTATATGTTTACCGCTATCACGCCAAAGATGGCAGACATCAGAAATGCTGGGAAATCCAAGGTTAGAATGTCGGCAATACTTTCAAAGATGGGCCTGTTATGTTTTAATGACAAATAGTATTGGAAGGAGAGATCCTTTATTATAAAATATATCCCAACGGCAAGGCTCTGAACAATTGTCTCATACAATGGATGCTCCAACAGGTAAATGTTTTTTATATGATGATAAAGGCTCACAGCAGCAAAAAAACTAATCAGGTGTTGACCTACGTGAAAGATTATCCTCTCATCCCAGTTGTCATATGCGTTTTTTAATACAACGTAAACCTGGCTGATTAGGGTGCTGAGTGCCTTCATCAGCGCTGCAGGCATGGGGCCAAAAATAAAGATGGAGGTATAAACGAAACAAAACTCCATGCTAAAATGGATGTTTTTGATCCTAATAGTTTGAAGTTCCGAAAAAATCATCAATAGTAGAAAGATTGTGTATTTTGTAGGCGATATTTGACTTAATTCAAGCTTGTCAATGGCCAGCAATAAAAGCCCGGTCCCCAAAGCCCCTACCAGGTACACATATTTTCTGTATGGTAACATTGTAAGCCCCCACTTAATATATCTATCTGATGTCTATTTACATATATTTAAGTATATATATTCTACGAAAATATTCCAATTCCTTTTAGCTATGCAAATAAAAAAAGACCCTTGCTTTCAGGGTCTAACCACGAAAGAAAGGGGGGCTTAAAAAGAACTAAGGGGTAAATCATTTAGAAAGAAATAGGGCTTTTACATGTTCGATTATACGACAAAATAGTAAAACTTGGAATAACTCACTTGTCCTATTTTTCGTAGGCTTTTAGACCTATTCTGATATTTTTTGACACCAGGGCCAAAGATTTAAGAATTTCCTTTGAGCTCATGCTTTTGCAGTCAATGAGCAGTAGAGCCGGTGAACTTGTATATTTTAATGCCTCCTGTATGCATGAATTAAGCGGCAAATCTGACAATAAAATAAACTTCATGCCTAAATACCGCCTGGCCAGTCTTTCAAGTATCCGATGGGTTTGATCGCTGGAACCACAGTCAACTATCAAGAGCTCCGAAGTCATTTCTTGCTTGCTGTAGAAATCTTTTACAATGCCTTCTATTACATCTTCCGCATTTTTAATAAAGATAAGGGTTTCCAATCTTGGCAACTTTTCAGCAGCACTATTCGACAAGTTTTTGCCGCAATAATAATGTACGATTAAGATGATTATTAAGACCGTAATTAGAAGTGCTTCGGCAGCTATGAAGCTTTTCAATCATATCCCCCCCAAGTCTTGCAAATATATATTCAATCTATGCTATTCGGGAGGATATGCATTTGTGACTAAACTAGCTTATTTTTTATTGCATACACTGCTACTTGAGTCCTGTCCATCAGGTTAAGCTTGCGCAAAATGCTGCTGACATGGTTTTTTACCGTTTTATCACTTATGCCCAGCTTCTGGGAAATTTCGCCATTGCTCATACCCTCGGCTATGTATTTAACCACTTCTTTTTCTCTGACGGTAAGGTCTTTCCTCGTTCCCTGATTGGATACGGGCTGTGTCAACCGATTGTATTCGGCAACCAGGGCCTTAGTTAGATTGGGCTGTATATAAGTTTCTCCCTGGCTGGCACACCTTACTGCATCAATGAGACCGCTGGGCTCTATGTCCTTTAATATGTATCCCGATATTCCCTGCTTTATCAACTCCAAAAGATATTCCCTGTCATCGTAAATGGTCAATATTACTATTTTTGTATCAACGCCTTTATTCTTTAATGCTTTTGTAACGTCAATGCCGTTTAGTTTAGGCATGTTAATATCTAGAAGAAGGACCTGGGGTTTTTTGTCCATTACCACCTGGATGGCTTCTTCCCCATCTGAAGCCTCTCCTATCACTTCAATGTCCTCTTCCATTTCAAGGATTTTTCTAAGCCCCTTTCTCATCAGCACATGGTCATCGGCCAACACGACTGATATTTTCTCCAAACTGATCCTCCTTTCCAAATCTATATATCAAAAGGAACACTGACGTAGATTTTTGTACCCTGGCCGGGCGCCGATTCAATATTAAAAGACCCGCTTATCAAATCCACCCTTTCCTTTATCGTCATTAAGCCAAAATGTCTTTCATCGCTTTTGCCCTCTATTACACCGGTTTCAAAACCAATCCCGTCATCGGCTACCACCAGATTAATTCTCTCATTTCCGTATTCAAGCTTTACGAGGCAGGTTCTTGCCTTTGAATGCTTGCGCACATTTATCAAAGCTTCCTGGATAACTCTAAAAAGTGTCACCTCTATATCAGAATTGAGTCTTCTATAATCCCCGAAGAAATGAAATTCGGTCTTAATGCCCGTGTCTTCCTCAAATTCTTCACAAAAGCGCTTTGCCACCGCCTGCAGGCCCAGGTCATCAAGGGAAGATGGCCTTAAATTAAAGATAATCTTTCTGAGTTCCTGCAGGGATTGTCTCACAATGTACTTCAGTTCATTGAGCTCTTTTCTTGCTTCGGCCAAGTCTTTTTGCAGCAGTCTCTCGCAAATTTCCGTTTGAATAATGATGTTTGCCAGTGTCTGGGTTGGGCCATCGTGAATATCACGGGCAACACGCCGCCGTTCCTCTTCTTGGGCCTTTATTACTCTGGCTGCAAGCTTGCGCTTCTCGTTCATGTCCGATATGTGCCCAGACACGTCCTCGAGATTGCCCTTTAAAAAGCCAAAGGCCACACCCAACTGCATCATCAAGTGTTCCGATTGTTTGAGAATGTTCTGCATGCTTTTCCAACTGCGCTCTAAATCATTCCGCTTTTCTCTGAGCTGAAGTTCCTTCTGGCGCTCCAGGGAAAGCTGAATCTGTATTTCTTTTGTCTCTTCATATGCCGCCCTTATATCTTCTTCAGTATACTTCTCAAAGTCCCGACTTACAGTCATCAGCTTGAACTTTGCTGCTTTCTCTAGCTTTACGAGCCTGTCCACGCTTTCTATGGTAGCCTTCACCTGGCCCCTCAGTTTTTCAAGTTCTTTTTCTAATCGCTCACATTCCTGCCTTGCATGCTCAAAAATATTAAAGATTTCCTTTTGCCCAGTTTCTATAGCCTCGATGGTATTTTTTATAACCTCATTCAAATAATTAATGTTCAAGCGTCCTTTGTTAATCATAAAAACCCCCGGTTAAAAGGAGCAGCCTACTAGAGGCTGCTAGCTTGATTTTTTAAAATTTCAGCTTTGTCTACTCTCTCCCAGGGCAGTGCCAATTCTTCTCGTCCAAAGTGGCCATAGCAGGATACCAATTTGTAGATTGGCCTAAGTAAGTCTAAGTCCCGAATTATAGCTCCCGGGCGAAGATCAAAATTGTCCCTTACGAGCTTTTCTATTTTTTCATCAGGCAAAATGCCGGTTCCAAAGGTATCAACCATTATGGAAACGGGTTTGGCTACACCGATAGCGTATGCCACCTGCACTTCACATCTTGAAGCAAGCCCTGCTGCAATGATATTTTTAGCCACATAGCGTGCAGCATAAGCTCCCGAGCGGTCTACTTTGGTCGGATCCTTGCCGGATAGGGCACCTCCCCCATGCCGGCCAAATCCACCGTAAGTATCGACGATGATCTTGCGGCCTGTAAGACCCGAGTCCCCGTGGGGGCCACCTATTACAAATCTGCCGGTGGGATTTACGAAAAACTGGGTATTTTTATCCAAGAATTGTTCCGGAATTACCTTTTTTACAACCTCTTCTATAATACCCTCCTTTAATGTTAGAAGGTCAGTTGAAGGTTTATGCTGGGCAGATACTACCACCTTGTCCACTCTCACGGGCTTTGAATCCTCATACTGGACCGTAACCTGGGTTTTTCCGTCCGGCCTCAAAAAGGGAAGCACACGGGTTTTCCTGACCTGCGCCAGCCTTCTGGCCAGCTTATGGGCAAGGGAAATCGGAAGAGGCATCAGTTCAGGTGTCTCGTTTACAGCATATCCAAACATCATGCCCTGGTCGCCGGCACCAATTTTATCGACTTCATCTACTTCGTTGGAAGTATCCCTGACTTCATAGGCTTCGTTGACACCCATGGCAATATCAGGGGATTGTTCGTTTATTGTAGTGATTACTGCACAGGTATCGCAATCAAAGCCGTATTTAGCGCGGGTATAGCCAATTTCCCTTATAGTCTCCCTGGTAATGTATGGAATGTCCACATAGCAATCGGTGGTAATTTCACCCATAACCAGCACCAAACCTGTAGTGACTGCAACTTCACAGGCAACCCTGGCGGAAGGATCCTTGGCTATAATCGCATCCAGTATGGCATCGGATACTTGGTCACATATTTTATCGGGATGGCCTTCAGTTACTGATTCTGAAGTGAATAGAAAGTTTTTCCCCATTTTTTACCTCCTCTTTTATTTGCAATTATAATACTATTGGTCAAAATCGCGGAAATTTTGTCGCATGTCAAAGCCGTTTTTCATGTTGCTTAGGGCTACTTTGATGCTTTCGATAACCATCCTTTGTATAAAAGGATGGTAATAAAGTGGCTTTATATCCATATTATAATAGGCACTCAGGACTGTTTTTACTAGGCTTTTTTCATCAACTTTATCCAATAAATCAGCTGAAAGCAACAGCATACGCCTTATTTTGTCCTCATTTGGTTCGATGAGCTCTTCGCTGAACTTGGCAAACAGGTTTTCCATTTTTTGATAGGTCATTTTTTTAATGGAATAAGCTCTTTTTGACTTATTTTCTTCGGCAAAATCGTAGACACGTGGATGAGCTATAAACCAATCGTTAAAAAAACCGCTGTCATATAAATCAAAGGTGTTTTTCAAGCACTCTAGGTCTTTTTTTATCATGTCTAAATCATAGTCGGCAAAACTCGGCTCATATTGTTGCTGTTTTATCACACTGTGTTGTTCTAATAGATTTTTCCAAAAATAAAACTGATAGGGAGTGGGACTTGTATTTGTTTTATTTACAAATAGAGCATCGTTTATCAGTAAAATAGCATACTCTAAATCGCATTTAGTGACAAACATGGTCTTTGAAAAATCTCTAATGGAAGAGTTGAATTCCCTAGCAGTTATATTGGATGCTCCCCAGCAGTCTTTAATTCCCGCATCTACACCTATGAGCAAGTTCATAAAACACAGTTTTCGGTTTTTAAAGGGATTCTTCCAGGCTATCCAAAGAACCCGACTGCCAAGACCATCTATGGAAGAAATATAAATCTTAGTGGGCTGTTTAAGCTTTTCCCAAGGCTTAAAAACTTCCATAGTGACGCCCTTAAATTTTAGTCGTTGAGATTCGCGATGAATGAGTTTTTTGTTATTCTCATCTGAAACTCTGCTTTTTAATTTTTCCAGAACATAAAGGGCCTTGCCTGATGATATTTGTCCGAGGGCTTTTATGGCTTCAGCTGCGACAGGGGGCTCATCGATAGATGCTAATATTTCTAAAAATAAAATAGCTCTTTCATCTTTTAGTGCAGCCAGGTCCATTATGTAAGCCAGCTTCATTTCAAGGTTGAATTCTTCTAGATCATCCAGTAAATACGGAATTAAAAAAGGGTCCCGGTAGATGTCAGCAAGCATCTCCTCCATTGAATCGGAAGCCATTTTATCAAAATCATTCATTATCATGTCTAGGGGAAGCTCTCCCGCATCGATGCCGTAATGGGTTAACACGGTCAGTATGCGAGCTTTTATCTTATCGGAAACTTCCTGCATTATTAGTATATCCATTAAGGGCTCAACTACACTAAAATCATTGGCATATTCTAAGGCATAGCATATTACAGGTGCCAGCTGTTCGTCATTTTCCCTAAGTTTTGACAGGCAAACCGGGACAACCTGATCACTGATGCGAAAAAGTCTTCTCATGGCTTCGTCCATTTGCCATATTGACTGTTCCTTGCTTTTTAAGGACTCCAGGTAATCTAAAATTTGTTTTTTATATAAAAGTCGGTAATCGACTTTAGAAGCTCCTTCCTTAACTCTCTTTTGCATTGCCCGCTCCTTTCAAGATAACAAAAAATCGCTTCTATATTATAATATAATACATGCTTTTTAGCAATGTAATCTACCGTTATTGAACTTTATCATATATTGTTACTATATATATTATCATAAAATTGTATTTAATGGGAATTTAAATAAAGACACGATGAATTTTGTCATTTTCCAATAAAAAAAGGGTGACATTGTCGGAATTTCCTTTCATGTCACCCGGTATTTTAGGTCATTATTTAAAACGATCTTTTAATCTCTCCATTACCTGCGGCATCGTAGTGTATTCCATTTCATCTAGGGGTAAGCGGTGCGGTTCAAAGGGCCCTAGCTGCCTCATATAGTCAGCAATTTCAAGGGCTTTTTCGCGTGCCCTATCGAAAGCCACATCGGCAAAAAGATCCTGCGGACCTATAAGTCTCCCACTTGACAGTTGAAAGCCCATGGCAATTACTCGGGGCGGACCATCAAATCGGGTAGGAATAGCTTGCTTCTGCGATACGGGAATGATCGGGCCATGATGGGAACCCCTCATCCAGCCTGATACAAGATGTGGATTGGCAAAGGGCTCCAGGACTTCTCCCACTGCCGGAAGGCCGCTTTGACATCTTACTATCAAGACGGGATCATCCTTGCCCACATAGCGCCCTGCCATTTGGTTTAACTTTTGCGTTGAAGAAACGGCAGCTATCTCATTGTTTTTTGTGAACACGCTTTTTACTACAAAGCGATTTGGGGCTCCTAAAAATACCAGCAAATCGTACAGCTCTTCAGGACATGAAAAAGTAACGCTCTTATCTTCAAAAAGGTCCAAAACTTCAAAGCAAAATCCTGAATGCATCTTAGGGTCTATTACAAGGCCGATGGTATTAAAGGGGTCAGCAAATATTTTATAAAGTGGAAAATTCCAGGCACCCGGCTCGGTTTTATCTGCCATAAATACTATTATTGGCTCACTAGGCCGTTCTTCAAACTCCATCTCGGCTATTCCTGGCCCCATGCCCTTTATGTTGCCTGAAAAAGCGTCTGACAAAAGGTCCTGCCCGGCGCCATACATCTTTAAACTTTTGGCAACTTCGGTACAGTTTAAAAAGGTATTCCAGGCTAGGGCATGTATTGCTTCGGCATCTACTCCTTCTCTGTGGGTGAGAACCAGGTTGATATCGTCACCTACATTAGTTACAAAAAAGTCGATCAAAAGATGCTTTCCCGCTTCTTTCAGTGTCTCCTCTGCTTTATGCAGCATATCGGGATGAACGCTTCCGTGACCTACATATCCGCCAACATCTGCTTTAAACACTGAAAGGGTTACCCTTGAACTCATCTCGCATGCCTCCTGACAATATTATTATGTTGTACAATATCTTTTAAAAGAGTTTAATTGTGCTACACTATATATATATTCGCTACATCTTTAAACATTCCTGCTTCAAATGATAGTCCTAATATATTAAATAGTATGACATTTTACATGCAAAAAAAGAGTATAACAGCCCTTTTAACTGGCATGTTATACTCTTCGAATCTTAATTATTTATTCCCTCTCATTGTTGTTTTATTCTTCGGGGTAGTGCGACTTTTTAATATCGGATATGATCTCTAAAATTTCGTTTTTGTAAGAAGCGGGTGCGTTTATATAGCCCCAGCCCCTCTGAATCTGGAAAATCCCATCGTACGCCGCATCATGGTACGAACCTATAATATGGGGTATCCCCTTCTCCTCGAGCACAGCTGCCAATAATTTTGCCTCAATTTCATTTTCAAGAGTGGCAACCTTGATAATCTCTTCATACTTCATCAGTTTCCACCTTTTCCTAAAGCATTGATTTTAATTCATTAAACGCTTCTTTATATGCTCAACACGAACATATCGCCGTAACCCTTTTGGTCAAAAATACGGTTTACTATTCCCACTCGATAGTCGCCGGTGGTTTGGATGTGATGTCATATACAACGCGGTTTACTCCTTTTACCTCACCTGTAATCCTAGTTGAAATAGTATCCAACAAATCATAAGGTAGCCTTGCCCAATCGCCTGTCATGCCGTTATCGCTTACAATTGCCCTGATAGCGACTGTATGCGTATAGGTCCTCCTATCCCATATTACTCCTACACTTCGTATTCCGGGTAGAATGGCAAAGGCCTGCCAAAGATTCCTATAGATTCCAGCTTTTTTTATTTCATCTGTAACTATGAAATCTGCTTCCCTTAAAATCTCAAGTTTTTCCCTTGTAACTTCGCCTAAAACACGCACAGCAAGACCGGGGCCGGGGAAAGGCTGGCGATACACGAGTTCTTCAGATAGGCCTAATTCCAGACCGACTTTTCGCACCTCGTCCTTATACAATTCCCGCAGGGGCTCGATTAGTTCAAACTCCAAGTCCTCCGGTAGTCCGCCAACATTGTGATGGCTCTTGACAACTCCCGCTGATGAACTGCCGCTTTCAATTACATCGGGATATACTGTGCCCTGCACCAGAAAGTCAACTTCGCCAAGTTTTGCCGCTTCTTCTTCAAAAACCCTGATAAACTCTTCTCCTATAATCTTGCGCTTTTTTTCAGGATCAATTACGCCTTTTAGTTTATTTAAGAAGCGTTCCGAAGCATCTACAGCTATCAGGTTCATATTTAGCTTATCTTTAAAGGTTTGGATGACGGATTCAGGTTCGTTTTTGCGTAGCAGGCCGTTGTTCACAAAGATACAGGTTAAGTTATCGCCTATGGCCTTGTGCACTAAAAGGGCGGCTACCGATGAGTCCACACCACCGCTTAAGGCACATATGGCCTTTTTATCTCCCACCTTGTCTTTTATGAGTTTAATCTGCTCCTCTATAAAAGCCTTTGTGGACCAAGTTCCCCTGCTTTTGTTCATAATGATTCCTCCCGAAAAATTGATATATAATAATTACAAGATGAATAAAGGCAAAAGGGTATAGCGTATTCATATGGGCATGCGGCCAATCAAAATGGACCGTACATTCCCTTTTCAGTAATTATCTTGTCCATCCTTACATCATGGCCTTCATATGGAATCTGTTCTATCATCTGCATTTCAAAAGCTACGGCAATTTTTTTTGCATCAGTTTTAAGCTTAGGCAAAAAATTGTCGTAAAAGCCGCCCCCGTATCCGATGCGGTATCCATTTTTATCAAAGACCACACCGGGTACCACAACAAGGTCAATCTCGTCTAAGGGTATTTCTTTTCTTTCCGGTGGCTCAAGTACTCCGAAGGTCCCGGGTTCCAGTTCATCAAGGCTTTTAATTTCTATCGCAAGGAGGCCGTACCCCTTTTTGACTCTGGGCACAACTAGCCTTTTCCCTTGGGCAACCGTATCCATAATGGCTTTCTTTGTCATAACCTCATTTCTCATGTCCACATAAAACATTACAACCTTAGCTTGCTTATACGCATCCGTCGAAAAGAGTATCGACATAATTATTTCACTTTTTTGTTCAACATCATGCAGCGGTAGCCGCAATCTCTGTTCCAAAATTTCTTTGCGCAGTTTGCTTTTGTCCTTCATATATTATCTCCACCACGTTTTTTTGCTATTATATCACATATTATGCCAGAAAAAAATGCCGAGGATATAACTCGGCACTAATTTGCAATAGTTATTTATCATAAATATCAGGATGGTATTTACTCTTTGATAATATTAGCATTATAAGACTCTAACAGTTTTTTAACATCCTGCGCACTTTCCATGCTTAAGGCCTTTTCTGCAATTTCCTTAGCTTCATCGTAGCTAATAGAACGAATTATCTTTTTGACCTGGGGTATGGAAGAAGCGCTCATGGAAAATTCATCAAGGCCCATGCCAAGCAGTATGGCCGTAGCCGATAGGTCTCCTGCCATTTCGCCGCACATGCCCGTCCACTTGCCGGCCTTGTGAGAAGCATCTATGACATTTTTGATGAGCCTTAGCACCGCCGGGTGGAGGGGTTCGTACAGTTTAGAGATATGTTCATTCATCCGATCAACTGCCAGGGTATATTGGATCAGGTCATTGGTGCCTATGCTGAAAAAGTCCACTTCTTCTGCCAGGATATCCGCTATGACTGCAGCCGAAGGGAGTTCTATCATAATACCCACTTGAAGCTCTTTGTCGTAGGGAATGCCTTCTCTTCCAAGTTCCTGTCTGGCTTCTTCAAGGATAGCATTTGCCCTTCTTATTTCTTCAACCCGAGATATCATAGGGTACATTATTCTCAGCTTACCGTAATGGCTGGCTCTCAAGATTGCCCGAAGCTGAGTCTTAAGTATATCAGGCCTGTCAAGGCACATGCGTATTGCCCTCCAACCTAAAAAGGGATTGAGTTCCTCGGGCATATCAAGGTATGGAAGTTTTTTATCTCCTCCGATATCCAAAGTCCTTATGATGATAGCCCTAGGAGCCATCTTCTCTGCTACCATCTTGTAAGCTTCGAATTGTTCCTCTTCGGTGGGCAGGCTGTCCCTGTCCATGTATAGGAATTCCGTCCTGTACAGGCCCACACCCTCTGCTCCGTTTTCAAGAACCCCCTTTAAGTCGTCAGGCGTACCTATATTGGCGCACAGTTCCACCTTCCTTGATTTGTCCCTGGTCTCGGCAGGAAGGTCTTTGAGTTCTTTCAGGCTCTGACGGTACTCCAAATACTCCGCTTTTAATCTCTCATACTCTTCTAAAGTAGCCTTATCGGGGTTTACGAATACTTTCCCTGCATTGCCATCGACTATAACCGTATCTCCGTCCTTTGCTTTACCGTAAATGTCAGTTAGACCTACAACTGCCGGTATTTCGAGAGACCTGGCCATTATGGCAGTGTGGGATGTCCTCCCTCCCATGTGTATTTGTCAACCGAAAAATGG
>CZCB01001572.1_pt1 | contig 19974 bp, 12 predicted proteins | sample 591991 | NCBI WGS metagenome assembly CZCB01 (sample SAMEA3556809, study PRJEB10932) | anaerobic digester metagenome | reverse complement strand
TTTCTAGATCCTTAGATGTCTTTTCTAGCTTATCGAGGTCTGTCTCAATCTTCTTTTGCTTATCCTTAAGATCAGCAAGCAGCACCTCTTTTTCCTCCTGCTTATCCTCAATTGCCTTTTTTTGAGCTATTATTTCCTCTTTTATACATTCTTCTGCTTCCTCTTGAGCCTCTAGATTTTCTTTTCTCTCCTTTACTTCCTCTTTTATTGCCTGCATCTTCTCCAACACTTCTTGGTCTAGAGACATTATCTCCTTTACCATTTCCAATCTGTCTAAAAAGTCAGTAACACTCTTTGCATCTAATAAAATCTCTAAATAGGATATGTCCGAACTCATATACATGGCACATATACGCTCGTCCATAAGTTTTTTATGAGCATCTTCTTTTTTTACTGCCTCATCCAATTCCTTCTGTGTCTCATCTATATTTTTTTGAATCTCTTCGAGTATTTCCTCGACCTCTGTGAGCTGTTTCTTTTTTTCATTGAGCTCCACTTCTATATCTGCAATTTGCCCAATTAACTTATCTTGTTCACTTTTTAGCTCATCTATATCGCTCTTTTTATTCTCTATATCTTCTTCTACATTCTTTAATTCTTTTTTCTTATCACTTATCGTATCTGCAAAGGCAACTGTAGTATAAGATAGTAAGAGAATAGCCACTAGGAGAAAACAAACTCTCTTTTTACTCAAGTAAACCACCCCATCATTTTTTTAACGACCAATTTTTAGACCTTTAAATGTTTTCTTATGGACATTATACTTCCGATTACGCCTACCGACACTCCAACTAATATAAATACGAGCAGTACATCATATATGACAGAATCAACTGGCAATAACTTGAATATATTCACAAAGAAACCCTCTGCCATATGCTGCCCTGCAAATTTTCCTAGTGCATATTTATATAGCGGTATTATTACTGCAATTGCAATCAAACTTCCCGTCACACCTATTGTAAAACCTTCAATTATAAATGGCCAACGTATATACCAATCGGTAGCACCTATGTATTTCATTATATTTATTTCTCGCCTTCTAGAATATACGGTAAGCCTCACGGTGTTGTTAATTATAATTGCCGCAATTACGGCAAGTACAAGTACAAGAATTAAACCAACTAACCTTACAGTACGCACCACCTTCCCTAACCCTTCTGCTACCTCTTTACTGTAGTTCACTTTCATAACTCGAGGTAGTTTTTGGGCTTTTAATGCTATATTTTCAGTATATTCTGGCTTTTCTATTTCTATTACAAATGAATCGGGTAATGGGTTTTCTTCTCCTTCGTATCCATCTAAAAGATAGGCCTTATCACCTAATTCTTCCTTCCATTTAGTAAGGGCCGATGCTTTGGATACAAATTCTATCTCATTTACCCCTTCCCAACTCTTTATTGTCTTTTCAATACTTTTAATATCAGAGTCTTTAACATCCTTTTCTAGAAATACAGTAACTTCTAACTTGGATTCCAAATCATCCATTAGATAATTCAAATTAAGCACAATCAGCATTACAACGCCTAAAACGCATAGGGCCGCAGTTATGGCCACTATGGATGCCACTGACATGGTTTTATTCCCAAAGGCATTTTTTACACCTTGCTTTAAAAAAGAACACCACGTCCTAATTTTCATTGAAATAACCACCCTTTTCTTCGTCTCTTACTATAACTCCATTTTTTAAAGTTATTACCCTCTTTGCCATTGTATCTACTATATCTCTTGCGTGGGTAGCCATTATAACTGTAGTACCCTGCCTATTTGCTGTATTTATTATTTCCATTATCTCATCTGTAGTCGCAGGATCAAGATTGCCTGATGGCTCATCTGCAATTAATATTGCTGGTCGATTGACAAGTGCCCTAGCTATTGCCACCCTCTGCTGTTCTCCTCCCGATAATTCACTAGGATAACACTTAGCCTTAGAGGACAGACCTACCATAGCAAGAACCATGGGCACCCTACGCCGAATTTCTTTCCTAGGCGCCTCTATTATTTCCATAGCAAATGCTACATTATCATATACATCCCTATTTGCCAATAATCTAAAATCTTGAAATACAACTCCTAAGCCCCTACGATAATAGGGAACGTCTTTATCTTCCATATCTGTTAAATTCTGTCCATTTACTATTACAGCACCTGATGTAGGATTTATCTCTTTTAAGAGAAGTTTTAGTATAGTGGATTTTCCTGCACCACTTTCGCCAACAATAAATACAAATTCTCCACTTTCTATTTTAAAACTCGCATTAGAAAGAGCTTTAACTCCATTGGAATATATTTTTTCTACGTTTCTAAATTCAATCAATGCAAACACTCCTGTACATGTCTATTCATCATCATAATCATTTTAAATGTAACCGCATCATGGAAGTTTCTAAGGTCAAGCCCCATGACCTTCTGTATCTTATCCAATCTATACACTAGAGTATTTCTATGGATGTATAACTGTCTTGAAGTTTCACTCAAATTCAAACTATTTTCAAAGAATTTTTCAATTGTAAGTATCATTTCATCTGTAAATATCTTATCTAGCTCTTCATGGAATATATCTGTATAAAATTTCTCATAGACCTCAGCAGGTACTTCATGTAAAAATCGTTCTAAGAGTAATGAATCATAAACATATATTCTATCATTAGGATTATAAATTCTCCCTATTTCTACAGCTTTTTTAGCCTCTTGATATGAGTCCCTCAATCCAAATATATCTTCTTTAGTTCGACCTACGCCAATATGGGCCTTTATGGATATTTCATTTAATATTGTATCTTCCATAGCACCAGCAAGTTCAATAAGCCCATCATCATCTATGTCTTCAGATATACTCTTTGCAAATAATATAGTACGTCCATCTACAACTAACCACATATCTTCCCTATCTTTAGGAAATGCGTCTGTCAATATATCAAATATATTCTGTACGCTTACACTCAAAGTTTCAATTATGAATGCACATCGGGGAGTATGAACATCTATCTTATATTCATTACAATAGTCTTCAAGTTCAATCTCGTCTACCTGCTCATAGAGAAATAGCTTTATCACCTCTTCTTTACTCAACTTTCGGTGACATGACTTAAAATACACACCAAAAAGAGAAGCTATAAGAAGACAATAATTCTCTACAGTCTGTGTTGTCCCCTCCATCTCAATATAATAAGGGATCGTGCCATCTACAAAAAATCTCATATATGTCATACCATTGTGTTTAAAACCCTGTTTTTCCCCTTCTCTATCGATATTTTTTATAAGAGGTTTCAACTCTCCTATTCTATCCGGTTCACTACTTGCTACAACAGTTCCAGTTATATCTATAATCGATGTGGGGACTTTAATCTTATTTACTATATTGTCCAGTATCTTCTGCATTCGCTTCTCAGCCAACAACCAACTCACCTACCAAAATTGTTACAAGATTATTAAATTTATTAAATGTATTATACAACATTTTTTAAAAATAGTGAAGCCCTATTTCAAAAATAAAACAAAAAAGCAGATATTTTATCTTTATATACTAAGATAATAATTCTGCTTTTCTGTATTTATATATAATTTTGCTTTTACTTAAGTAAAGTTTCTTCGGTATCTTTATCGAAGAAGTGCAGTCTATTGGCATCAAATGCAATCTTAATTGTATCACCGGCTCTTGCAGTAGATCTGGGATCTACTCTAGCCACAACGTTCTGTCCAGAAATATCAAGATATAAGAGTGTTTCTGAACCTAGAAGCTCGACAACATCTACATATGCCTTAACAGTACTGTCAGCTGCACTCTGTAAGAATATCTCCTCATCATGTAAGTCTTCTGGACGGATACCCATTATAACTTCTTTACCAATGTAGGACGGATCCTTAAACTGTTTTACTTTACCTGCTGGAATCTTGATCTTATTGTTTTCAAATACAGCATATACGTCATCCCCCTCTTGTGCAAGGACAACATCTAGGAAATTCATCTGAGGACTTCCAATAAAACCTGCAACAAATAGGTTTACTGGCTTATCATACAGATTTTGAGGCGAATCAACCTGCTGGATAAATCCATCTTTCATGACAACGATTCTAGTTCCCATTGTCATAGCCTCAATCTGGTCGTGTGTAACGTATATAAAGGTTGTCTGTAATCTGTTGTGCAGTTTTGTTATTTCTGTTCTCATCTGAACCCTGAGTTTAGCGTCCAAGTTAGATAGAGGCTCATCCATCAAGAACACCTTTGGTTCACGTACTATAGCTCGCCCAAGGGCAACCCTCTGCCTCTGTCCACCAGATAGTGCCTTTGGCTTTCTGTTGAGCAGATGCTCTATATCCAAAATCCTTGCGGCCTCTTTTACTCTTCTATCAATTTCAGCCTTGGGTGTCTTTCGCAGTTTTAGACCAAATGCCATGTTGTCATACACCGTCATATGTGGATAAAGGGCATAGTTCTGGAAAACCATTGCAATATCCCTATCCTTGGGAGCTACGTCATTCATTAGCTTATCGCCAATATACAGTTCGCCTTCTGTTATTTCTTCTAATCCTGCTATCATTCGAAGTGTCGTAGATTTTCCGCATCCGGAAGGACCTACTAATACTATAAACTCTTTATCAGCAATATCAAGATTAAAATCACTAACAGCAGTTACTCCACCTGGATAGACTTTGTACGCATGTTTTAAAGTCACACTTGCCATTAAAACCCCTCCATATTTTTTATTTGCATCCCCCCGGATGCAAAACTTTTTTACTTTCATAAGTTTAATTACATTATATATGTGATGCTGTAATATGACTATAGCCATTATTAACAAAAATGCTACGACTTTTTTTGAAAACATTGCATAAACTCGTCTTATTTCTAGAGTTAATTATACCATAATTTATTGCTTTGTCAAAAGAATTTACAAATATATACTTGTATCAATATACACTATCATGTATAATTATAATCATCTATATTACATTTTGGAGGTCGTATTATGATAAATGTCAGTTTAATAGGTTCAACTGGATATGCTGGAATTGAGCTAGTAAGACTGCTTATAGCCCATCCCGAAGTAAATATAGCCCATTTGGTATCCCACAGCCACGCCGGCGAACCTATATCTCATGTATATCCAAATTTAAAGGGAATATGTGAAAAAATATGCACATCCTTGGACATTGATGCCATAACAGCAGATAGTGATGTCGTATTTACAAGCCTACCCCACGGTGCATCTGATGATATTGTGCAAGTTTTACATGAAAGGGGCATAAAAGTCATAGACCTAAGTGGAGATTTTAGATATACAGATATCTCCACATACGAAAAGTGGTATGGACGGACCCACAATAGTCCACATTTATCGAACATGGCAGTATATGGTTTACCAGAACTCTACAGGGATGATATAAAAAATGCGTCCATTGTAGCAAATCCTGGATGCTACACTACATGTTCTATTTTGCCGCTTGCTCCTTTAGTAGCACACAATCTCATAGATACAAAGTCCATTATAATAGATGCAAAATCGGGGGCCACCGGCGCCGGCAAAACTCCATCACAGCCACTTCATTTTTGTGAATTGGATGAGAACATGCGTGCCTATAAGATAGCAACCCATAGACATACATCGGAGATAGAGGAAAAATTGAGTCTTATTGCAGATAAAGATATAACCTTGTCTTTTACCCCCCATATACTACCTATAAAACGTGGAATATTTTGTACTATATATGCAAACTTAAATGATAAATACAATGCAGACTTTATATATGATATATATAATAAATTCTATGCAGATGAACCTTTTATATATATATATAATAATGAAGAAACTCTTCCAGAGCTTAAGTTTGTAAACGGTTCTAACCACTGCCACATAGGATTTGTAATAGATAAAAGGCTAAATAGAATAATTATAGTATCCGTACTCGATAATCTCATAAAGGGCGCCGGCGGACAAGCCATACAAAATATGAATATAATGTTTGAAATCAAAGAAACCACAGGACTAGATGGTCCTGCATGGTACCTGTAAATACATGCTAGGAGGGAATATGTTAGATATGAATGGATATATAGAAAGGGCCAACATTCTCATCGAGGCCTTACCCTATATTCAAAAATTAAGTGGTAAAACAGTTGTTATAAAATTTGGCGGCAATGCCATGATAAATGAAGAGATAACGCGCACCATAATGCAGGATATAGTACTACTAAAATTTGTAGGAGTCAATCCAATAGTAGTACACGGTGGAGGACCTGAGATAAGTAAAATGCTTGACACTTTAGGTATAGAATCTGATTTCCACGATGGTCTTCGCATAACTGACAAGGACTCCATAGATATCGTTGAAATGGTACTCACAGGCAAGATAAACAATGATATAGTAGCTAAAATCAATATGCTTGGAGGAAGTGCAGTTGGCCTATGTGGAAAGGATGCAAAGCTCATTGAAGCAGAAAAAAAGGCATCTACAGACGGCTTTGATTTAGGATATGTCGGAGAGATAAAAAATATAAACCATAAGGTATTAGAGCTGCTAAGTCAAGACGAATATATACCAGTGGTGGCACCTACTGGTATAGGTCCAGATGGACATACTTATAATATAAATGCAGATATAGTGGCAGGTGAAATAGCTGCGGTACTCAAGGCAGAAAAACTTATATTTTTGACCGATATAGACGGAATCTACAGAGAACCAGGCAATTCTGATTCCCTAATGTCTGTAATAACGATAGATGAGGTATATAGACTCATAGATAAGGGAATAATAAGTGGAGGTATGATCCCAAAGGTAATGGGATGCATAAAGGGAATTGAAAAGGGAGTCAATAGAACCCATATATTAAACGGAACTCTTCCCCATCCCATATTGTTAGAGATATTTACAGATACAGGAATCGGCACAATGGTAACTAAATAATATTTAAAACATGGGATAATTCACAATTTGTTAACAATTAGTTTATCTTTTATTCTTATTTTCTTGCTATTATAATATCTGTACTACAGGGGAATGAAAATTTCGCTGTATACGACAAGTGTTTATCCTCCATAAAATTATATATATAAATTGAGACCGCCTAAAATTATTTTATTAGGCGGTCTCGGTGCATTTTGGAGAATATTTTAAATCCCATATACAATTCTCCCAATCACTTCAAAAAATATTATTATACTCTACGAAAAAACTTCCAAAATAACTCTTGCATATTTATTCATATTAGTGTATAATTATTTCTAACTTGTAACGGGAGGTTTTTTATTATGGATTCAAAAGAATGTATGACTCTAACACAACAATACTATATGAACACATTTTCAAGATATCCAATAGTATTTGAATATGGCACAGGTGCTACCCTCTACGACAGTGAAGGCAAGGCATATATAGATTTCTTAGCAGGCATTGCAGTCAATGTACTTGGCTATGCCCACCCAGCCCTTGTCGATACTATAGTAGAGCAGACCAACAGGTTAATTCACTGTTCTAATCTGTTTTATACAAAACCCCAGGCAGAGCTTGCCCAGATACTTGTGGAAAATAGCTGTGCCGACAAGGTTTTCTTTGCAAACAGTGGTGCAGAGGCAAATGAAGGTGCTATAAAACTTGCACGTTTGTTTTTTTATAAGCAAGGTATGGATAAATATGAAATAATAACGGCATGTAATTCATTTCACGGTAGGACTTTGGCTACACTTGCAGCCACTGGACAAGAAAAATACCACTCTCCCCATTCCATATTGCCACCAGGTTTTATAAATGTTCCTTTCAACGATATAGGCGCTATTAAATCGGCTATAACCGAAAATACATGTGCCATTATGATAGAACCTATACAAGGTGAAGGTGGCATAATAGAGTCGCAAGAGCACTATATGGAGGAACTACATAATCTATGTGAAGAGCACAATATACTGCTCATATTCGATGAAATACAAACTGGTATAGGGAGGACAGGAAAATTATTTGCATATGAACACTTCGGCATAGAACCCCATATATTTACACTGGCAAAGGGGCTAGGGGGAGGGATACCTATTGGAGCAGTGCTTGCAAAGGAAGAGATAGCATCTGCCTTTGAACCTGGAGATCATGGAACGACGTTTGGAGGCAATGCCCTTGCGTGCAGCGCCGGCGCTTGTGTTATAAACACCCTTCTAAAAGAAAATCTAATAGAAGAATGTGCCGCAAAGGGCAAATACTTTAAAGATAAGCTATTCAAGCTGCAAAACAGCTTCCCCCAACTAATCAAAGATATAAGGGGTATGGGACTCATGTTAGGAGCACAACTACACAGCAATATAGATGCAAAAGATGTAGTCCAATCAGCCCTAGATATGGGCTTTATAATAAATTGTACTGGCGATAACACCCTACGCTTTGTCCCACCACTCATAATATCCATAGATGAAATCGATAGTCTAATAGATGCTTTAGAAAAAATATTTAAAGAATTTTAACAAAGGAGACATCTCAGTATGCCAAAGAGAGAATATATAAAAAAAGTACTTGTAATCGGTTCTGGACCAATTATTATAGGGCAAGCCGCAGAATTTGACTATTCAGGCACCCAAGCCTGTAAGGCTCTCAGAGAAGAAGGCATAGAAGTTATACTTGTAAATAGCAATCCTGCTACTATAATGACCGACCTAGATGTGGCAGATAATATATATATTGAACCTTTAACTATAGACAGCTTAACAAAAATAATAGAAATAGAAAAACCCGATGGTATATTAGCCACTCTAGGTGGGCAGACCGCCCTAAATGCTGCTACCGATTTATATAAACATGGAGTTCTCACACAATATAATATTAGTTTTCTCGGTACATCCATAAATTCTATACAGCTAGCCGAAGATAGACAACTTTTTAAGTCTACCATGGAAAAAATAGGCCAGCGAGTAGCTAATAGTAAAATAGCTACAACACTTGAAGAAGGTACAGATTTTGTAGCCCAAGTAGGTTTTCCCGTCATAGTACGACCAGCCTATACGCTAGGCGGAACAGGTGGGGGTACTGCCTATAATATGGATGAATTCATACACATATGTACTAGGGGACTTAAAAATAGTCCAATCCATCAGGTATTAATAGAAGAAAGTGTTGCCGGTTGGAAGGAGATTGAGCTTGAGATAGTAAGGGATAATGAAGGTACATCACTGGTTGTGTGCAGTATGGAAAACTTAGATCCTGTGGGGATACACACTGGAGACAGTATAGTAGTAGCACCCACCCAGACACTTACTCCCTCACAGCTATTAAATTTAAAAGAAGGTGCCTTTTCTATAGTTAAGGCACTGGATATAAAGGGCGGATGCAATGTACAATTTGCCTTAAATCCAGATACAGGAGAATATATAATAATCGAAGTAAATCCAAGGGTCAGCCGCTCTAGTGCCCTCGCATCCAAGGCAACAGGTTATCCCATAGCTAGAGTAGCTAGTAAGATAGCTTTAGGACTAAATCTAGATGAAATAGATGGAGCATCTACAGAACCTATTCTCGACTATGTCATAGTTAAAGTCCCAAGATGGCCCTTTGACAAGTTTACAATGGCAGATAGAAGGCTAGGTACACAAATGAAAGCAACGGGAGAAGTCATGGCAATAGGAGCTACATTTGAAGAGGCATTACTAAAAGCCATAGACTCACTAGATATTAAGTTAAATTTCCACATAGGGATGAATGAAATTAGCAAATGGGATGATAACTCCCTACTGGATTCCCTAAAAAGGCCTGATGATGAGCGGATCTTCGCAATATCCGAGGCATTAAATAGAGGCTATACCGTTGAACATATCCATAACATCACTAAAATAGATAAGTTCTTCATAGAAAAGCTGAAATATATGAATAAGGTGGCAGACAAAATTGAATCAAATGACACCTTAACTTCTAGCCTCTTGTTAGAAGCAAAGAAATGTGGATTTTCCGACACCTACATTGGAAATTTGGCAGGGAAAGATGGAAAGTATGTAGCCTCTCTGCGTAAAGAATTAAATATAAAACCTTCTTATAGATGCATAGGGGATAAAAGGGCATACTATTATTCCACTTATGAGAATGGATATGAAAGTAAGGTTTCAAATAATCCCAATAAGGTAATTGTTCTAGGATCTGGACCTATCCGAATAGGTCAAGGGATTGAATTTGACTATTGCAGTGTCCACTCGGTAAAAGCACTGAAGGAGAAAAACATAGAGGCCATAATAATAAATAGTAACCCAGAGACCGTAAGCACTGATTTTGATACGGCAGACATCCTATACTTTGAACCTCTCACCTTAGAGTGTGTACTAGATGTAGTCGAAAGGGAAAAACCCTTAGGAGTAATAGTGCAGTTTGGCGGTCAAACTTCAATAAATCTTGCAGCCCCTTTAAAAGCAGCAGGAGTCAACATATTGGGCACCGATGTATCCAATATAAACAGGGCAGAAGATAGAGAATTATTTCTTGAACTCTTAAATAATTTAGATATACCTACACCCAAAGGTGGTTGTGCTAAGACACATCAAGAAGCACTAAAAATTGCAAAAACCATAGGCTATCCAGTGATTGTGAGGCCATCATATGTATTAGGTGGAAGGGCAATGGAAATAGTATATAACGATTCTGAACTCATATCCTATTTAGATAAGGCCATTGAAATATCTGACGATCATAATATATTGATCGATAGATATATAACAGGTAAGGAAGTAGAAGTAGATGGAATATGCGACGGATACGATGTAATTATCCCAGGTATAATGGAACACATAGAAAAAGCAGGTATACATTCAGGTGATAGCATTGGTATATATCCTCCCCAAACTTTATCTGATAAGGTAAAAGATAAGATTCTAGATTACTCTATAGCTATAGCACGGAATTTGAATATAAAGGGGTTATTTAATATACAATTTGTAGTAGATGAATATGAAAACATATATGTAATAGAAGTAAATCCCCGTGCCAGTCGTACTGTACCATTTATGAGCAAGGCAACTGGCCTACCAATCGTATCTGTGGCAACTAATATAATGCTCGGCCAAAGTTTAAAGGATATGGGCTATACAACTGGTATGCTGACTGAATCAAACTTTATCGCTGTGAAAGCCCCAGTATTCTCATTTGCTAAATTGAGCAAAGTAGACCCTTTTTTGGGGCCAGAGATGAAATCTACTGGTGAAGTAATGGGGATAGGAACCACATTAGCCGAAGCACTATATAAAGCACTTACCGCAGCACACCTTGTGCTTCCAGCAAGTGGTAGCATACTTCTATCCATAACAGATAGGGAAAAGAAAGAGGCCCTTTATCTTGCAAAAGAACTCATGGATATGGGATATAACATATATGCCACCGAAGGCACATATAGTTATCTGTCTCCTAAACTAAATGGTATCAAACTATTACCAAAGAAAAAAGTCCCCATGTATATACAAGATGGAATGATAGATATGGTTATAAACACCCCTACAAATGGTCAAAATCCTTTGACAGATGGATTTCTAATAAGAAGGACAGCAATGGAATTTGATATCCCATGTATAACATGCTTAAGTACTGCTGCATGGGCATTAAAAGCCATAAAGGGTATAAGAGACAAAAATAATATTCGCCCATTAAATACAAATAGTAATGTATTTAACTTGAAATCACATACGTATAATAAAATAGAGAGGTAGATATATATGTTAAATCTTGAAAACTATAAAGCAGAAAAGCCATTTAATCAAGAACATCTGATTTGCCTGCAGGACTATTCAAAGGATGAAATATATCAGGTTCTCAGCCTTGCACTAAAGCTTAAAGATATGAAAAAAATGAATATACCGCATCCCATATTGAAAGGTAAAACTCTAGCCATGATATTTACAAAATCCTCTACGCGTACACGTGTTTCGTTTGAAGTTGGGATACATCAATTGGGAGGATACGGACTATTTTTAAGCAGCGATGACATACAGATAGGTAGAGGAGAAACCATTGAAGATACTGCCAAAGTATTGTCACGATATGTAGATGGAATAATGATAAGGACATATGAGCAAAGCGATGTAGCTGCACTTGCAGAGCACGGAACTGTCCCTGTAATAAATGGTCTCACGGATAGTTTTCATCCGTGTCAAATACTGGCTGATCTGCTTACAATCTATGAGGCAAAGAGGCAATTATCTGGTTTGAAATTGGCATACATCGGTGATGGCAACAATGTGGCCAATTCACTCATAATTGGATGCACTAAAGTAGGTATGGACATAGCTGTAGGATGCCCTAAAGGATATGAACCAAATAATACTGTAATAAACATGGGGATAGAAAACAGCAAAATATCTGGGTGCAGTATCACGATTACTAACTCTCCAATAGATGCAATAAAAGACGCCGATGTAGTATATACAGATGTATGGGCAAGTATGGGACAGGAAGAAGAAAAAAATATAAGGGATGAAATCTTCTCCAGCTATCAAGTCAATAAAAAACTTTTTTCTTGTGCAAAGTCCGATGCTATATTCCTCCACTGCCTCCCTGCTTACAGAGGAAAAGAGGTTACAGCGGACATAATAGATGGACCCAATTCCCTCGTATTTGACGAGGCTGAAAATAGATTGCACGTTCAAAAGGCAGTCATGGTACTACTCATGCAAGAAAGGAGGATTTAGCGTGGATCTTTTTATAAAAAAGGCCGAAGAAGATGAAATTCCCATAATTCACGAGATAACACAAGAGGCCTTTAAAAAGTATGCAATGGACCTAGGTATGCCCCATGTCGTCTCTGCATTAAATGAAACCCCAGAAGATATAAAGACAGATATGGAAAAGAATAATGTGTTTATTGCATACTTAGAAGGAGAAGCCCTAGGTTCCATACGTTATAAAATGCTGCCCGATAATATTGCATATATATACCGATTTGGTGTGAAAACAAAGGCACAAAACTGTGGCGTAGGAAAGGCCTTGGTAAAAGTAGTAGAAGAAGATGCAATAAAAAAAGGAGCTCATATGCTTGCACTCCATACAGCATCTAAAATGATGCCCCTGATTAGATTTTACTATGGCTTAGGCTTTTATATCTATTCAACTTCTACAGATAGAGGATATATAAGGGCTCTATTGTGTAAAGAATTAGTGGAATATGACAAAGAGGAAATACCGGTTGTCAACATCAAATAAACCCTTTCCCCAGCAAATAAAGTTGTTCTCTGGAACAGAGTCAGAAAGTAAGGCTTAAAGGCTTTTCTTCTATTACTTTTTCTTATTTTAAAATCTTTCTATCCCTCTAATATGGAGGCCTTTAGCCTCCTTTTCTTTCTCTTGTTTCCCTTAAATTTCCCTCTAAATCTTGCCCTTACAGAATGACTTTATTTTCTTGTAGTTTATTACAATTCAGATTCAAGGTCAGTAGTATCAAAGGGTTGAGGGGTATGATCTTCAGGGAACAACTTTATTTGATGGTCACATAGATAGGGTTAAGAATTTAAAGGGTAAGAATCAAGTTAAAAAGCAAAAACCGTTTAAGTTGTTCCCTAAAGTAAATAAAGTTGTTTCGTCATAGAGAAAATTATGTTTCGAGATCAAAAGACTATTAGTTGCTGCCCCCATAGTGGTGTATTACATGTTTTACAAAGATATCATGCTTCTTCTTTAAACGCACTATATAACACTTGGCCAACCTCTTCCATCACTAGCTTGTAAAAATCTTTATCTTCAAAGAGCTTCACAAAAGAATCCCCTAGTTCTACATAACAATCTTGTGCAGTTTTTTCAAAGATATTAGGGAAGATACTTCTTATAAACATTTCAGGGTCATTATGTTTAGCATATTTTCTTAATTTAGCACCATTTTCTCCTCTGTACGTCCTCTTATAGAGTGTCTCCATTATTACTCTGTCACTTTCGGTAAAATCTCCTCCTACTCGTTCATTGATTCGTTGTATAATTTCATCTAAAAGCTCTTCCTCTTCATCTGGCTTACCACTAGTATCAAGTGTCTGTGTAGTGTGTAGCGTTGCATAGTCCTCTTTGGGCTCAAAAGATATACTGCCTTTAAATGTTTCTTCAATCTTATAAAACTCAAGCTTAATCTTGTCGTCTAGGTCAATATTTGCTTCCTTTGCTCTAGGAAGTAATTTTTTAAGGTATTTTAAGAATATATATTCTTTATGAAGTTCTATATCGTACATTCTAACGATTTGTGAAATATAAGCATACCATTTAGTAAAGTTATTTACAGTTGTTTTGAATTCATATCTATCATCTTCGTCAAGTGCTGTATACTTCTCTATTATTGGCTTCATAAAACTTACTATCTTCCCTAAATCTGTCGCAGTTTGCTCTTCGTTCTTATAATAAAAATCAATAAACGCATCAATATCTGTGTCGCCATACAATCTATATTCCCTTAAAAGTGTTTGTGTATCATAGATAAGATTCACATTGACTTCTTTGTCTAGTATAGTAGCCTCGTAGTAAGGAGCAAATGCTGCTGCAATCTCTTCACTGGAATTTACAAAGTCAAGCACAAAGGTATCTTCTTTTCCAGGATATATCCTATTGAGCCTTGAAAGTGTCTGAACTGCCTTCACACCTTTAAGTTTCTTATCTACAAACATTGTATGGAGTAGTGGCTCATCAAATCCTGTCTGATACTTTTCTGCAACTATTAATATATTAAAATCATCTGATGCAAATTCTGCGGGAAGTTGTTTTTCTTTGATTGTGGAACCATCTTTCCTTTTGTTCATACCTTCTTCTGTATATTCTACTCCGCCATCTGGCACCGTTCCAGAAAAAGCTATCAGTATATCTAAATCATCGTAACCTTTTAACTCAATATATCTTTTAAATTCACGATAGTATCTAACTGCATGTAATCTCGAAGCAGTTACAACCATTGCTTTAGCCCTTCCACCTATTTTGTGTCTCGTAATCTCTCTAAATTGTTCTATCATCACAGCTGTTTTTTGTTGTAAGTTATACGGATGTAGTGAAGCATAGCGTTTAATTGTTCGTGTTGCAGCGGAACTTGGTAGCTCTGGATTTTCTTCTGTGTCTTTTGCTATCTTATAACATGTCTCATAGGTCATATAATTTTGAAGAACATCTAATATAAAACCTTCCTCTATAGCTTGCCTCATACTATAGTTATGATAGGCAATGAAAGAGCCATCTGGCTGTTTTTCTCCAAACATCTCAAGTGTCTTTTCCTTTGGCGTAGCCGTAAAAGCAAAGAAAGACAAATTGCTGTGCATACCATGGGCTAATATTTCTTTTATTAACTTATCTTCTCCGTCTTCCCTCTCTTCTTCTGCCTTACCCTCTATCTCTGCATATTCTCGTAGTGCTTCCTCTGTATCTGCAAGAGCTGTTTTCATCTTCATAGCACTACTACCTGTTTGACTTTGGTGGGCCTCATCAACGATAATAGCAAACCGCTTACCGCTACTATCATCAATTTCATCATATATGACAGGGAACTTTTGAAGAGTTGTAACTATTATCTTCCTCTTATTATTTATTGCATTTTTTAGATCTTGAGAAGTTTTCCCTTCTCCTATAGTTTCTACAACACCTGGAGTATGATCAAAACTTGCAATAGTGTCTTGCAATTGACTATCTAAAACTCTTCTATCAGATACTACTATCACCGAAGTAAAGATAGGTTCATTATCTTTGTCATGTAAGCTAGAAAGCCCATAAGCAAGCCATGCAATAGAATTACTTTTGCCAGAACCTGCACTATGCTGAATAAGATAATTCTTACCACTGCCTCTTTGTTTTACATCAGCAAGCAATTTAGTAACTACGTCTAACTGATGGTATCGTGGAAAAATTAACTTTTTAGATGTCTTCTTTTTTTCTCTCCCATTTTCCACTATCTTATGTGTTTTAACTTCTAAATGCATATATCGCTGAATAATATCCATTAGCGTGTCTTTTATAAGCACTTTCTCCCACAGATAGGACGTAGCGTAGCCATCTGGGTTTACTGGATTTCCTGCTCCTCCAACGTTTCCTGCCCCATTAGAGCCTTGATTAAATGGCATAAAAATGGTGTCTCTCCCTTTAAGCTCTGTAGTCATGTAGACTTCATCTAAATCCACCGCAAAATAGACTAAAAACCTTTGATTGAGTTTAAAGCACTTCTCTCTGGGATCTCTATCATCCATAAACTGCTTTTTAGCATGATCTACTGTTTGTCCTGTCAGTTGATTCTTTAACTCAAGTGCTACGATAGGGATTCCATTAAGCGATAACACCATATCAATAGAATTTTCATTTCTCGGAGAATACTTAAACTGTCTCGTACAAGTTAGGATGTTTGACTCATATTTTTTAATTACATCAGGATTAAGAGTTGATTCTGGCTTAAAATAAGCAAGCTTTAACCTAATTCCCCTATCATTTATGCCATTTCTTAAAACATGCAACAGCCCATGCATTTCTATAGACTCATTGACTCTCTTATACAGCCTCTTTTCTGCCTCTCCCTTATAGGTTCTCTCATACCTCCTCCATGCTCTCGGCTGGCTGGTCTTTATAAACTCGATAAGTTTAGGCATATCTATAGCTTTTTCTCTGTCATAGGTAGACATATCTCCTTTTAAGTAACCACCTTTTGTTAAGAGAAAATGTTCAATGTCCTCTTCGAACCTCTTTTCTTTGTAATCCAATGTATGCGACCTCCTTATTACTACAAGGTTAAAGAGACCCCTTCCTCCCATCAACCTTATTTTCAAAACATTATTCCTGCATTTCTACTCTCTTTTTACCAGTTACATATTCATATATAAGTGATTTTTTGTACGTTTCAAGCTCGTTTATAAGTTGTTCTTTTTGCTCAATAATTTTATCTATATGCGAGCACTTATTATCAAGATAATTTGCTATTTGTTTTTGTTCTGAAACCGGAGGAATGATTACCGGAAGTTTTTTTAATAATTCTTGACCTAAAGAAGCGCGTGTAACTATATCCATTTCTTTAACAAAAAACCTTCTATGCAGTTCGCTTCTAAAATAGTATTTACTAAAATTTTCATTAAGCTTTCGAGTAAATGGTCTAAACCTAATAACAAATCCTGCAAAAACTGCGTCTTCTATTGTTTCTAAACAAGTAGAGGCAAAACCTACCTCCTCTATTGTTTCAGAGGTTCTAGTAAAAAAAACATCACCTTTTTGTACTGAATAGGCTTGCCTTTCTTCCCTTGTTGAGTTGATTAGCCCAAATACTTTTGGTGGCAATGAATAATTTTTATAGACGTCACTATAACTAACAAAAGGGAACCCATATCCAAACTCATCACCAGATTTACTAATTCCATTTTGAAGAACGCCCAAATATCTTAATTTCATTACATCCCAGTGACCTGGTATCTCACCGATCCATTCAATCCCACTATCTTTCATCTCTACATCTGGATTTAAGCCTTTTGTTACTGTTTCTGTTATTAATGATTGTTTATATCTTTTATAGTCCTCTATTGATTGCTTGGTTTTTTCTATTATGTCATCAATTAGATAGACTTTTGAGTCTAGGAAGTTAGCAATTTCCCGTTGTTCTTTTGCTGAAGGATAAGGAAGCATTACTGTATTAAGTTTCATCATTGGAATTCTCAATCGATGTTCCATAATACCATTCCCATATCCTTTTAAACTTTCTTGAAAAACTTTAGTTTGGAATATAAAATTATAATACCTAACAGAATCTTCCTCACTTCTTGGGTACAACATATAATATACTGGGCTAACAGCTCCAAAATACTTCGATAAACCAACTGAACCAATAATAACGTTCATGCTATTTAGCACTATATCGTTTGGATAGGCTAATTTATAGCCTGTTAAATCATCTTTTGATTTGTTTCCTATATCGCCTTTCTCTGAATATGGGATGACTCCTCTATCGTTTGTTAACGATAATATAAAATCCGTTTTTACGGGTTTGTTATTTTCATTTCTTTCGACTAAAATAGATTTAAGGTTTTGTATCCTCCAATTTTCCGGTATCTCCCCTATCCACTCAACCCCACTGTCTTTCATTTTCCGTGTTTTTTCCTTAACCCTTGATCCTTCCTCCTTAATCTTGTCCTTACCCAATAACCTCACCCTCCTCGCCAAAGAGTGCATTTAGTGATTCTATTAGCTCTTCTTCTGTCTTGATAATTCTCTTCATAATATCATCTGACTTTTCAGGAGCTTCGAACTTATAAAAATGCCTTGTAAAAGGTATCTCGTAGCCTACAACTGTTTTACTTTCATCTATCCATGCATCCTCTGCATAGGGTTTTACTTCCCTTTCAAAGTATTCATGTATATCTTCTGTTAAAGGAACCTGTTCTGTATCTCGTAATTCCGTATCTGGCTCTAAATCGCCCTTCTTATTCTTATAACATACATCTGCTGTCTCGTCTCTTTCGCCTAAAGCATTGAGAATAGCATTTTGCACTGACTTTTTAATTTTAATTTCTTTTTTTTCCAGTGCTTTATCCAAAACTTTTATAAATTCGTCTCTGTTTTTGTAGACCTTATCGCTTCTCATACCTTTTAATGTTTCGATTATCTCCTCTTGAAGCTTTCTGCCTTCTTCTATTTCCTTCTCTCCCGCTTCGCCCTTTTTTCTAGACTTCGCTAGATTGATAAAAGCTCTCTCGTCATAAAGCCTCCCTATTCTCTCATCATCAACCTTGAAATTAAGCCTTAATGGTCTTTCTATTGTTATCTCGTAGTAGCCAAAATCTTCATTATTAAAGATTTTAGACTCGCAGGTTTTATCTCCAAGTTTATATTCTTTATTTAAAAACTCGCCATATGCTTGAACTATAACCTTTCTACACTCTTCTGTTATATCATTTCTCTTATTACCTATTGACTTTCGCCTCTTCTCAAACATTTTAGATGCGTCAATTAATTGAACCTTTCCTTTTCTATGTGGTGCTTTCTTTTTAGTCATAATCCAAATATATGTCGTAATACCGGTGTTGTAGAAAGAATCATTTGGAAGCTGTATTATAGCCTCTAACCAATCGTTCTCTATAATATACTTTCTTATCTCGCTAGGTCCAGAACCTGCCTTTCCATTAAACAGTGGAGAACCATTGTGTACTATAGCCATTCTTCCTGTCTCTTTTAGTTTAGAAAGTCCATTTAAATCAAAAAGTTGTTGGCCATCATTTATATTAGGAAGCCCTACCCCAAATCTACCTTTATCTCCAAGTTTAGCCTCTGCCTCAACAGCTTTTCTTTCTACCTTCCAATCCATCCCAAAGGGCGGATTCGAAATACAGTAGTCGAAAGTATAATTTTTGAACTGGTCGTTGGATAAAGTGTTACCAAGCTTCATGTTGCTAGCATTCCCGCCTTTAATCAGCATGTCAGCTTTAGCTATAGCATAGGTTTCAGGGTTCACCTCTTGTCCATAGAGGAGAACATCTGCTTTTGCATCTAGCTCTTTCAGCCTCTCCTCCATACAGGCAAGCATCTGACTAGTTCCCATCGCTTGATCATAAACTGTCTTATAAATACCTTCTTCAGCCAATTCTTCTTTATCTTCTGCTATCAATAAGTCTGTCATAAGGTATATTATGTCTCTGCTAGTAAAGTGAGCCCCTGCATGTTCGTTATAAGACTCTGAAAAACGTCTTATTAGCTCTTCGAAGATATATCCCATGTCAACACTTGAGATAACATCTGCTCCCATATAGGCTTCTTTTTTATTAAACTCTTGGATAACTAAAAATAACATATCGTTCTCTGCAAGCTTTGTAATTTCCTTATCAAAATCAAAATGTTCTAAAATATCTTGTACATTTTCAGAGTACCCTGCAAGATAACTCCTAAAGTTTTCTTCGATATGTTCAGAATCTGATAACAAACTATCAAACGTAAACGGGCTGATGTTATAAAACTGGTAACCTGACGCCTTTCGTAAAAATCCATCAATTACTTCAAGGTGTTTGTATTTTTCATATGTTTCTAATACTTTATCTTTTGTGGGAAGTA
>CZCB01011720.1_pt1 | contig 20012 bp, 18 predicted proteins | sample 591991 | NCBI WGS metagenome assembly CZCB01 (sample SAMEA3556809, study PRJEB10932) | anaerobic digester metagenome | reverse complement strand
CGACCACCGAGATCTACACTATCCTCTTCGTCGGCAGCGTCAGATGTGTATAAGAGACAGGTATTATATAGTCCCCCGGTTTTGCGCCGGACGAAGTTACCACCCTGTCCTTGGCGGCCCTTCCGATAGCCGTGGTGGACACCACGATGCGGTTAACCGCCGGGGTTATCTCTGTATGTCCCCCTATTATCTCAACCTTGAGCGAAGCCGCTTCCTCCGCCGCCTGCCGTACTATGTCCTGCAGCACCTCCAGCGTGGTACCCTCGGGGGCAAGTATTGTGAACAAAAGTCCGAAGGGCTCGACACCGTTGGCGGCTACGTCGTTGCAGGATATGTGTACCGCAAGGCGCCCTATCTCATTGGAGGCCCCGGTGATTGGGTCGGTGGACACCACGCAGGCATATTCCCCAAAGTCCAGTACACTGCAGTCCTCCCCCACCTTTGACCTCACCAGCACCTCTTTCCTTTTGAACCGGAAACTTGATAGTATCCTTTTCTCCAGCACGTCGGATGGCAGTTTGCCGCTTTTCATGACCTATCCCCTCTTTGCATTATGTAATGTGACTCCACGCTATGATTATACATTATTTGGACCGCCGCAAAAAGTCCTCTTCCATTCCTCCACCGTCATCACCCTGTGGTCGGACACTATGGCGATGTATTGAATATCTTCCGGCCTTATTTCGTGGAACACCATTACCTCGGCGTCATAACCCTCTTCCTTGTCCCTTCGCAGCTTCAAGTTGTCGGTAAAGGAAAGCGAGGTCTCCCAGTACTGCTCCGCCAGGACCTTTCCCTTGCCTTCCAAGTAATCCTTTGCACCGTAAAACCCATCAACGTCCTTCAGTATAAAGGGTTCATACAGCTGGTTAGCCCTGTTTTCGTTTGCCACCCAGCACCTCGCGGGGTCAACCCTGAAGGCCAGCAGCATGCTGTGGGAGTGGAAGGCGTGGTCTTTTTTAAAGTTCATGCTGGCAAATATGGCCTTAGTCCTGTCCACCCAGCCGGGCACCCTGCCGGCCCTATACTTGTTCAAAAAAATATGAAATTCCCTGTATTTCTCCTGGTAGGTTGACTTGTCATCGTACCTTATGCCCCTTAACTTTACCTTGGCCAGGTCGTTAAGCGACACAACATGATAGACAAGCCCCGTCCGGCTGTAATCGGGAAAATACATAGCATACCTCCTTGTTTTGGCCTTTTCCCATGTTAAGTTTTGAAATAACCGGCAATATTATTCAAAGGCCCCGACTTAACGGAGCCTTAGTTTTTTTTTGCAAACAATGGGCAATCTAATACTCGGAGGTGGATTTTATTGACCAACATCAACTGTTCCGAAGCCTGCCGGCATCAGAAAAACGGGAAGTGCCAGCTTACCCATGTGGGAATAGTGTCCGCCATAGGCAGCACAAAATGCGCCTATTTCCAGCAGAAGCAGCAGCCGGATTCAGGGGTCCATCTTAAATCAGAAACATAGCAGCGATCGTGGTTACAATAAATCCGATCATTACCGGTTTGAAGTTGCGCCTTGCAAGGTCGATGGGCAGCACCCGGCATATGGCCGCGGCCGGCAGTATTGCCCAGGGTATCAGCGTTCCGCCGCCTACCCAGATAGCGCCGATCTGGCCAAGGGCGCCAAGGGTTGCTATACACCCGTCAACGGCGGTGCCAAAAACCCTGGCCAGCGACCCGGCTAGGGACATGCCGGAAAAACCGGACCCGTCCAGGCCGGTTATCGCCCCAACAACCGTTTCCATCGTCGCCACCATGGGTTTGTTAACCGGGACGGCGGCCGCAAGGGACCGGCCCATGTCTGACAGTATACCCTCGGAGCCGGCCGGAAGCACGCCTGCGCCAAGCACCGACTGTATGGGCGCTATTTCCCCCAGGTAAAAGAAAGCAGCCACCGGGATAACCGGTCCGAATATCTCCATGCCGAATTTGAAGCCGTCTCCCATATACTGTGCAATCTTGCCCAGGGCTTTTCCCTTGTACTGCAAAATGCTTCCAATTATCATCAGTATCACCGCTGTCCCGCCCACCAGGGCGGTGGCGTCCCCTCCCCTCAATTGGAAGACGGACATGGCTACCACGTCAAGCATGAACGCCGCCGGTACCAGGAAGGCGGTCAGCCTGCTCACCCATGTGACCTTTACGTTCTTTTTCTCACCGAACTCCTCCACCACGGCGGTCCCAATCCTGCCGAGGCGCATATCCCTTTTCAGGAATACATAGGCTGCCGCTACGGTGGTGATACCCATAATCGCCACAAGGGGTATACCCTTGACCATCAGGTCCACCACTTCCACTCCCGCTGCGGTGGCGGTTATGGTTGGAGCGCCCTGGATGATGTAGTCGCTGGAAAGCGCTATCCCGTGTCCGAACAGGTTTATGGCCATTGCAACTCCTATGGCGGGAAGGCCCGCCTTAAGTCCCACCGGCAGCAGAACCGCTCCCACCAGCGCGGTGGCGGGGGATGGCCAGAAGAACCATGACACCATGAGCATTATAACCCCTATGAACCAGAAGGCCATATCGGGGGTCTTTATCAGCCTGGAGAAGGGCTTAACCATGAGCATATTGGCACCGGTATCTTCCATCATTTTGGACATGGCCACGATCAGCGAAATAACCAGTATTACCCCAAACAGCTCTACGCCCGCCACCACAAGGGAATCAAATATTGCCCGGGTTGCACCGGTCACCGAACCCTTTGCGGCAAGTCCAATAAAAAAAATACCCATAATACAAGGTATTATGGTATCCCTTCGGGTTATCATTACTGCCAGTATCACAACAACCATAACGGTATATATCCAGTGCAGCAAAGTAAGCTCAACCATGAATATGTTGACCTCCTTACAAATAATTTAGTACCAATATATGCCCATAAGGAGGTTTTGTGAAAGAAAAGACGGCCCCCGGTCAAGAACCTCACCCTCTGCCGCCCTTGTTAATGACGGCGTCGTTTAGCGCCGCCTTTACAAGACCCAAAAACAACGGGTGGGGTTTGTTGGGCCGGCTTAAAAACTCGGGATGGAACTGTACGCCCACATAGAAGGGGTGCAAATCCTGCGGCAGCTCCACCGCTTCCACCAGTTTGCCGTTTGGCGATGTGCCGCATATCCGCAGCCCCTTTTCGGCCAAAACATCCCTGTAATGGTTGTTCACCTCGTAACGGTGGCGATGTCGTTCACTGATTTCACTGGCGGCATACAGCTTGTGAATTAAAGTTCCCGGCACAATTTTGCAGGGATATGCTCCAAGCCGCATGGTGCCGCCCTTTTGCGTTATACCAACCTGCTCCGGCATGGTATCAATAACCAGGTGCCCGGCGGTCCGGCTGAACTCGCCGGAGTTGGCGTCCCTAAGGCCCGCAGCATTGCGGGCAAACTCTATTACGGCTACCTGGAGCCCCAGGCAGATACCCAAAAAAGGAACCCTGTTTTCCCTCGCGTACCGGCAGGCAGTGATTTTTCCCTCGATGCCCCGGCTGCCAAAACCGCCCGGTACAATAATACCGTTTGCGCCTCTGAGCAGCTCCGACACGCTGTCTTCTGTTATATCCTCGCTGTCAACCCAGAGAATATTCACATTCGCCCCCGCCTCAAAACCCGCGTGGCTGAGGCTCTCCATGATGGAAAGGTATGCATCGTGAAGCCTTACATACTTGCCCACGATGGCGATGGTGACCTCCTTTTTCCTTGCCTTTATTTTTGCGAGCATGTTCCGCCATTCGGACAAATCCGGCTCGGGAACGTCAAGATTTAGCTCACGGCAGACAACCCTGTCCAGCCCGTTCCGGTGCAGCATAATCGGCGCTTCATACAGGCACGGCACCGTCAGGTTTTCTATGACGCAGTCGGGCTTTACGTTACAAAACAAGGATATTTTTGACTTAATGTCGTCATCCAGCGGGTCATCGGCCCTGGCAATGATAATATTCGGCGATATGCCCATGGAACGAAGCTCCTTAACCGAGTGCTGCGTGGGCTTTGACTTGTGTTCCCCGGACCATCTCAGGTACGGAACCAGCGTCACATGAATAAACAGGCAGTTGTCACTGCCCACCTCGAGGGAAACCTGGCGGATTGCCTCCAAAAACGGCTGGCTTTCGATGTCCCCCGTGGTGCCGCCCACCTCTGTAATCATCACATCAGCCCCGCTGTTTTTGGCCCCGGCATAAATAAAGTCCTTGACCTCCCCGGTGACGTGCGGGATTGCCTGCACCGTTTCTCCCAAGTAACCGCCGGCACGCTCGCGGTTTAGTACATTCCAGTATACCTTGCCGGAGGTGAGGTTCGAAAGCCTGGTCAGGTTTTCGTCAATAAAACGTTCATAGTGCCCAAGGTCAAGGTCGGTTTCCGCGCCGTCGTCGGTTACAAACACCTCGCCATGCTGGAACGGGCTCATGGTACCGGGGTCGACATTCATGTACGGGTCAAGCTTCTGCACCGCCACCTTAAGCCCGCGCTGTTTCAGGAGCCTGCCCAAAGACGCGGCGGTAATGCCTTTCCCGAGGCCCGATACAACGCCTCCGGTTACAAAAATATATTTCGTCAAATGCTCCACCTCATTCCCATTCCACCGTAGCCGGCGGTTTTGATGTAATATCATACACAACGCGGCTCACCGAGCGTATTTCGTTCGTGATTCGCGATGCTATGCGGCTTAAAGTCCTGTGCGAAAGCGGGGCGTACCGGCAGGTCATAAAATCGCTCGTGTTCACCGCCCGCAGGGCAATTACCGCGTCATAGGTCCTGTCGTCGCCCTTGACCCCCACCGAGCGCGTACCGGTATATACCGCGAAATACTGCTGCGGCTTATTTTTAAGCTTTCCGATCTCCTCGCACATTATAAAGTCTGCCATGCGCACAATATCCAGTTTTTCCCGGGTGACCTCGCCCATGACACGGACAGCCAGCCCCGGCCCCGGAAACGGCTGCCGCTCGGTAAGGGATGCGGGCAGGCCCAGTTTCCTGCCCAAGGCCCGGACTTCGTCCTTAAAGAGCCCCGAAAGCGGCTCGATGACTTCGGCGAAGGCAAGATTCTCAGGCAGGCCGCCCACATTGTGATGGCTCTTGATTGTGGCACCCAATCTTCCGCCGGACTCTATGATATCGGGATAGATGGTTCCCTGGGCCAGGAAGGGTATGCTGCCCAGCTTCCCCGCTTCCTCCTCAAACACGCGGGCAAATTCATCCCCGATTATCTTGCGCTTTCGCTCCGGGTCCGTAACGCCCTTAATTCTTGAAAGAAACCTGTGCTGCGCGTTTACCCGGATAAAGTTTAGCTTCATGCCGGAAAATGCACTCTCAATCTCGTCGCCCTCGTTCAGCCGCATAAAACCGTGGTCTACAAAAATGCAGGCTAACTGCCCCGGTATGGCTTTGGACAGCAGCGCTGCGCAGACCGAGCTGTCCACTCCGCCGGACAGGGCAAGCAAAACCCTTTGGTCTCCGACCTTTTGCCTTATCCGTCGAACCTGCGTGTCTATATAATCGTCAAGGCGGTAGTCGCCCTTTGCACCGCATACGGCATACAGGAACTGCTCCATCATTTTGCGCCCGTTATCGGTATGCTCCACCTCCGGGTGAAACTGCACTCCAAACAGCTTTTTGGACGGGCATTCACAGGCGGCATGGGGGCAGTCCTTAGTGGATGCAGTGCTTATAAAACCGTCCGGCAGTTTGCTCACAAAGTCGGTATGGCTCATGAGCACCGTGCCTTGCTCGCCTATGCCGTCAAACAAAACGGATTGGGTCCTGAAAGAGGCTTTCACCCTGCCGTATTCGCTTTTCTTGCAAGGCTGCACGGTCCCGCCGAGCATGTGGCACATAAGCTGCATACCGTAACAGATTCCAAGTACCGGTATGCCCAGATTGAAGATTTCAGGGTCGCACTTAGGGGCATCGGGCAGGTACACGCTGTTGGGTCCCCCGGTCAGAATAATGCCTATGGGGTTCAAGTTTCTAATTTCATCGGCGCCGGTGCTGCCCGGGCGGATTTCCGAGTACACCGAAAGTCCCCGTACAGTCCTGGCAATCAGTTCCTTGTACTGCCCGCCGAAGTCCAGCACTAACAAAAGTTCGTTCATATTTCCACCGTCCCGTTTAGCCTTATATATTTCAACCGGGAATGCGGCATCTCCTTTCCTTTCCCGCACCCCGGGATTTAACTTCACTCGCTAATTCTCGTATATTTTCAATATCCCTTCCGCAACCGCCCGTTTTGTGATACGCATATCCATGGCTTTTTTCTCAATGTACCGGTGGGCTTCCTGTTCGCTCATGCCAAGATAAGAAATGAGAATACACTTGGCGCGGTCTATGATGCGTATGTCTTCAATTTTTTGTTTCAGCTTGCTGTTTTCCGCCCGCACGGCCTTCAGCCTTGATGAGGCGGCCTTTGCGAGCTTAAGGGCGGACCAGAACAATGCCCTGTTAATGGGTTTTGCTATGGTTAAGACGCCGTCCTCCTCGGTTTTGGCGGACACTTCCTCGAAATATTCGCTTTTCACTACAAGGATGACCTGGCTGATACCCTTGGAGGCTATATGCCGGGCAAGGCTTTCCCCCGATTCGTCGCGAAGCGGCGCGTTGATAATGACCAAGTCAAAGTCCCTTTCCATGAGCAGGCGCTTTGCTTCCCCGCAGGACTTCAGGGTGACAATGTGGCCTATTGAAGCGGAGTTTAACATTTCCGTAAAAAAAGTAATACTTTTTTCGGAATAAGAAACTATTAAAGCACTGTCCATCAAAGGGCCACCTTCCTTCTGCTTTTATTGACCGCGCCGTCCATTGCAGGGCAGCCATGCCGTATGCATGAAGACAGGTACAAGAGCTAAATAACGGTAAAGTATCTCTGCCAATAAAAAGCCTCTTTATCCTGGGCCGCGGCAAATGCCGCCGCTTCTTCCTTTTTGAACTCCACATACCTTGAGAGAATATCCCGGCCTATGACAGCCTTCACAAACTGGCTGTTCTCGGCGAGCCGGATTGCCTGGTCAAGGCTGCCCGGCAGCAAGGCAAGGGAGCCCGTAACGCTTTCATCCGCCGTATACAGGTCGGCATCCACAGCCGGGGGCAGGGTAAGGTTTTTCTCAATGCCTTCAAGCCCCGCCGCGATAATTAAGGCAAAGGCAAGGTAAGGGTTAATTGAGGGGTCCGGCGAGCGCAGTTCCATCCGCACCCGTTCGCCGATTGCCGCGGGAATACGTACCAGCTGCGAGCGGTTTTGATGCGACCATGAAATAAACTTGGGCGCTTCAAAACTCCCGAAACGGTCATAGGAGTTGCAGGTTGGGTTAAGAAACAGCGTGATTTCCGCCGTTTTCGCCAGGATGCCCGCTATAAAACTTTCGGCGGTATCCGATTTGCCGTGGGTAACATTTTTAAAAATATTTAGCCCGTTTTGCGACAGGGATATGTTGACATGCAGCCCGCTTCCCGCCTCATTCGGCAGTGGCTTTGGCATAAAGGAAGCATACAAGCCGTTGCGCTCGGCAATGGCCTTTACCACCGACTTAAAGGTCAACATATTATCGGCACAGGTAAGAGCGTCGCTGTATTTGAAATCAATCTCGTTTTGTCCCGGGCCCCGCTCATGATGGGAGGATTCGGGGCTTATACCCATTTCCTCAAGGCAGAGGCAGATCTCGCGCCGGAGGTTTTCTGCCTTATCCAGCGGCGACATGTCAAAATATCCGCCCCTGTCCAGTGTGTCCTTTGTGGGCTCCCCGTTCTCGTCGGTCTTAAAGAGATAGAACTCGCATTCCGCACCGATTTTGCAGACATAGCCCATGCTTTCGCAGCGCCCAACAACCTTTTTCAGCAGGTGGCGGCTGTCGTAGGCAAACACCGAACCGTCCGGGTTTTTTATGTCGCAGTAAAAACGGGCTACCCTCCCGGGCCCCGGCCTCCACGGCAAGACCGTAAGCGTAGCTGGGTCGGGAAAGAGCATTAAATCCGACTTTGTGACATCCCTAAACCCGCTTATTGCCGACGCATCAAAGGATATGCCGTTCTCAAACGCCCACGGCAGCTCGTCCGGCATTATGGAAATGTTCTTTTGTACTCCAAAAAGGTCGCAAAACCCAAGTCGTACGAATTTCACGTCGTTTTCTTCCACAAACTGCAGCACTTCATTTGCCGTTGTGTTCATGCTCTTACCTCCTGTTCATATAAATGGGAACCTATTATCACTGAAACAGGTTCCTCTGTCGCGTTCACCTCATCTTGATGTAATCGTCCCGCCCGGCGCCGACCGAAACATACTCAATGGGACAGCCCACGGCCTCTTCAATGAACCGAATGTACCGCATGGCCGGTTCCGGCAGTTCCTCCGGATTTCTGCATTTTGATATGTCGGTCTTGAAACCCTCCAGGTATTCGAATACAGGCTTTGCCCTCGCCAGCCTGTCGCCGGTGGGAAAATGTTCACACCGCACGCCGTCAATTTCGTAGGCCACGCAGACCGGAATCCGGTCAAGGTAGGAGAGAACATCCAGCTTGGTCAGCGCAAGCGAGTCGGCCCCTTGAACCCTAACCCCGTATACGCTGGCCGGTATGTCGAACCCGCCAACCCTGCGGGGCCTGCCGGTGGCCGCCCCGTATTCCCCCCCGGCTTCACGAAGCATAGCCGCTTCCTCGCCGAACAGCTCAGCCGTAAACGGGCCTTCCCCCACACAGCTGGAGTAGGCTTTCATAACGCCCACTACTCGGTCCAGTTTTACTCCCGGAATCCCCGCGCCGATGGGCGCGTATGCAGCCAGTGTTTGGGATGACGTAGTGTAGGGATAAATCCCGTAGTCAATGTCCCGCAGCGCACCCAGCTGGGCTTCGAATAAAATATTTTTGTTTTGGTCAACGGCGTCCAGCAAATATCCCATGGTGTCGGTGATATAACCAAGCAAGGGCTTTCCGAACTCCATAAGCCATTGTGTCATGGCCTCGAGAGAGACTTCCCCCTGGCCGTACCCCCTTAGGGTAATATTTTTCCATTCAAGTATATCGGCCAGTTTATTTTCAAGCGTATCCGGGAAAAGCAAATCGCCCATCCGGATACCCTTTTTCATGTACTTGTCTCCATACACGGGGGCAATGCCGCGCCGGGTGGAGCCGTATTTTTTATCCGCCAGCCGCTCCTCCTCCAGTATGTCCTGCTGCTTATGGTAAGGCATGCAAATAAAGGCCTTGTCGCTTATTTTAAGCGTGTCCGGCGTTATCCTGACTCCCTTTTCTTTCAGGGCTGCAATTTCCCCGCACAGGTGCTCTATATCAATGACCATTCCATTCCCCATGACGTTTACTACATTGTCCCGGAAAACCCCGGACGGCAGAAGGTTTAATATAAATTTACCCTTGTCGTTGACCACCGTGTGACCGGCATTGTTTCCGCCTTGGTAGCGGCAGATCACGTCGTATTCGGCGGACAGCAAATCCGTCATACGACCCTTGCCTTCATCGCCCCAATTAATTCCAACCAATGCAGTAAGCATTGTACCATCCTCCTTAAACGGTAATACGGACATCGACACCCAAAAGCTCCCTGTTCCTTTGAAGGATGGGCGCTACGTCCGCCAAAAACTCCTCCGTCTGCTCCTTTGCCCTGCCTATAAACTGCCGGACATCCAGCAGGCTCTCCATTTCGCTGCCGGTTAAGCCAAAATAAGAATCCGCCAGGATGCGGGCTATAAAATCATTATCCCCGCCTTCTCTCTTCATTTTTTCTGCGGCTTCCACGGCGTGCATGCGGATGCGCTCATGAAGGGCCTGCCTGTCGCCCCCCTTTTTTACACAGTACATTAAAATGTTTTCGGCAGCCATGAAGGGCAGTTCTTCCTTTAGGTGTTTCTCTATCATCTTGGGATATACAGTCAGGTTACCGATAATGTTAATGTACAGCGACAGTATTCCGTCCACCGCAAGAAAGGCTTCGGGAATTGAAATCCTCCGGTTTGCGGAATCATCCAACGTCCTCTCAAACCACTGTGAGCCTGCCGTAAAAGCCGGGTTCAGGGCGCTCACCATCACGTACCGCGCTAGGGAAGCAATGCGCTCGCTTCTCATGGGGTTTCGTTTGTGCGCCATGGCCGACGAACCGACCTGCTTATCCTCAAAGGGCTCGTCAACCTCCTTTAAATGTGACAGCAGGCGAATGTCGTTGGAAAACTTGGCGGCACTCTGCGCTATGCCTGAAAGGACGGACAGGACATAGTAGTCCACCTTTCTTGGATAGGTTTGCCCGCTGACAGAATATACCCCGGCGAAGCCCATCTTTTCGGCGATTTTCTTTTCAAGGGCCTTGACCTTTTCATGGTCCCCGTCAAACAGCGATAGGAAACTCGCGCCGGTACCGGTGGTTCCCTTGCAGCCCAAAAGCTTCAGGCTGCCAAGCGTAAACTCAAGCTGCTCAAGGTCAAGGAGCAGGTCCTGTATCCACAGCGTAGCCCGCTTCCCCATCGTTGTGGGCTGCGCAGCCTGAAAATGCGTGTACGCAAGGCAGGGCAGCGCCTTGTACCTTTCTGCAAACTCGCAAAGCTTGGAAAGGGCGTTAATAAGCAGCTTTTTTATAACAAGCAGCGCCGACCGCATGAGAATTATATCGGTGTTGTCTCCCACGTAGGAGGAAGTGGCTCCCAGGTGGATAATGGGCTTTGCCTTGGGGCACTGCTCCCCATAAGCGTAAATATGCGCCATTACATCGTGCCGGACCTCGGCCTCTTTTTTGGCGGCAGTCCCGTAGTTTATGTCATTCAGGTGCTGCTTCATTTCTTCTATCTGCTCTTCGCTGATAGGCAGGCCAAGCTCGCGTTCGCTTTCGGCAAGCGCCACCCAGAGCCTGCGCCAAGTGGAGTACTTGTTGTCATCCGAGAATATATACTGCATCTCGCGGCTGGCATAGCGTTTGCCCAAGGGGTTTTCATACCTATCCGACATTTTTCCTAAGCCTCCTTAATACATCCCTGTATCCGTCAAGCACGCCGCCTAAGTCGTGCCTGAAACGGTCCTTGTCAAGCTTTTTGCCGGTATCCATGTCCCACAACCGGCAGGAGTCGGGAGATATTTCGTCACAGAGCAGTATTTCCCCGCCCGCCCTGCCGAATTCAAGCTTGAAATCCACAAGCCTGATGCCGGCTTTTTCAAACAGTTCGCACAAAAGCCTGTTGATTCTTAGAGCCTGTGATGTCATTTCTTCAAGGTCATCCTTGGTGGCGAGGCCTAAGGCGGTAATCTGGCTTTCGTTGATCATCGGGTCACCCAGCGCATCATTTTTTAGGCTGAACTCCACGATTGTGTTTTTAAGCTCGGTACCCTCCGGCACACCGTACTTTTTTGAAAAGCTTCCCGCCGCTGCGTTGCGGATAATAACCTCAACCATTATTATCTCCGCTTTTCGCACCAGGACGGAGGTCTCGTCCACAACTCTTATTAGGTGAGTTTTAACCCCGTTCTCGGCAAGGTACGCAAAGATAATGTTTGAGACCTCGGCATTCAGCCTGCCTTTTCCGGCCAGTTCCTCTTTCTTTTCGCCGTTAAAAGCCGTAGCCGTATCCTTATACCGAATAAGGATGCTGGCATCGTCTTCTCCCCGGAAGATTAGCTTGGACTTTCCTTCGTATAAAACTTCTTGCATATTTATATTCCCCCATATATTTAATATCTAACTATTTAAACCCACTGCACCATCACAAAAAAGGCGCTCATCACATAATGCGGGCAGTTAATCAACCGGTTAAAAAGCCGGTTTTTTTTTAACTGTCAGTCACATTATCTGATGAACGCCTTTGTTCAACGCGTATAGTATACAGCAAAACCGGTTTATTGTCAATAAATATCATGAAACCCGCCTGCCGCTTTGCTGCAGAATTTGTCCAGCATTCGCCCCGCGGCGGCAATACCGGGCACTGTGTGCAGGAACTTCATTAGCAGGATGCAAGAATGTAAAAAAAGCTGTTGACAAAAAAAATGGATTGGTCTAAAATATACGCATGAAACAGCAAAGGCGCTGTGGACTTATAGTCCGCGGCGTCTTGTTTTTTTGTTGATGCCGGGTTAAAGGTATCCGATATGGACAAATGTACGTTTTAAGAATGCAAAGCAGCAGATATCGAGTTATTCTAAGGGGTGATATTCATGAAAAAAGTTCCGGATTTTTTCGGCAGCATGGTATTTAACGATACGGTAATGCAGTCAAGGCTGCCGAAGGATACTTACAGGGCACTGAAAAAGGCTATAGCACAGGGCACGCATTTGGAACTCGACGTTGCAAATATCGTGGCCAATGCCATGAAGGACTGGGCCATTGAAAAAGGCGCCACCCATTTCACGCACTGGTTCCAGCCAATGACCGGTATTACCGCCGAAAAACACGACAGCTTCATAGCCCCCGATAGGGACGGCAGGATTATCATGGAGTTTTCGGGCAAAGAGCTGGTGCGCGGAGAACCGGACGCGTCAAGCTTCCCCTCCGGGGGACTGCGTGCAACCTTTGAGGCCAGGGGATACACCATTTGGGATACCTCCTCCTACGCTTTTATCAAGGACGGTACGCTGTACATCCCCACCGCCTTTTGCTCATACAGCGGCGAGGCGCTGGACAAGAAAACACCGCTTCTGCGCTCCATGGAGGCAATAAACAAGCAGGCCCTCCGTATAATCCGCCTTTTCGGCAACACTTCAGTGAAGCGTGTAACCACGACAGTGGGCGCAGAGCAGGAATACTTCCTTATTGACAAGGAGGTCTACTTGAAGCGCCCCGATTTGGTTTACACCGGCCGGACACTGTTCGGGGCACGACCTCCCAAGGGCCAGGAGATGGAGGACCATTACTTCGTAAGCCTCAAACCCCGCGTATCCGCTTTCATGCGGGAACTGGAGGAAGAACTTTGGAAGCTGGGCGTGCTTGCCAAAACCAAGCATAACGAGGTGGCCCCGGCCCAGCATGAGCTGGCTCCCATTTTCACCACCGTCAATATCGCCACCGACCACAACCAACTGACCATGGAACTTATGAAAAGCGTCGCCAACAGGCATGGCTTGGCCTGCCTACTGCATGAAAAACCCTTTGCCGGAGTAAACGGCAGCGGAAAGCATATAAACTGGTCCATATGCACGGATAAGGGAACAAACCTCCTGGAGCCGGGCGAAACGCCCCACGAAAACATGCAGTTTTTGCTGTTCCTGACCGCCGTCATCAAGGCGGTGGACGAATACCAGGACCTGCTTCGAGTGTCGGTGGCCAACGCGGGAAACGACCACCGGCTGGGTGCGAACGAAGCACCCCCGGCGATTGTGTCCATGTTTTTGGGCGACGAACTGACGGAAATCCTCGAAGCCATTGAAACAGGCACCGTTTACCATGGCAAGCAGAAGAACCAAATGGAAATCGGCGCGACGGTACTTCCGCGTTTTCCGAAGGACATTACCGACCGCAACCGCACCTCGCCCTTTGCCTTTACCGGCAACAAGTTTGAATTCCGTATGCTGGGCTCCGCCTTCTCCATCGCAGGACCCAACATAGTGCTTAATACCATCGTGGCCGAGGTTCTGCGCGAGTTTGCCGATACGCTGGAAAACGCAGAAGACTTTAATGATGACCTCGCGGCTCTGATTAAGAAAACCATCCGTGAACACAAGCGAATCATATTCAATGGCAACAACTATTCCGAGCAGTGGGTGCGGGAAGCGGAAAAACGGGGCCTGTCCAACCTCAAAAACACCGTTGAAGCATTACCGGCCTTTGTGGCGCAAAAAAGCATTGATGTATTCACCCGGCACAATGTGCTGACCGAAACGGAAATCCGCTCTAGGTATGAAATACTGCTGGAGAATTACTGTAAAACACTGCGCATTGAAGCGCTTACGATGGTGGACATGGTTAAGAAGGAAATCATCCCCGCTTGTATCAGCTATCAAAACGAGCTATTGCAGCTTCTTAGGGGCAAAAAGTCGTGCGGAGATTACGACTTCTGCCTGGAGCAGCACTACCTTGAAAGGATTTCCAAGCTGTCCGCCTGCCTGCTTAAAAACCTGGACGCCCTTGAAAACGCGGTGCTGAAAACAAAGGACGAAAGCGATGCGCTCACCCAGGCAGGGTTTTACCGTGACCATGTGCTTGGGGCCATGTCGGAGCTTAGGCTGGTTGTCGATGAGCTTGAAACCATTGTACCCAAAAAGTATTGGCCGCTGCCCACCTATTCCGAGATGCTTTACAGTGTATACTAGATGGCATTGATTATGGGCTTATATTAACAATCAAGGAAGGTATATAAACATGATTGGAATAATCGACTACAAGGCCGGCAATGCGCCCAGCGTCTTAAATGCGCTGCACAGGCTTGGCGTCCCATCGTCCCTGGTATCTTCTCCCGACGGGCTCCGGGCGGCAGCGGGCATAATACTGCCCGGGGTCGGTTCGGCCAAGGCAACCATGGATTCCTTAAAAGATATGGGCTTTATTGATGCGCTGGAGGAAAGGGTTCTTAAGCAAGGGATTCCTTTCCTAGGCATCTGCGTCGGCTTCCAGGTCCTGTTTGAACACAGCGATGAAGGGGATGTTGACTGCCTGGGCTGGATGCCCGGGGAAGTTAAGAAATACCCGGAAGATATGGTGCGTGTGCCGCAGATGGGATGGAACGAAGTCAAATTCGTCAGGAGACATGCTATTTTATCTTCCCTGAATGACTCCGAGTTCTTTTATTTTGTAAATTCCTATTATGTTATTCCCCGGGATGAAAACATTGTGCTGGCAAAAACCCGGTATGGCATAGAGTTCTGCTCAATGGCCGCGTATAAAAACATGTGTGCCGCCCAGTTCCATGTTGAAAAAAGCGGTGCGGTAGGGTTAAAGGTCCTGAGAAATTTTGCGTGGATGGCAGGTGGTAAACATTGCTGACAAAAAGGTTAATAGCCTGCTTTGACGTAAAAGAAGGCATGGTGACAAAGGCGCACAAATTTCAAAACAATATAGATATTGACACCGCCGAGAACATTGCCCGCAGGATATACCGGGACCAGATCGATGAAGTAATATTCTACGATATTACGGCCAGCTCCGAAAAGAGAAAAATTGACCTTGGAACGGTAAAAAGGGTTGCCGCGCATGTCTTTGTCCCCTTCACCGTCGGCGGGGGTATTAAGAATCTTAACGACATGTATGACGTATTAAAAGCGGGTGCCGAAAAAATTAGCATAGATTCAATGGCGGTACGCAATCCGGGTATCATCCGGGAGGGAGCCGCCGCTTTTGGCCGACAGTGCATAGTTCTCAGCATGCAGGTCAAACGTGTTGCAAAGACTCCAAGAATCCCTAGCGGATACGAGATTGCAATTGACGGGGCCAGGGTATTTACAGGCATGGACGCCGTGGAATGGGCCAAGAGGGGAGAAGACCTCGGGGCCGGGGAAATATGTGTGAACAGCATCGACAGGGATGGTACCCATTCCGGGTATGACATAGAAATAACCTCGTTGATTAGTGATAATGTAAACATCCCTGTAATTGCGTCCGGGGGTGCCGGCAATCCCGGTCATGTGGCCGAGGTGTTTCTAAAAACCGGTGCATCGGCGGCGATAATCAGTTCCATGTTGTATTCGCCCGCCATAGGCAGGAATTACTCGGTAAAAGAGGTTAAGGAAAAACTCATGGAATGCGGTATCCCTGTCAGGCCATGGATTCAAGATTATTCCGTTTAGCATGGCGCCCCTGGCTTAATCTAACACTGGCACCGGTAAAGATACCGGTACACGCAGGCCCCATAATATAGCATTTATTTAAGGTAAAACGGAGCCCTTGGTTTTCTTGGATGTGTCATATCCCAGTTCATAGTACTGGTTGTTGTTGAACTCAAAGGTCTTGATTACGTCAAGCCCAAGCTTGTTGACATGGGCATTATAAGACCTGTGGTTTATTTGGTTTATGAAAGTGATTAAAATGGGGTACCTTTCACTCATCTGGATTCTTGAAAATTCAAAGATATTCTGAAGAACCCCGGAGCCGCGGTATTCTTTATCTATGCAAATTGGCCCGTATTGGTAGGAATTATAGACGGAAAGGGTTTGCCCCAGGTACCTTACGTTGGGCAAATCCTCTATCATGTACTGAAACAGCGGCCACTGCGCCCAGTACTGCCAGGATGCGGCCATAACGTAAGCCACAATCTTATCCCCGTCACAGGCTACAGCAAGCCCCTGTTCTTTTTCGATCAGCTCCTTGAACTGTTCTTCGGTAAACAGCGTTGTGACAAATCCATCCGGTTTGTCCTCTTCGCTTATCGTCGATATATGGTATTTTTGCTGCAATTTCGAAACACCCGGTATATCCTTAAGTGTCGCATTTCTATACTGCATAGCATTTCCTCCTCGGCATAAGGGATAATGTTAAACTGGATTTGGCTGGAAAGAAACAACCGCCTCCGGTTTAGATTATCATAAACCGGAGGCGGTTTCAACACGGTAGAACCTCCTCCTGGTACATCTCCGGACAAGCCCCTGTCTCCTTGTCCGATCTCCTGGGACCCCTTGTCCGGCTTGTCCGGGCAAGTCCCTGTCCCCCTGTCTGTCGTCTGCCCTCCCTTGTCCGCGCTGCCTTTATCTGAATGCATGGAAGCAAAAGAACCGTCCCCCTGCTTCCTTCTATTCATCCAGCAGCTGCTTTAGGATTTTGTTTACCAGCGCGGGGTTTGCCTTGCCCCTTGTCTCCTTCATGGTCTGACCCACCAGGAATCCCATCGCCTTGGTGGCGCCTGACCGGTAGTCCTCCACCGACTTGGGGTTTTTATCCATCACCCTCTTTATAACCTCGGTAAGGACTTTCTCGTCGCTTATCTGCGAAAGCCCCAATCGTTCCACCAGCACCTTCGGCTGTTCGCCGGTTTCAAACATCTCGGTGAACACCCTTTTGGCCGCGGAACCGCTTATTGTTCCGTCGTCCACCAGCCTAAGAAGGCCTGCCAGGTGCGTGGCGGGGAAGGGTATACCGTCGGCTTCAATGCCCTTTTCGTTCAGCATGCGCATGAGCTCACCCATCACCCAGTTACTCACCGCCTTGGGGTCGCCGCCGTACTCCTTTACGCACTCTTCAAAAAACGATGCCAGCGGAAGGGACGCGGTAATAACCCCGGCATCATACTCCGGAAGCCCCCATTCCTCCACGTATCTTCTGCTCCTTACATCCGGCAGCTCCGGCAGCTCCCTTTTTATTCGGTCTATATACTCCTCATCCAGCACCACCGGCACCAGGTCGGGGTCCGGGAAGTACCGGTAGTCATGGGCCTCTTCCTTGCTCCTTAAGGAAGTGTTTTTCCCTGTCACGTCATCCCATTTACGGGTCTCCTGCACCACCTCGCCACCGGATTCCAAAACCTTTACCTGCCTTGCGCTCTCGTTTTCTATCGCGTTCACCAGCGCCCTGAAGGAGTTCAGGTTTTTAATCTCGGTCCTGGTCCCAAGCCCGCTGCTTCCCTCCGGACGGACCGACAGGTTGACGTCAAACCTCAGGGACCCCTCCTGCATCCTGCAGTCGGAAACGCCGGTGTATTCCAGTATCGACTTAATCTTTTCAGCATACAACCGGGCTTCTTCCGCGCTTCGCATATCGGGTTCGGATACAATCTCAATAAGGGGTACACCGCCCCGGTTGTAGTCCACCAGCGTGCTCCCGTCCTCGGCATCGTGCAGCAGCTTGCCGGCGTCCTCCTCAATGTGTATCCGCGTTATGCCTATCCGTTTGCTGCCGAAATCGCCCTTTATCTCCAGGTAGCCTTCCTTGCACAGGGGAAGGTCGTACTGGGATATCTGGTATGCCTTGGGCAGGTCGGGGTAAAAGTAGTTCTTGCGGTCCAGCTTGCTGAAACGGTTTATTTTGCAGTTGGTAGCCAGCCCCGCCTTGACGGCGTACTCCACAACCTTCCTGTTGAGTACCGGCAGCACCCCCGGCATCCCCAGGCACACCGGGCAGCAGTGGGTGTTCTCCTCCCCGCCAAAGCGCGTAGTGCAACCGCAAAATATCTTGGTTTCTGTTGCAAGCTCCGCATGTATTTCAAGCCCTATAACGGTTTCATATTTCATCCCTTGACGCCTCCTTTGCCTGCGGGTGCATTTTATGAAAGCCGGTGCTTTGCTCGTAGGCATAGGCCGCCCTCAAAAGGGTGCTCTCGGCAAAGGGCTTGCCTATGAACTGGAGCCCCACCGGCAGCCCTTCCGAAAACCCGCAGGGTACCGACAGGGCCGGCAGCCCGGCAATATTCACCGGTATGGTGTACACGTCCGAAAGGTACATCTGCAGGGGGTCGTCGGTTTTTTCACCGGCGCGGAAGGCCACCGTGGGAGTTGTGGGCCCAACAATGATATCACAGCCCTCAAACACCCTGTCAAAGTCCTCCTTAATAAGGGTCCTTACCTGCTGCGCCTTTTTATAGTATGCGTCATAATATCCCGAGCTCAGGGCATAGGTGCCCAGCATAATCCTGCGCTTTACCTCCCGCCCGAAGCCATCGCTCCTTGTCCTTACAAACATGTCCACAAGGTCGGAATAGCCTTCGGCCCTCCGGCCGTACCTTATCCCGTCATAGCGGGCAAGGTTTGAGCTGGCCTCCGCCGAGGATATTATATAATACGCCGGAAGGGCGTACTCGGTATGGGGCAGCGATACCTCGTCGCATACCGCTCCAAGGTTCTCCAGGACCTTTATCGCCTCTTGAACCCGTTCCTTTACGCCCCGGTCTATCCCCTCGCCGAAGTACTCGGAAGGGATGCCTATCCTCATGCCCTTTATGCCCTGTTCCAAGCCCTTTTCAAAGTCCGGGACTTCCACGTCCACCGACGTGGAATCCCTCCTGTCATGACCGCAGATATGGTTAAGAACCAGTGCGCAATCCCTTACGTCCCTTGTTATGGGCCCTATCTGGTCCAGCGACGAGGCAAAGGCTACAAGCCCGTAACGGGAAACCCTGCCGTAGGTCGGCTTCATGCCCACCACGCCGCACATAGCCGACGGCTGCCTTATGGACCCGCCGGTGTCGGAACCCAGCGCAAAGACCGCCATACCTGCGGCCACCGCCGCCGCCGAGCCGCCGCTGGACCCCCCGGGCACCCTTTTTTCGTCCCATGGGTTGCGGGTTATCTTAAACGCCGAGTTTTCGGTGGAGGAGCCCATTGCAAACTCGTCCAGGTTGGCCTTTCCGATGAGCACGCACCCCGCCCGCTGCAGCCTTTCATATACATCGGCGCTGTAAGGCGGTATAAAGTTATCCAAAATCTTTGAGGCACAGGTCGTGGGTATGCCTCCGGTACAAATATTGTCCTTAAGAGCCATCGGTATCCCCGAAAGCGGTGAAAGTTTTTCGCCCCGCCTTCTCTTCTCGTCCGCCTCCCGGGCGCTTGCTAGGGCCCTGTCCTTTTCCACGGTAATATAAGCCCCCAAATGCTGGTCCAGTTCTTCTATTCTTTCCAGGTGCAGCCCCACAACTTCCCGGGCGCTTATTTCCCCTTTGCCCATCATTTCGGCAAGCCGGTGGGCCGTCAAATAATGTATCATAAAAGCTACCTCCAATCCTATATCACCCTGGGCACCCTAAAACACCCTTTAGATTTATCCGGCGCGTTTTCCAGTACCCTGTCCCTGCCCAAGGAGGGCTCAACCCGGTCCTCCCTGAAAACATTGTTAACCGGCAGTATATGGGCAGTGGGCTGCACCGAACTAGTATCCACATCGCTCAATTTCTTTGCATATTCCAAGATATCCCCGAGGGTTTTTGTAAGCTCTTCCTTTTCGTCCTCGCTAAACTCCAGCCTTGCGAGGGCCGCAACATATTCCACGTCCTTCTTTGTAATCACCCTGTCACCTCCGCATTCGCTTATTGTTTACTGCTGCTTCCGGCCGGTAAGGCTTTCAAACTCCTTTTCATCTATAACCTTAACCCCCAGCTTTTTGGCCTTGTCCAGCTTACTGCCGGGGTTTTCCCCCGCCAGCACGTAACTGGTGTTTTTGCTTACGCTGGAGGATACTTT
>CZCB01009268.1_pt1 | contig 20128 bp, 15 predicted proteins | sample 591991 | NCBI WGS metagenome assembly CZCB01 (sample SAMEA3556809, study PRJEB10932) | anaerobic digester metagenome | reverse complement strand
AGACATGGGGACGGTTCTTCTGTCTATCCAAAAGAGCGCTAACGGTAAAAGGATTATTATAATTTTAGAAGAAATACTAGTAAAGGGCTGAAGTAACAAGGTGTTCTAACTGTATATATAAAATATAAGGGGTTGTGTAAATGGACATAGTAAGCGCATGCCTTTGCGGCATTAACTGCAAATATGACGGAAAAAACAATCTCAACACGGCTCTAAGGGATAGGGTGATGCGGGGAGAACTGCTGCCGGTATGCCCGGAAGTCTTGGGCGGGCTGTCGATACCCCGGGTCCCATGCGAAATAAAGGATGGCAGGGTATATACCAGGGACGGAAGGGACGTTACGGAAGAGTTTTATCTTGGCGCAAAAAAAACCCTGGAAATCGCCAGGGCAGCCGGTGCAAAAAGGGCCTTCCTTAAGCAGAGAAGCCCCTCCTGCGGCTGCGGTAAAGTCTATGACGGAAACTTTTCGGGAAAAATAGTACCCGGTGATGGTATTACAGCCGCCCTTTTAAAACAAAACGGTATCGAGGTTATAACCGAAGAAGACTTATAAAAAAGCTTCCGGAAAAACTTCATCCGGAAGCCAAACTTTTTAATGGTCGGAGTGAGAGGATTTGAACCTCCGGCCTCTGCGTCCCGAACGCAGCGCTCTACCAAACTGAGCCACACCCCGGTTTTCACGTTACTATTGTAGTATAACTTAAAAGAAACAAAAAATCAACTGTATTACTATGGCAATTAAAAACGCCATATACCGTTGAAGGATAAAAAGCTGCCGGGCTATGGCATAACCCGGCAGCTTTTTTAGCTCTATTTTACCAAGTGCTGCTGCAGCACTCCCACGCCTTTTCCAAGTTCCACCGTCATACCGGCCCGATACATCGCCCTTTCTATGGTAGCAATTACCGAAACCAGGTCGTGTTTGTCTATGTTGCCCATATGGCCCAGCCTGAACATTTTACCCGCATAGGCTCCCAGTCCGCCGGCCACCATTATGCCTTCCTCCGCCAAAAGGCCTCTGAACTTCGCGTCGTCGGTCCCTTCGGGATAAACAAGGTTGGACAGCGTAACCGCCCTGCGGCCTTTTTCCGCCAGAATCCTGAACCCAAGGGCCTCGAGTGCCGCCTGCATAGCAGCGGCGTTTTTCCTGTGCCTTTCGTACCTGTTTTCGATACCCTCTTCCTTTATTATCCTCACCGACTCCTTAAGGGCCCAAACCATGTTGACCGCCGGTGTTGCATAATACTTGGAGGGGTCGTTCATGATGGGAATCCATTTTTCGAAGTCGATAAAGTACTCCGGAATGGACCCAAGGCTTTTCCTTTTATCCAGGGCTTTCTGGTTTACCCACAGCATTGTAAGCCCGGGAGGTACGCCAAAGGCTTTTTGCGAGCCGGTAAACAGTATATCTATTCCCATGTCGTCCACGTATTCCGGTTCGGCCGCGGTGGCGCAGACACCGTCCACTATGTATATGGTCTCCGGGAACTCCTTCATCATTTTGCCTATCTCGGCCACCGGCGCACACACGCCTGTGGAAGTGTCCACGTGGGTTACCGTCATAGCGGCGTACTTTTTCTCGCCCAGCTTTTCCCTTATTTTTTCAACGGGAACTATCTTACCCCATTCACTGGAAAGGATATCAACGTTCAGTCCCTTTCTCTCGCACAGTTCTATGAAACGGTCCCCGAAGAATCCGTGGGAAACTATAAGTACGTTGTCACCCTTCTTTGTGGTATTTGCAATGGCCATTTCCATGCCCATGGTGCCGCTGCCTGCAATAACAAACACTTCCCCGCTGCACTTGAACAATACCTTTAAATCTTCCAACAGCCCTTTAAAGTCCTTTACAAATTCAGGGTCACCGAAGGCTACCGTCTCCCTGCCCATCTGGTCCTGGATGGACCTAGTAACCGGAGTCGGGCCTGGAATCATAACTAGTTTCCTGATTTTCATAAAAACCCTCCTCGTCTATTTTTTGTTTCATATTTTTGTATCATTATATGTATGTTATATGTATGTTCCAAATTTAATTATAGCGCATTTATCATTTCAATTCTACCACCGTAACACCGTCCCCGCCCTCCCCGAAACTGCCCCTCCTAAACGAGGCTACGTACCGGTTGGACCTTAAAAGCTGCTGGATACCGCTCCTTAAAACTCCGGTGCCCTTGCCGTGTATTATTACAACCTGTTTTAAACCGGAAAGGTGCGCATCGTCCAGGTATTTATCCACGGTGATCATTGCCTCTTCCAGTACCTGGCCCCTAACATCCACTTGGGCGGAAATGGTAGCGGCCTTTGACAGGGAACCGGCGCCCTGACTGATTTCTTTTGGCTTAATTTCCTCCTCCACCTTTTCCAGGTTGCCCAGTTTTACCTTTATCTTCATAATACCTACCTGCACCAGCGCTTCATCGTCGTACTTCTCCAGCACCGTACCCTTCTGGGCCAGGCTTATCACCCTGACCGGGTCGCCGGGCTTCAAGTCCCGGGGCTGTCTGCCGGCACCCTCGCCGGTAATGCCGGAGCTTAAGGCTTCCTCCAACTTTTCTATGTCCCATCGAATCTTCTGCCGTACCTGCTCTATCCTTCTGTTCCTTTCGGTGCTTTCAACGGCGGTAAGGCTTCTCAGTTCCTTGATAAGGTCCGCCGCTTCTTCACCGGCATGCTCTAGAATTCTCTTTGCTTCGGCCCTTGCCTGCTGCAAAATTTTTTCCTGTCTTTCCTCCAGCCGCCTGGCCTTATTCTGGTATTCCAACTTTACCCTTTCCACTTCCTGTCTTAAGCGCCGAGCCCATTCCTTCTCCTGCTCCGCCTCCCTTTTATTCCTTTCCAGGTCCCCTATGAGGTCTTCCAACCGGACCTCCTCCCCGGTAAGGTACATGGAAGCGCTCTCAATAAGGCTTTCACTGAGACCCAGCCGCTTGGATATTTCGAAGGCGTTGGACTTTCCCGGGATGCCTATTGTAAGCCTGTAGGTGGGGCTTAGGGTTTCCACGTCAAACTCCACGCTGGCGTTCTCCACCCGCTCCTTGGTAAGGGCATACTGCTTAAGTTCGCTGTAATGGGTGGTGGCGATGGTGCATATCCTTCTGCTGCGAAGGTAATCCAGTATCGCCATAGCCAGGGCGGCGCCCTCGGTAGGGTCTGTACCCGCTCCCAGTTCATCCAAAAGCACCAGGCTGCCACGGCTCGCCTGTCTCAGTATATCCACAATGTTGGACATATGGGACGAAAAGGTGCTGAGGCTTTGTTCTATACTCTGCTCGTCACCGATATCCGCAAAAACGTCCCTGTATACGGCTAGCTCGGTTCCTTCCTGGCAGGGAACCTGAAGCCCCGCCTGGGCCATAAGCACCATCAGTCCCACCGTCTTAAGTGTGACCGTTTTACCACCGGTGTTCGGGCCGGTTATCACCAGCACGTCGAAGTCCCTGCCCAGGTGCACGCTTATTGGTACCACGACCTTCGGGTCTATCAGCGGGTGCCTTGCTTTCTTTAAGTTTATGTACCCCGATGTATTGTATAAGGGTCGGGTTGCTTCCATCTCCAGCCCCAGCTTTCCCCGGGCAAACATAACATCAAGCTCCGTCAAGATTCCCATGTTGGTACGTATATCGTCCAGTACGTCACTCACAAGCAGTGTAAGGGTTGACAGTATTCTCTCTATTTCAAGTTTTTCCTTGGCTGAAAGTTCCCTCAGCCTGTTATTCAGCTCCACCACCGCCATGGGCTCGATAAAAAGGGTAGCCCCGGTGGAGGACTGGTCGTGTACTATACCGGGCACACTGCCCCTGTACTCCTGCTTTACCGGAAGCACATACCTGTCTCCCCGGGTTGTGACTATAGCATCCTGCAGGTATTTCTGGAAACCGGCGGAGGCCACCATTGAGTTTAATTTAGCCCTTATCTCCTCGTTTATCGAACCCACCTGTCGGCGAATATTCCTAAGGGTAGGGCTTGCATGGTCTGCTATTTGCCCAGGGCCCTCTATACACCTTGTAATTTCCTTCTCCACTCTCGGGTGGGGAACAAGGCTCTCCACAATTGCCCTTAGGGTGTCAAACCCTTCTTCGCGGCCGCCCCGGGGGGCTTTCATGTATTCCTTCATACCGGCGGCACAGCGCAGTAGGTCGGCCACTGCCAGCAGCTGCTCGGAATCCAGTACCCCTCCGGCCTCCACCCTCTTCAGCACCGGCCCAAGGTCGGTAACACCGCCCAGCGGGGGCAAGCCCTTTTTGACCAGGGCCTTTATGCATTCGGCGGTCTCCTGCTGCAGCCTTTCCACTTCATCAAGATGACATGAAGGCCTTACCTGTAGGCACCTTTTCCTCCCCGCCTCGGATGCCGCCATTTCAGACAACCTTTTAATAATTTTATCGAATTCCAGCGTTTCCAACGTTCTGTCCTTCATTGTCCCGCCCCTTTGTTTCTGAGGTCAGCAGTCGGCACCTGTGACCTGTAATCTAATAATTATGTCCCGGTCCCTATACTCCCCTGTAAAAATGTCCCCTGGTTATTCCGCTCGCAATGTATCTTTCGACAAGGTCCCGGTCGTAAGGCTCCCCGTCGGCTGCCTTCCTGTAGTTTTCTACAAGGTATGCAAACTCTTCCGCTTCCTCGTCCAGGTGTATAAGCCTTATTCCCCCGATACCCGTTCCCCGCAGGTCCTCCATTTTATCCAGCATAAAAAGGGGTTGTGAGTTGCTAACTTCGGTCCTGCCGGTTTCATCTTGGAAAACGGGGAAAACAAAACCCTTGCTGTCCATAAGGCCGTAGCTTCCCTTTCCCAGCCCCTCCAGCACCGGGTAGCGGATTGTCATAAGCCTCTGCCTTCCATGGACCGCCGCTTCGCAGTATATTTCCGACCCAAGGGCTATATCCCTCACCTGTTTCAGCGTAAGCTCCGGTGACAGCACCGCCCCGCTGCAACCCCACTCCTGCACCTTTGCCGCACTTAGGCGGTTAAATATGTTAAAACCCTGCCCTGCTATTATTTCCACATCACCCCGGTATTCCCCGCAGGCAGCAAGGTGGCCGGGATTTGATATTTCTATCCCATGTATTATGTGGCGCAGTCTTTCAATAAGCCCTGTTATCCGCTCAATATCCTCCCGGTCGGTTACCAGCGGAAACTTTACATAAAGCGTAAGGCCACGGTGAAGAACGCTGTATTCTTCTTCATCCTTTTCAAAGCACCTTAGCACCACCCTGTCCGCCCCCGACCGTGCAAACAGCTCGGCAGAGGAGGGACTGCCCGTTTCAACGGTAAGGCGTATCCTGTCATTGGGGCGACCTGCCCGCCGGTACCTTTGCTGTTCCAGCGATGTAATTAGCTCTTTGGTTCCAACGGGTTCCCGGTCGGTCCCGGCCCTTATTCGCCCCAGCTGCTCTAAGGCCTTTCGCCTTAGATTGTTTATCTCAGAAACGGATATATATATTCCCTTATCGGCATCAACGGTTATTTGCTCCATCACAAAGGGGGTCCCCCCGGTCTTGGCAAGCTGTTCGGAAATCCTTCCGCCGTCCATCGCAACCTTTTCCGCCGGCTCCACCGGCCTATCCCCCCTGACGGTCACATAACCGCCCCGGTCATCCCACAGCCTGATTTCCGGTAGCAGTCCCTTTCTAAACGAGGCGGCGCAGTACACCGGAATCCTTTTGCTGTCTTCTTTATAGCTTGAGGCAAGGTCCTCCATCAGCTCCCTGTCGTAGGTTTTAAAAACCACGCTGCCAACAACGACACTCTTTTTGAATTCAATCTCAGCCACCTGGCCCTTACTGCCTTTTTCGACAGGTTTCCCGTTTACCGACATGGAAGTCACCCTTGTTCCCGCCCTGCCGCTTCCGGTGTCCAATTCTATACCATCCCCGATGTTCAGCCGGTCGGAAAGCCTTATTTCCACCCTTCCCGCCCCGGTTCCGGCTATCACACCTACCGGCACTCCCCTGTTGTCCGGGCGGTCATGGCTCAAAAAACCCTCCCGCTCCCCGCCAAGGACAAAACCCGCAGTGAAACCGCGGTTAAAAACCCGAAGCAAAAGGTCCTTCCCTTCTGAAGTATCCCCTATACTACCCTTTTCCAGGTAATTGTCAATAGCCCTTCGGTAGACCCTTGTTGCCGCCGCCACATACTCCGGCCTCTTCATGCGGCCCTCTATCTTAAAGCTGTCTATGCCGGCCCTAAGCAGCGTATCCATCCGGTCAAGGGTAAACAGGTCCCTGGGGCTTAAAAGGTATCCCTCTTTTACAGTCCTCCCTCCCCGGTCCCGGTCCACTACCCTGTACCACTTCCTGCAGGGCTGGGCACACTTCCCCCGGTTGCCGCTCCTGCCGCCAATAAGGCTGCTCATCAGGCACTGGCCTGAATAGGACATGCACAGTGCCCCCTGCACAAAAACCTCCACCGGCAGCCCCGACAGCCGTTTTATGTTCAATACCTCCTCCAGCCGCAGTTCCCTTGCAGCAACCACCCTGTCAATGCCGGCATCTTTAAGAAGCAGCGCACCCTCGGGGCTGTAAATGGTCATCTGGGTGCTGGCGTGAACCTGCATACCGGGGAAATATCTCTTGGCAAGGGCTGCTAATCCAAGGTCCTGCACAATGACCGCATCCGCCCCAATATTGTATAAATATTCCAGGTAATGTACCGCATCCCCTAGCTCCTCATCGGATATCAGGGTATTAAACGTGACATAAATCCTAACCCCGCGCAGGTGTGCATACCGCATCGCCTGCTCCAGCTCTCGGTCGTCGAAATTGGAGGCATAACTACGGGCGTTATACCTTTGACCGCCCATATATACCGCATCGGCACCGTTCTGGACTGCCGCCCTAAGGGCTTCCATGCTTCCTGCCGGGCTCAGTAATTCGGGTTTATGTGCCATACAACCATTCCCATCCTTGAATTCTTTAATATTATATCAATTGGACATGCTTTTTAACATAGTCTTCGTAAAATTCATATATTGCCTTGCAAATGTATAATTTTGCATTACTACGCATGATTTTGCATATTATTGCTTCTCCCAAGCGTGTCAAAAAAACTATTATTGCTTCAAATTCGCCCGGTAATATGCAAATTTCTTACAAATAACGGCAATTAGCGGCAGAAAATTGATATTGTTATTTATGTAAGTTTATAGTATAATCAGTTAAATGTAAGAGTTGTACATACCGGGCGCACAAGTGTCCGGGAAACTAGGAAATCTTTATATTCCAATAAGGGGGTAACAAGATGGTAAGAAAGTTGTCTTTTCTGTTAGTCGCGCTGATTATTATGTCCCTTGTTCTTTCCGGCTGCACGCCGAAACCCGCAGAGGAAACCGGCGGAGGACAAGAAGAGGACGTAATAAGGATCGGTGTTTTTGAGCCGATGACCGGCGCGAACGCAGCAGGGGGAGCACTTGAGGTAGAGGGCGTGGAGCTGGCAAACAAGCTCTATCCCGAAGTGCTGGGCAAAAAAGTGGAACTGGTTATCGTTGACAACAAGTCCGACCCTGTAGAAGCAGCCAGCGCCGCGGCACTGCTGGTAGAAAAGGAAAAAGTCGCGGCAATAATAGGAAGCTGGGGTAGTTCCCTTTCCATGGCCGCAGGGGATATCATAAGGGATAAGGTACCTACCGTTGGTGCTTCGTGTACCAATCCCCTGGTTACCCAAGGCAACGACTGGTATTTCAGGGTATGTTTCATAGACCCGTTCCAGGGTAAGGTTATGGCGACCTATTCCTATGAAAAACTCGGCGCCAAGAAAGCGGCAATAATCCAGGAAGTCAACAACGACTATGCAATAGGTCTTGCAAAATTCTATACCGATGCTTTCAAAGAGCTGACCGGTGACGACAACGCAATAGTTGCAGTTACCAACTACAATACCGGAGACCAGGACTTCTCCGCCCAGCTTACCAACATAATGACGGCAAATCCGGATGTAATATTCGCTCCGGGTAACTTCACAGAGTCGGCGCTGATAGTAAAACAGGCAAGGCAGCTTGGTATTACCGTCCCGATAATCGGCGGTGACACCTATGAGACACCCGAATTCATCGAGATAGGCGGAGATGCCGTTGAGGGCTGCGTATTCTCAACCTTCTTCACCTCCGAGACGCCGATAACAAAAGAATCCGAAAAGTTCCTGGAGGAATACAGGGCTGAATACGGCAAGGAACCGGCCGCTGTTACGGCGCTTGCATACGACGCCTATATCCTTATCCTTGATGCGATAGAAAGAGCCGGATCCACCGACCCGGTAGCCTTAAGGGATGCAATAGCCGCAACCGAAGGTTTCGAAGGCGCTGCCGGTATAATAACCCTTGATGAAAACGGCGACGCAGTTAAGAACGCGGTTATAAAACAGGTCAAAAACGGCGAATTCGTTTATATGGACACTATTGAACCCAGGTAGAAGCAGTATCCTATGAGAAATACGCTTCCTTCCCCCAAAGGAAGGAAGCGTATTTTTACGGACATTTGATACGGGTGGTGATTATATGGCTTTTGATGTTTTTTTGCAGCATCTTACAAACGGGATATCCCTGGGAAGCCTGTATGCCCTTGTAGCTATAGGTTATACAATGGTTTATGGTATTCTTAGGCTGATAAACTTCGCCCACGGGGACATTTTCATGATGGCAACCTACTTTACTTTTTACAGCATTGTCATTTTTGGTGTGCCGTGGTATGCAGCTTTCCTGGCGGTAATAGTCGTTACCGGTGCCCTGGGAGTGATCCTTGAGGCTTCAGCTTACAGGCCTTTAAGGGATGCCCCAAGGATTTCCATTATGATTTCAGCCATAGGCGCATCCTTCCTTCTTGAGAACCTCGCCATCGTTATCTTTGGAGGAAGACCCAAGGCCTTTCCCGCACTGGACTTCTTTACCGAAGTGATTAAACTGGGTACCGTCTCCATACAAAGGTTGACATTTATTATACCTGTAATGACTCTTGTTTTGTTGTACGTGCTATTATACCTAATAAATAATACAAAAAGCGGTATGGCTATGAGAGCGGTGTCCAAGGACTTCGAAACCTCCCGCCTTATGGGAATTGACGTAAACAGGACCATATCCGTTACCTTCTTTTTAGGCTCTATGTTGGCGGCAGTAGGAGGCATCATGTGGGGCATGAAGTTCCCTCAGATACAGCCCCTGATGGGAGTTATGCCCGGGGTTAAATGTTTTATCGCCGCCGTAATAGGGGGTATCGGCAACATCCAAGGCGCGGTTTTGGGCGGCTTTATACTGGGTCTTGTGGAAATCCTGCTGATCGCTTTCCTGCCCGATTTGACCGGTTACAGGGATGCCTTTGCATTTATTCTGCTGATTATTGTACTGCTCTTCAGACCTACCGGAATAATGGGCGAAAAAATAGCGGAGAAGGTGTAGCCAATGAATAACAATACACAAAAACAATCCCCTTTAATAAAGTTGGACTGGATAAAAGAAAGAAACCCGAAACTTACAATAATATCGTTACTGCTGCTGGGCATATTCCTTTATATTGCAGATAACAGGTTTGACGCCTACCAGGTCAGGGTTTTAAACCTTTGCGCCATATATACGGTACTGGGCCTCAGCATGAACCTGATAAACGGTTTTACAGGACTGTTTTCGCTGGGTCATGCAGGTTTTATGGCAATCGGAGCCTATACCTGCGCACTGTTAACCATGCCGGTGGCGGTAAAGGACCAGAACTTCTTTCTGGAGCCAATAAATGAGGTGCTGCGCACAATAGTGCTGCCGTACCCTGCGGCACTGCTTGTGGGAGGAATATTCGCCGCCCTTATGGCGTTCTTAATAGGTGCCCCGGTGTTAAGGCTTAAGGGTGACTATCTGGGTATCGCCACGCTGGGCTTCGCGGAGATAATAAGGATAGTTATAACAAATCTCCAGACCATAACCAACGGGGCATTGGGCCTAAAAAGCATACCGGCCAAAACAAACCTGTGGTGGAGCTATGGCATAGCAGTTTTTACGACGGTGTTTCTTGTTTGGCTCATAAACAGCAGCTATGGAAGAGCCTTCAAGGCAATCCGGGAGGACGAAATTGCCGCCGAAGCCATGGGTATAAACCTTTTTAAACATAAGGTGCTTTCCTTTGTAATAGGCGCGTTTTTTGCCGGAGTGGGCGGAGGCCTGCTTGGAAACCTCCTGGGCGCGATAAACCCGCTGCTCTTTAGGTTCACATTGACCTTTAATATACTGCTTATTATAGTCCTTGGCGGCATGGGCAGCATAACGGGTACCATCATATCCGCCTTCATAGTCACCATAGGCCAGGAAGCCTTGAGGTTCTTGGACCAGCCCTTCAGCCTCGGGTTCATCCAGGTACCCGGTATTTCCGGCTTGAGGATGGTGGTATTCTCGGCCCTTTTGATGCTGGTGGTGCTGTTCTTCCGCAGGGGCCTTATGGGTACTAATGAGTTCAGCTGGGACAGCTTTATAGGTTTTTTCAAGAATTTAGGCAAAGGGCCGGGAAAACCTCTTTCAAAAGGGGGAACTGAATCATGATACATCTTAGAACTGATTCCATTACAATGCAGTTCGGTGGACTGACAGCGGTCAAGGAATTCAGCCTGGAACTACGAAAAGGCGAGATAATTGCTCTGATAGGACCCAACGGCGCGGGCAAAACAACGGCCTTCAACATGATTACCGGGGTATATAAACCCACCAGTGGAAAAATTTATTTTAAGGACAGGGAAATTACAGGACTGAGGCCGGACCAGATCACAAAGCTGGGCATCGCACGGACCTTTCAGAATATAAGGCTTTTTAAAGAGCTGAATGTTTTGGATAATGTACTCATCGCCAACCACCTGCACCTTAAGTCCAACCTTTTGGAAGCGGTGTTCAACCTTCCAAGATACAGGCAGGAAAACGCGGAAATGGTGGATAAATCGCTGCACCTGCTGGAAAAGCTGGGACTTGTGGAGCACAGGAATGACAAGTCAAGCTCGCTGCCCTACGGCAAGCAGAGAAGACTGGAGATTGCAAGGGCGCTGGCTACCAACCCGGAAATACTGCTTCTTGACGAACCGGCCGCCGGAATGAATCCCAAGGAAACTGAAGACTTAACCGAATTTATTGGGCAGCTCAGGCACGATTTTGACCTCAGCATTTTTCTCATAGAGCACCACATGGACGTTGTAATGGAGATTTCGGAGAGAATTTACGTATTGGACTACGGAATCACCATAGCCCAGGGTAGTCCCTACGAGATACAGAACAATCAAAGGGTAATAGAAGCATACCTGGGGGTGAACGGAGATGCTTAAAATAGAAAACCTGGTGGTTTCTTACGGCGGTATTGAAGCCCTAAAGGGAATAAGCCTGGAAGTGGAAGAGGGTAAAATTGTAACGCTGGTGGGCGCTAACGGCGCAGGTAAAAGCACCACCCTCAGGTCCATTGTGGGCCTTGTAAAACCAAAAAGTGGTACAATCACTTACAAAGGCAAGGACCTGCTCGCCGAGAAAACCCAGAATATAGTAAGAAACGGCATTACGCTGGTACCCGAGGGCAGGAGGATTTTCCCCAACCTGACGGTACTTGAAAACCTTAAAATAGGAGCCTTTACCCGGACAGACAGCAAAGAGATAAACGCCGACCTGGAACGGGTGTATTCAACCTTTCCTATTTTGAAGGAACGAAGCTGGCAGCTGGCAGGGACACTGTCGGGAGGAGAACAGCAGATGCTGGCGGTGGGAAGGGCGCTAATGTCAAGGCCAAAGCTTTTAATGATGGATGAACCCTCCCTGGGCCTTGCACCGCTTATTGTAAAGGAAATATTCGAAATAATAAAGGAAATCCACAGGCAGGGTGTAACCATACTGCTTATTGAACAAAACGCCAACGCAGCTCTTCATATAGCCCATAAAGGTTACGTTTTGGAAACGGGACGTATAACCCTTACGGGCACCGGCAAAGAACTTTTGGAAAACGAAGAGGTAAAAAGTGCATACCTTGGCAAGAAAAAAGCCAAGTAAAAAAACTAAAACCGCCCGGGAAAAGGGGCGGTTTTATACTATATGCACGGTCGTCCCAGTACCCGCGCTTTTTTATGGCTTATACCATGAGCGAAATAATGGCCGGCATAACCATCATGGTAACGGCATACCTAAAAGCCTGTAACAGCCCCACCGTGACTGCGTCCGCATCCATATCAAGGGCTATGGCGCTCATTTGGGTAACCCCGGCTGCGGCACAGGCCAAAAGGGATGTAACCAGGTCCAATCCCCAAAACCTGTGAATTAGAACGCCCAGTATTACCCCTAGCAGTACAATCACAACAGAAAAAATTGCGGTGGGGATAAGCAGTCTGTGAAGAGTAGCCACCACCTCCGGGGTAAACGTAGTGCCAAGGTAGACACCCAGCCCAATCTGGGCAAATATAACCAAGCGCCTTGGAAGCGGCCTAAGGGCCACGCCCAAAGTGCGAAGAAGACCAACCACCGTCATGGCTCCCAGCAGTCCCCCGACCGGTACGCCAATTGCCTTAGCCGTAAATCCGCCGAACCCTCCAATAACAAGGGTTATAAGTATTTGAGACATCCTGGCTTCGCTTTTCTTATCCTCGCCCGCTTCGGGAGCCGCCGCTGAACCGGCCGCCGCTTCCTTCACCCCTTGATTGTATCTCAAAGCTATCAAAGGAACGCTAATATATATGGCAAGTACCCGCATATACTGAAACAAAGTAACCACCGGGGCATTCAGGTTTCTTTCCATGGCAAGCAGGGACATTTCAGCCAGCCCCCCGGGCATTGAAGCATATAAGGCGGTACCCGGCTCTACCCCCGTAATCTTTGCCAGAAGTATCCCCACGGCAAGGCAGCTTCCCACCATGCTGACAGTAACAAACAGGCTGGGAACAATTAACGATTTTATACGGGGCACCGCCTCCCTGTCAAACTTACATCCTACCACTATACCCAACACCACTTGGAAGAATGTATTGAAATGTTGCGGAATGTCGCCCCATCTTACGCCAAGGCCGGTTAATACGGCAACCAAAAGTAAAGAGCCTGTAATGGCCCCTCCCGGTATGCGAAAAAACCTGAAAATCCGGTACCCTAAATAACCCAACAAAAAAAGCAGCATCAGCGACAGCGGCAGATTCAAAGTCAGATTACCCATTGTTCCGTCAAGACCCCCAGTCCAATCAAACGTGTCAAGGCTTAAAAAACCGCTCTTATTTCTCCTATTATATCCTCCCTGTGGTTCCTCAACTGGGTTTTGCATTTTCCCTTGATATTTTTATATTCCTTTTCGGATATCAGCCCTAGCCTATTCAAAAGCTCTGTTATCACCACGTCTATGGCCCTGCTGCTTCCGTCTTCTATCTTGAGGGCAATACCCACCCCTTCACCTATAATCCCGATGCAGTAAACCCCTTCCGCCCCCAGCTTGGCAACCAGCCTACCCCCGGTGGCCTCCATTAACAGCGTATCCAGCCTTCCGCTTCCTGCAACGTAAAAGGGATTGCCCGCCATGGCACCGGCCACCCTTGAGAGAGCTTCCTTCCTTGCCGCACTTTTTACATCCCGGGGCGCAGCCAGCTTTGAATAAGCCACCGCCATATTATATACCGGCAGCCCGAACACCGGCACACCGCAGCCGTCCACTCCTATCCCGATGTCCCCGGCAGCAAGCCCGGTGACATCGGATACCACCTCCAGCATTTCCCTTTGCACCGGATGGTTCGGGTCTATATAGTCCTTTATATCATAACCCTTAATAAGGGCAAGGGCAATCATGCTGCTGTGCTTTCCTGAACAGGGGTTATGTATCTGCCCGTATTTTTCTTTTTTCTCAACCAACCTCTTTGCCGCCGGCCAGTACATCGGTGCCGCCCGCCCGCAGTCAAGGGCCTCCAGTCCGCAGCCCATCTTATCAAAAATATTCCTTACCCTTTCAACGTGCTTTTCCTCCCCGCCGTGGGAAGCAGTCATAACCGCTATTTCCTCATCGTTAAATCCAAATTTTTCTACTCCGCCGGCTTCAATCATCGGCAGTACCTGGAAGGGTTTTGCCGCCGACCTCCAGTAGGTCCCGGTATGGTACTCCCCCACACCAAACACCACCTGATAATTCTTATCCACCACCACCAGGTGACCCCGGTGCACCGACTCTATCTCGCCCCCACGAATTACATGGGCAAGCACTTCAGACATCCGTATCCCTCCGTCAATCAAGGCAGTCTTTTATGCCCAGGCATTCTGTTATAACCCCTTAGTGATTTTATTTGCGTCTCCAGTTCTTTTTTCTGCTCCTCCAACCTCTCTATTCTGTCCTTGGCTTCCTTTGAATCCTTTTGGACTTTAAGCCATTCGCTGTATATATTGGCCGCTTCCTCCTGGGAATTGGCAAGCTGCTGTTTCAAGTCCTCCATCTCTTTTTTCAGCCTTTGGGCCTCTTCCCTGGACTTTCTCAGCTGGTACCTCGCGTCCTCCAAGTCCTTCTCCGGCTTTGCAGTTTGCTTTTGTGCCATTTCTAGCTCCCGTTTAAGCCTGAAGTACTCATCGGTTATATTAAGTGCAGTCAAAACAGCCAGCATTGTATTATTCATAGCTTTGCCGGTTTTGCCAAGTTCCCTCATTTTTTTGTCCACGTGCAGCGCAATGCTGTGCAAGTACTCCTCGGATGCCTCCCCCAGCATTGTATACTGCTGGCCCATAATTTCGACAGTGACCCTTGTTTTTTTATCCTTCATAATAGTTCCCCCGATAATGACATTTGGGTTTTCAACAATTGTTACCACTATTATAACACATGCTGAAAAAACTGGCTAAAATATTAACAAAAGTTGTCATGTCAAAGGCACGGCAATAGGTCGCCGTGCCCTTTTCGCTATCTACGGATCGCACCGGTCTGTTTATGCAGCTGTTCCAGAATCCTTTCCAGTACCTCGCTCGCCTCCTGTTCGGTAAGCGTCTTCTCCGAAGACCTCAGGGTAAGGGAATATGCAACGCTCTTTTTCCCTTCGGGTATTTGCGTCCCGGTATATATATCGAAAAGCCTAATATCCTCCACCAGGTCTCCGCCCGCTTCGCGGATAACCCTTTCTATGGTCCCCGCCGGCACGTCCATGTCCACCAGTAAAGCCATATCCCTGTTTACCGAGGGGTACCTGGGAAGGGGTGAATAGGTAACGGTGGCGTCCGCCTTCTCCATCAAAAGGCCAAAATCAAGCTCTCCCGCGTACACCCTCGTTCCTATGTCGTAGTTTTCCAGCACATCGGGATGCACCTCTCCAATAAGGCCCAGTACTTCGCCGTCTACCAGAATCTCGGCGGTCCTGCCGGGGTGGTAGGACGGGTCCTTTGCCCGCTTGATTTCATACCCGGTGATATTTAACTCCTTAAGCAGTGCCTCCACCCTTCCCTTCAGAGTGAAGAAATCCTCGTTGCCATAAAGGCCAAGGGCGATGGTAAGCCTTTCCTCCGGCAGCTCTTTAAGCGGTATTTCCCGGGGAAGGAACCTTGGCGCGATTTCGTAGAACCCGGCTTCTTCGGCTCCCCTGTTGTAGTTTAGCGATATTACATTAAGCATTGCAGGCAAAAGCGTTGTCCTCATTATGCTGTACTCTTCGCCCAACGGGTTTTGAATGGTTATCGTTTTTCTAAGAGGGTGTCCCTCGGGTAGGTTTATCCTGTCAAACACCGCGGGGCTTTCGAAGGAATAGGTGGAAATCTCGTACAGGCCGCAGCCACACAACACCTCCCGGACGATATCCGTTACTTTCTCTTTCCGGGTCTTGGTGCCCAGCACCCAACTGCCGGACATAACGGTTTTTGGGATGTTGTTGTACCCGTACAGCCTCGCAACCTCCTCGGCTATGTCATAGTCAAGCCGTAGGTCCTGCCGGAAAGTGGGTACCGTAATGCGCAAGCTTCCCTTTTCTTCCTCCACTTTCATTTCCAGCCTCTCCAGCATATCCCTCATCCTCGGGGCCGGTATTTCTACCCCCAGCAGCTTGTTTATCCTGTCTGCGCTTACTTCAACGTAATGCGGCCTAAGAGGGTTTGGATACACATCTATGACGTCTCCCACCACCTGCCCGGCGCCCAGTTCTTCCATAAGCATTGCAGCCCTGTCGGAAGCAATCTTTGCCAGGTCATGGCATACCCCCCGCACGAAACGGAATGAAGCTTCGCTCCACAGCCCGAGTTTTTTGCAGGTGTGCCTTACATTGTAGCCGTTGAAGGCGGCACTTTCAAGAAGTATTGTGCGGGTATTCGGTGTAACTTCCGAGTACTCTCCTCCCATAACCCCGGCTATTCCTACCGGCACTTCTGCGTCCGCAATAACAAGGTCATTTTGGTCCAGCGTCCTTTCCTTCCCATCCAACGTGACAATCCTTTCGCCGTCTTTGGCGCGCCTTACTATTATTTCCCTTCCGCCTACCTTTTCCAAGTCATAGGCGTGCAGCGGCTGACCCAGCTCCAGCATAACGTAGTTGGTTATGTCCACTATGTTGTTTATGGGTCTCATGCCTGCCTGTATCAGCCTTTTCTGCATCCACTGCGGCGAAGGCTCAATATTTATATTATCAATAACCCTGCCCAGGTACCGGAAGCACATGTCCGGTTCCTGAATGGTGATGCCCTTAAGATAGTCCCTTATGTCTCCTTTTGCATGCCTGATTGTCATCTCCGGCATCCTATAGGGGACCCCCGTCACCGCTCCTACTTCCCGGGCCACCCCAACCATGCTGAGGCAGTCCGGCCGGTTTGTGGTGATGTCCAAATCCAGCACTTTTTCATTCAGCGTCAGCACTCTCCTGATGTCGGTGCCCGGGGCGTAATCACCCTCCAGGATATATATTCCCTCTTTCTTTTCCTCCGGCAGGTTATTTAAGTCCAGTGCCAGCTCAAGCGCGGAGCACATCATGCCCTCGGAGTCCTCGCCCCGGATTTTGCCTGCCCTTATCCCCACGCCGCCCGGCAGCACAGCGCCGTCCAGCGCAACCGGGACCAAGTCTCCTGCTTTAACGTTTTTGGCTCCGGTGACCAACTGCAGTACCCTGTCCCCCACGTCCACAATACCCAGCACCAGCTTGTCGGCATTGGGGTGGGGCCTTATCTCCTTAACCCTTCCCACCACCACCTTGTCTATCTCTTGGCCGGATTCCAAGATGTTCTCCACCATCGTCCCGGACATGGTCATGGCTTCGGCAAGGCTGTTTAGGTCAATATCAATATCAACGTAATCCTTCAACCAGCTAACAGGTACCAGCATTCTACTTCCCTCCTTTAAAACTGCTTCAAGAATCTTTTGTCGTTTTCAAACAAAAGCCTCAAGTCATCTATCCCGTATTTCAGCATGGTAAGCCTGTCAAGACCCATTCCGAAGGCAAACCCGGAATACTTGGTCGTATCTATACCGCACCTTTCGAGTACTTCCGGGTGTACCATCCCCGCCCCCGACAGCTCAATCCAGCCGGTATCCTTGCACACCCGGCAGCCGGCCCCGCTGCACACAAAACACGTGGCGTCAATTTCCGCCGAGGGCTCGGTGAAGGGGAAATGGCTGGGCCGGAACTTGGTCTCCATGTGTTCCCCGTACAGCTTCTTTACAAACAGGTCGAAGGTGCCCTTCAAATCCCCCAGCGTTATACCCTCGTCCACAACCAGCCCCTCTATCTGATGAAACACCGGCGAGTGGGTTGCATCCACGTCGTCCGCACGGTATACCCTGCCGGGAACAATAATCCTTATGGGCGGCTTGGTTTTTTCCATGACTCTGACCTGGTTCGGTGATGTATGGGTACGAAGCAAGATGTCCTCGTTTATATAAAAGGTATCCTGCACGTCCCTGGCCGGATGGTTTTCAGGGATATTAAGCGCGGTAAAATTGTAGTAGGCATATTCCACCTCGGGGCCTTCCACCACCGTAAACCCAAGTCCCATGAATATATTTTTTATCTCGTCAAGGGTTTTTGTCAGGGGGTGCCTTTTGCCCCTTGTAAACCTTTTACCCGGTACGGTAATATCAACCTCTTCCTCCTGCAGTCTTCTCTCCTTTTCCAGCTGCAGCACCCTTTCCCTTTGTACCGCCAGCAGCGTCTCCACCTCTTCCTTGGCCTCGTTTACAAGCCTGCCCATCGCCGGCCGTTCTTCCGGGGACAAATCCCCCATCCCCCTCAGGAAAACGGTCAACTCACCTTTCTTGCCGAGGTATTTGACCCTGCTTTTTTCAAGCTGTGCTACTTCCCTGCATTCTCTTATTTCCTTCAGGGCCCTTTCCAAAATCTCCTTGAGCCTTTGCTGCATCCTTCCCATCCCCTTTCTGGTTTACATTATTGCCGGTATTCGTTTTGGATATAAAAAAACTTCGTCCAAGGGACGAAGTGTCAACTCCGTGGTTCCACCCTACTTCACCGCCATCATGACGGTCTCGTTGAAATAGTCGTGCAAGTAACGTTTGCCGGACGTCAGGACCTACTATCAAAGGAATTCAGCCCTGCTGCTCGGAAGGGAACTTCAAAGGGTTCCATTTTGAGGAATGCTTTCAGCCGGTGACATTCCCTCTCTGGCAGATGAAACCTTTCTACTTTCCTTCTTCATTGCATTATAAGTTATTCTATTGAATAATCAGGCTTCTATACATTAAATAGGCAACAATAGATCCGGTAGCCTCAAACATTCTCCAGAAAACGTCAGCAGTAAGCATCGAAAAAGACCACCCTTCATCTTATACTACGATCGCAGCCTGTCGTTGATTAATTATATCATAGGCCCCCGGCCTTTACAAGGCATTTGTTATGTTAACCTTTGCTCCAGCGCTTTGTACAGCAAAATACCGCAGGCAACGGCTGCGTTGAGTGATTCCGCCCTTCCATTCATCGGCAGCGCCACGCAAAGGTCGGAGTATTCCCTTGCAGTTTCGGAGATGCCGTTTGCTTCGTTGCCTATTATAATCGCAATACTGCCCCTGAAATCTGCATCCCAGTATGCGGTACCCCCCTCGGGGCTTGCGGCAATAAGCCTCACTCCCCTTTCTCTGAGCCGGCAAAACAGTTCCTCGGTATTGCATTGCACCATTACCGGGATGCTGAATATTGACCCCATTGTGCTTCTTACGGCCTTGGGACTGTACGGGTCGGCGGTCCCTTTAAGGAGCAAAACCGCCTTGGCACCGGCCGCATCGGCGGTGCGGATTATGGTTCCAAGGTTTCCCGGGTCCTGTATCGCGTCGGCAATAACCAGCAGCATGTCCTGTGCCTCCGGCAGGTCGTCCAGTGTGCAGTCCCTAATATCAATAACCGCCATAACCGGCTGCGGGTTCTCGGTATCGCTTACGTGTTTAAAAAGGCTTTCGCTTATTTCCACCGTCCTTAGTCCAGCCTTAAACACCCGGTCCATCAGTTCCCCGCCCCCGGGCAGGCGAAAAACTCCCGCCGAGTATATCACCTCCGCAATGGGAGCCACGGCTTCCAGTGCCTGGCCCACGCTGCGTATGCCCTCGGTAAAGTACTGCCTTATCTTTTTTCTTCCCGCCGCGGTATGAAGTTTCACAACCTTTTTGATAAGGACGTTTTCCCGGCTGGTAATCATCTTATTTCCACTTCCTAAGCCTTATTCTCCAAGCGTGTTATTCCTTCATTTTCGCCTATTACCACAAGCACATCGTTTTCTTCTATTATGTCTTCAGCCCTGGGGGAAACATTCATTTCCCCGTTATGCTTTATGGCAATAACGTTAAGGCCGTATTTTCTTCTAAAATTAAGGTCTTTCAGAGTTTTACCCTGCCATTCGTTAAGCGCTACCACTTCAACTATGCTGTAGTCGGACGAAAGTTCTATAAAATCAAGCACATTGCTGGAAACCAGGTTATGGGCCAGCCTAAGCCCCATATCCCTTTCGGGAAAGACCACCCTATCGGCGCCAATCTTGTATAGAAGTTTGGCATGGAGTTCGCTCTGGGCCTTTGCCACCACATGCTTTACACCCAATTCCTTCACTATCAGCGATATAAGTATGCTTGACTGTATGTTCGAGCCTATTGCCACAATTGCCACATCAAAATTTCTAAGCCCCAGGGAGCGCAGTGTGTTCTCGTCGGTAGCGTCAGCCTGGACTGCATGGGTTACCGTCTCGGATATCTCCTGCACCGCTTCCTCCTTTT
>CZCB01004267.1_pt1 | contig 20150 bp, 22 predicted proteins | sample 591991 | NCBI WGS metagenome assembly CZCB01 (sample SAMEA3556809, study PRJEB10932) | anaerobic digester metagenome | reverse complement strand
AGATCTACACTATCCTCTTCGTCGGCAGCGTCAGATGTGTATAAGAGACAGGTACTGGACTTTATCCTCGTTTGCGCTGTTTTCGTCTGCAATTTCGTGCATCGGTTACATGGAAACGAGGTAAAATCATTCCACTGCAGAAGACTCATTCTGTTAGGGATGGTGCCGCACTTCACGCAGCCCTCCACAAAATCCACGGACGTGGCTTACACCATTTCGGCTGTTTTTGTTGTAACTTCATCAAATGAGACTGATACCCCGGTTCTCTAACCGGTCACCCGCGAAACCGTTTTTGGGTTCTCAAGATCCGCCTGCACCCTTTTTGGGCTATTTAACTTGGCACGGCCGATCTGCAGAGCCAGAACTATCCCGGGGATGTCTCTTTACAGGGGTTAAATACAGGGATTAGAATCCGGCCGGGCTCGATCGAAAAAAAGGTGTTTAGGGGGACTCGTAGGGGTTCCGGAGACCCTTCGGGGTTCCGTCCGCCCTGATTCCCACGGTCTTGCGCTCGTCGACGTGCTTCTGGTTCTTCGTGATCTTCTCGGTCGCGAGCTTCTTGACGAGGTCGAGGCCGGGCTTGACCTGGTCGATGGGCTTCGTCTCGAAGAGACCTGCGGCCAGGGCGCCTTCCCAGACTTCGTTACCCTTCAGGCTCCGGACAAAGACCGTGCTCCAGCCGTCGGGGCTGCCGACGGACCCGCTCGAGATGTCGGCGAGGTTCGCGACGTAGTCCAGGCAGACGTGGCAGCCGGGCTGCACGTACTTGTGGATCAGTTTCAGGGGCATCTGGCTGACTGCACCGCGCTCGGTGTAGACCGTGAACTTGCCCTTGCCGATGTCCATCTTCTTGACGGACTCCATCTTCTGGTTGCAGTGATCCTCGACGATCGCCTCGAGCGCCTGGTAGGAGAGGTTCTCCATGCAGAAGATACCGAGCGCGAGGGCGATCTTGTCGTCGACGTCGCGCAGGCCGATCGGGTAGACCTGCGCCTTGCGGGTCGCCTGGATCTGGCAGGGCGTACCGACGATACCGACGCGGTCGAAACCATAGCTCCGGGTTACCTCCTTGATCAGGTAGAGGTTCGGGCTGATGGTGTAGCGCGTTCCGGCAGCGGCGAGAAGTTCGGCCTTAGTGGTCGCGACCATGGGCTCCGGCCTCCAGGGCTCATCGCTCGGCCCTGCGACGATGGCACCATCGATGATACCCTCTTCGAGCGCGTACGCGAAGAGTGTCGTGATGATACCGCCGTCCTGGGACTTCTTTAAGATGTCCTTGTCGGTCGAGCGTGCCGAGATTACGGACTTGTAGTTGCCGAGTACATCCATCTTTCTCACCTCACTGCATGGCTCCCTTGATGGCATTGATGATGCCCTCGTAGTTGTTCATGACGTCGAAGTTGAACCAGCTCCTGGGGCACTGCGAGTAGCAGGCGCCGCACTTGATGCACTGGTCGCGGTTGACGTTCGGCTTGCCGTACTCCATGGTGATGGCACGGACCGGGCAGGTGCCGGCACAGGTCCCGCATCCCATGCAGAGACCCTGGTTGATGACATCATACATCAGATCGCAGCCGCAGGCCTCGTTGCCGCGCTTTGCCAGCTGCATCAGCGGCGTCAGGTAGGCGGTCGCGAGGGCCTTCTGCTCCTCGTTGCCCTTCAGCAGCAGGTAGGCCATGACGGCGATGTTCCTGACCATCTGGGGGCACGGGGGACAGGACGGGAGATAGAGGTCGACGTCGACGATCTCGCTGATCGGCACGAATGCCTCGTGGCCGGGCTGGTTCCACTGACCGCCACGGCAGAACCGGGTGATGTTCCCGTAGGCCGCGCAGGCGCCGTAGGCGACCAGCACCTTCGACTTCTCCCTTGCTTCTTTCAGTTCCTCTACCGAGAGTTTGTCGTTCAGACAGCACGAACCCTCGACCAGGCACACGTCCATCTCGGGGACGTGGCGGGTGTCGACCAGGGTCAGCGCATAGACTAAGTCTGCGTAGTCATCGAGCAGCTTGAAGAGACCCTCGTAGTTATCTGCAATCGTTACGAGGCATCCCGTACATCCGCTCAGGTGTAATTCACCTATAGTAATCTTTTCTGCCACAGGCTTTTCCTCCTTTTGTACAACTTCCACCTTTTCTTTTGTAATTACATCAGAGGGCTTTACCGCGGGCTTCTCCTGCACGTTCACTGTAGCAGGCTTTGCCTCCGGTTTCACCTCCGGCTTTTTCTGCGGCTGGCTCGCCGCTGGTATCACCTCAGGTTTGCTCTCCGGTTTTGCCTCCGGTATCTTCTCCGGTGGTTTCTCCCGGTGACGCCCAAAGATGCGTTTCTTGATGGTTGATAGCAGCCCCATATTCTACCCCAATTTCATCCAGTACGATACGTACTGTTTTGGGAATGGCACCCTCAACCTCCTCAGTGAGCCCTAGTTCAAACTCATGGCTAGCGACACGCTTGGGCTGGCAACCGATGATCGTGATATCAATGACGTCTTTTAATCGCTGTAGTGGCTCGGAAAGGTCCCACGAATGGGCATCCCGGTAGGAGCCCGGCGGCAGGTCCTCGGGCCGGAGTTTCGTCACATCACCGGGTTTGGCGCCGAAATCGACGATATCGATGATGATCAGCTTCTTGACCGGCACCTCCGCATCCTCCATCAGCGTAAAGAGGAAGTGAGGGGCGCCAAGGCCGGCGTCGATAACCTTGACGTTGTCGGGCAGTTGTAGTTTCTTGAGTTCCTCGACGACTGCAGGACCGAAACCATCGTCTCCGAAGAGGGGGTTGCCGCATCCTGCGATCACGATCTCACGGAATAGCATGCGTGTACGCTCACTGAATGAGTTTCTGGGCTACCAGTCTCTTGTCTTCGTCGATCACAATCATGTGCGTCGCACAGGAGACGCAGGGGTCGTATCCACGCATGATGACTTCCGCGAGCCTCCAGGGCGCACCGGTCAGCGCACGGCTGCAGGTGGGGAAGTTCCAGGTGGTCGGGACGAGCATCGAGAAGTACTGCACCCGGCCGTCCTTGACCCGGGCAAGGTGGACGTCGGTTCCACGGGGCGCTTCGTTTGCGGCCCATCCGAGGGAGCCGTCGCCCTGCGGGATCTCATCGGCGACTACCTTTCCAGAGGTGTTGAGCGCATCGAGTGCGTCGATGATGCCGTAGGCAGTCTCGGGGAACTCCATCTGGCGGGCGATCTGCAGGCCGATGGTGCCCTTCTCGTCGTAGTTCTTGAAGATGGCCTGGCGTGCACGCGGTCCGACCTCGACAGGCTGGCCGTCGTAGAGCGGGACGCCGGTGCAGGCTTCCATCTGAGGCCATGCCTTGTTCCCGACGGGGGTGGTGCCGCCTACCGGGTAGTTCGGGTCGGCCTCGGTGACTTCGACCTCACCCATGTACCAGTCCCAGGGGCGGACTTCGGTGAACCGCTCGGGGAACCACATCGGGGTCTCGTCGAGGCTGGAGCTGCCGTAGACCGGTGCGACGGCCATGTAACCCTGGTTGTGGTAACCGAGGTCCTTCGGGATCGGGACTTCGACGCCGCCGACCTCTGCCCAGTCGCGCTTCTGGTAGTTCCGGAAGACCGCGATCATGAACTCCATCTGTTCCTGGACGAGGACACGAGCTTCCTTCGCGAGGTCGTAGATCTTCGCCTTCGCACGCGGGGTGATGTTCTTGTACATACCGCCGACGCGGGGGTTGCTCGGGTGGATGGCCTCTCCGCCGACGATCTCGCCGATGGTCTGGCCGATCTCACGGATCCGCTGGATCCGGAGTGCAACGCTCCTGACCGGTTCTTCCTTCGAGAACGGGTTGATCTTCATGTCGGTCCCGGGGAGGTACATGTCCGGGAGGGACAGGATGTTGTGGATGGCGTGGCTGTGCATCCTGTTGGCACACTGCAGGATGTAGCGCAGGAGTTTCGCGTCCTCGGGGATCTCGCACCCGATGGATGCCTCCATCGCTTCGATACCCGCCAGGGTGTGTGCAATGGGGCAGATACCGCAGACGCGCGATGCAATCTTTGGAACCTGATCCATCGTCTTGCCGATGGCGAGCTTCTCGACACCCCTCACCGGGGTGATGCTGAGCCAGTCTCCACGCTCGATGATGCCTTCATCGTTGACCTTCAGAACGAGCTTTGAGTGGCCTTCATGTCTCGTAGTTGGGGAAATCTCTACAACTTTCGACAAATATATCGCCTCATTCCGATATTTGGTGTTCTGAACACTATACCGGTGTTATGCAGATTTGTTACCACACAATGTTGTACTGGAAACGTACGCGAGTACGTCGGAAAGAAGTATGACGAAAACAGAGTTTATAGCTTTCGCTCTAGTGTCTCTCGAAATAATACCTTTCGTAAAACGCGTACCACTTGATGATAATATTGATTTACATAATATATTGTGCAAAAAATATTATCAGTTTTATAGTGCGCCTTTGTCCATCTCCGCGACGAGCTCCGCTATCGTTGCCTTTCGCTCCGCGTAAGCATTGTGCTGATGAATGCTCTCCTCATTCGTCTGCTTAATCGTGACTACAGTATCTCCTGGGAGATACCTGAACTGCGCGATTACCTTGCGGGCCATTTCGCGAACGCAGTCCTCTACGAACCGCGGGTTCTTGTGTGCTTCCATCACCACGTAACTCTCGTCCCCCCGCTTGAGAAGTTCGTAGATGCGCGCACTCATGGAATCCTTCAGGATCTTGATGATCTTCTCGAGGCTGACATGCTGATCGTCATCTGTCTCAATGCAGAGGAAGCCCCGACCGCGCTGGTTGTGCGTGGCCATCGGCACCTCCTTGAAGAATGCCTCGATCTTTTCCTCCTCCACGCCAAGGTTCTCGAGGACATGCAGGGCATGATCCTTCATGATGTTCTGAGCGCAGGGGCAGGCGGTCATCCCGGTTACTTCAGCGCCGATGCTCTTTCGGATGATCGGGTTCCCATCGTTTCTCTGGGCTACTGCACTTGCGTGGACGTTCACGACCTCATGACAGCTCGTCTCGCTGACCGGGGTCTCGCGTCTGACCATGAACTGGCTCCGCATCCGGACCTCGGTCCGCTCCGCGTACTCATGCCGGTCGAGGAGTTTCCTCGCCACTGCACTGCAGAGTTCCTCGATCCCGTTGACATCACCGTCGATGGCATGTTGCAGCACGTCATCGATCACTTCGAAGTTCCGGGAGAGGTTTGCACCCTTGAGACTTCCCGGAAGATCAACGAAGACGTCAAAGACGGAGATGAATATGACCGGCCGTTTGCCGGGTCTGGCGACTTCAACAAGTTTTTTGACGTTCTTCACACCCACCCGGGTCAGGTTGATGCGAACCTCGGGCAGGCTGGACTGGACATCTGGCAGATCCATCACAAATCCTCAATCACGTATTGGGATCAAGGTTTCACTTCATCAACCTTAAAATGACCCTCCGGAGGGAGCAGTTCTGCTATATAGTATTTATCAGGTCTGCTGCCCAACCGAGTGTGAGAGAACTATGGTACAGAAATACTACGAGTCTGACGCAGACCCCCGCACCCTGGAGGGCAAGACCATCGCCGTCATCGGTTACGGCTCTCAGGGCCGCGGTCAAGCGCTGAATCTGCGCGATTCCGGCTGTCAGGTCATCATCGGACTGCGGCCGGGCGGCAGCTGGCAGAAGGCATCCGAGGACGGTTTTGAGGTCTACCCCGTGGCTGAAGCGGTCAAGCGTGCCGATATCGTCCAGATCCTCCTCCCCGACGAGAGCCAGGGATCCATATACCGCACGGCAATCGGCCCCTATCTCAAAGAGGGCGCCTGCCTGATGTTCTCACACGGGTTCAACATCCACTACGGCCAGATTGTCCCCCCACCCACCGTCGATGTGGTCATGGTCGCCCCGAAGGGGCCCGGGCACATGGTCCGGCGGACCTACGAGGAGGGAAAAGGCGTTCCTGCGCTCATCGCCGTCCATCAGGACGCAACAGGGAAGGCACGCGCCATCGCGCTCGCCTACGCCTGGGGAATCGGCGCGACCCGTGCGGTCGTACTCGAGACGACGTTTGCCGAGGAGACCGAGACTGACCTCTTCGGGGAGCAGGCCGTCCTCTGCGGCGGGGTGACATCGCTCATCAAGGCGGGGTTCGAGACCCTGGTGGATGCCGGGTACGCGCCCGAGATGGCGTATCTTGAGGTCCTGCACGAGATGAAACTCATCGTCGACCTGATCTATGAGGGCGGGTTTACGAAGATGCGCGAATCGATCAGCAACACCGCCCAGTACGGCGACCTGACCCGCGGCCCCCGGGTCATCGGCCCTGAGGCCTACGCGGCGATGCAGGAGATCCTTGAGGAGATCCAGAGCGGCGAGTTCGCCCGGGAGTGGATGCTTGAGAACATGGTGAACCGCCCGGTCTTCACCGCGCTGACAAAAGCGGACGAAGAGCACCTGATCGAGCAGGTGGGAAGGGAGATCCGCGGGTTCATGCCGCAGTTCAGGAAGTAATACTCCTCTTCTTTTTGGATCCTCGTTTTTATACTAACCTGTCATATCCCCTGGTATGGCTGTCTGTATCATCTACCACTCGGAGACCGGCAACACCCGGACCGTGGCCGAGCGGCTTAGCGCGGAAGTCGGCGGCGATCTCGTCGCGGTCCGGGACCTTGCAGGGTACTCGAAGGTGGGGATGTACCTCCGGGGCGCTCCGCGAGCCCTGCGTGGGGAACTTGCCAGGATCGAGCCTGCCGTCATCGATGTCTCCGGCTACGACATTGTTGCTCTTGGAACCCCCGTATGGGCGGGCAACCCCACCCCTGCGGTGAACGCGGCAATCGGCGCCCTTGTGGGCATCGAAGGAAAGGCGGCCGTCGTCTTCTGCACCTCGGGCGGGATGCCGGGTAAGACGCTTGAAGCCGTAACAGCGATGCTTTCAAACCGCGGCGCCGACGTCAGGGGTGCGGTCTCGTTCACGGTGCAGGATCTGCGGCAGGGGGCGCCGATCGATGCCCTGGCCGATCTCGTCCGGCAGCTGGAAAAAGAGAAGGTCGTTTAGAAACGCATCGTCCGGGTCGTGGTGGAGAGCGCGGTCTCGAGTTCTTCCGGCGTGATGACGACCGTCTCGCCCTTCAGCCGGAGGGTGAGGGCGTCGCCTCCGACGGTGCCGATGATCCGGTACTCCACCCCGGCGAGGGCCGACTCATCCGGAACCGCGACCAGGAACCGACCGTAGGTCTCGGAGAAGAGTTCTTCCAGGGGATCGCCGGTGAGGGTGACGTCCGCACGCGGCGCGATCTTTGCAAGCGCGGCAAGAAGGCCGCCCCGGGAGAGATCGGTTGCGGTGGTGACCCGCCCCTCCCTCACAAGGTCGCGAACGACGGCAACGACGGCCGGATCGGCCATTGCGGGTGCGGATCCTCCGCATCCGGTGACTGCGTCGAGGACCGATCCGCCAAAGTCCGGCTCGGTCTTCCCGATCAGGGCAAGTTTCTCCCCACTCTTTGGCGCCGTCCATCTCCGGATCTCGCCCCGTCCGACCATCCCGAGCGAGGGCGTGGGCTTGATCTGCGTACCAAACTCGTCGCTTTCGTTGTAGAGCGAGACGTTGCCGCCGACGATCGGGGTCTCAATCTTGCGCGCCGCATCCCCGAGCCCGAGGATGGATTGCTCGAGCTGCCAGTAGGTCTCCGGGTGCTCGGGGCTCGCGAAGTTCAAGCAGTCGACGATGCAGAGCGGGTCGGCGCCGAGACAGGCGAGGTTGCTCGCGTTCTCGATGACGGCGTTTGCCGTCCCTTCAAAGGGCTTTAAATAAATGTGCCGGGGGTTGCACCCGCAGGAGAGGACGAGGGCTTTATCCTCCAGTCGGAGGACTGCTGCGTCGTGGACGAGCGAGACCGACTGGAGCTGGACGTCTTTGTCGTACTGCTCGTAGACCCAGTTCTTCCTGGCCACGTCGGGGTGCGAAAGGACCGCGAGCGCGAGGTCTTTTACCGGCATCGTCGGGCGGACGAATGGGGTTTCGGCCGAGTACGGCTTCTTGTCCCAGGCGCAGAGCGGGGCTCCGCCGACGAGGAGGTCGATCGGGAGATCGGCAACGGTCTCGCCGTGGAACTTCACGATGTAGCGGGGTTCTTCGATAACCTCACCGATATCGCTCCAGCGGAGATCATACTTCTCTGCGATCTCCCCCATCAGGGCGACGTCTTCGGGCGCCACCTCGATGAGCATCCGTTCCTGGGACTCCGCGAGCATGATCTCGCGCGGCGTCATTCCGGTCTCGCGAAGATGGACCCGATCGGCGTAGATGACGGCGCCGAACGTGCTCGCCATCTCGCTCGATGCTCCTGCAAGGCCTGCGGCCCCGAGATCGCGGCAGGAGAGGACCTTCCCGGTCTCCGCCATGGCAAGGATTGCATCGATGAGGAGCTTTTCCGTGTATGGGTCGCCGACCTGAACGCTCGGCCGGTCGGCAGCCTCCGCATCCTCTGCAAGGTCGCGGGATGCGAACGATGCGCCGCCAAGCCCGTCCCGGCCTGTCGAGGAGCCGATCAGGACAAGGTGGCTCCCCGGCCGTTTTACCCGGGCGGTGATGTAGCGGTCGGGTTTGACGGTCCCGACGCAGACGACGTTCACGAGCGGGTTTCCCGAATAGGATGGGTCGAAGACGAGTTCACCACGGACGACCGGCACACCGATACAGTTGCCGTAATCCCCGATCCCGGCGACGACGTGCTCAAAGAGGTAGCGGTTCTTCTCGCTTGCGAGGGGGCCGAAGTAGAGCGGGTCCATCAGGGCGATGGGCCGGGCGCCCATTGAGAGGACATCGCGGACGATCCCGCCGACTCCGGTGGCGGCGCCGTCGTAAGGGTCTACGTAACTGGGGTGGTTATGGCTCTCCATCCCGATGGCGAGGGCACAGGTGTCGCTGAACCGCACGATCGCGGCATCGTCTCCCGGCCCGAGGAGCACCTCGCTCCCGGTGGTAGGCAGCGTCCGGAGAAGTGTTTTGGTGGACCGGTAACTGCAGTGTTCGCTCCAGAGGTTTTCAAAGCAGGCAATCTCGACGTCGGTTAAGTCCCGTCCGAGGGTTTTGCGCAGCAATTCAAGGTCCTGTGCCGGCAACATACTGTAAAACTGATGGGTTGCCTATCTACATAAGTATGTGCAAGCCCGGGAGTTTGGGGAACCACTTTTTGACGTCGCGCGACCAATACTGAGGCATGACTCCTTCATACGAGGATCTTCTAAAGAAGGCTTATACCAATATCACGGAGCCGACGGAGTTTGAGGATAGGTTCACGGTTCCGACCGCCCGCGTCTTCATCGAGGGGAAGACCACTGTTCTTGAGAACTTCGCAGAGATTGCAAATACTCTCCGGCGCGACCAGGATCACCTCATGAAGCACCTCCTCGGAGAACTCGGCACCGCCGGCAAGATCGAGGGGACGCGAGCCATCTTCTCGGGGAAGTTCGAGCAGGAACAGATCAGCACGATCATCAAGGGTTACGTCGACGACTACGTCATCTGCTCCGAGTGTGGAAAGCCGGATACCCGCCTCGTCAAGAGCGACCGGGTCCTGATGCTCCGGTGCGACGCCTGCGGTGGTCACAGACCGGTCCGGAAGAGAAAGGCGACCCAGGACTCCTCTGCAGCGGTAAAGCCGACCGAGGGGGCAGTCATGGAGGTCACCCCGCAGTTCCTCTCGAAGCGCGGTGACGGCGTCGTGAAACTCGACCGCTACACAATGTATGTCGCAAACGCAAAACCGGGTCAGAAGGTGAAGGTGAAGATCACCCGGATCGCCGGGACGATCATCTTTACCGAGCGCGTGGACTGAGCACGCCTTTTCTGATCTCCACCCACATCCCCTCCTCTTCTTCCCGGATACGGGCGTGGGCGAGACCGCTCTCTCTAAGTTCCCGGCGGAGCGTCTCGGGAGTCGCCTGCCCGCTTCGCCGGGCGACGTCGTCGTCCCAGTTCGGGTTTCGCCGCCGCATCTCAGCAAAAATGGCTTTTTTGATCTCGGGGGTCCCGAAACTTCCGCCGACGAACGCAACGCCGCCGGGTCGGAGGACCCGCTCGATCTCGCGGAATGCCTGGGGCCGATCTTCCCAGAAGTAGATTGAGCCCCGGCTGACGGCGAGGGAGACGGAATCGTCCCGGAGGGGCATACAGTGGACATCGCCGGTGACCGGGATTACTCTGGCCGGCAAGTCTGCGGCAGTCTTTTGGGCAATCCGGGACATCGCCGGGTCGGCATCGAGCGCGATGACGGAGAGGTTGCTCCGCTCGGCGAGCGCGACGGCAAGAAGGCCCGGCCCGCTCCCGATATCAAGCGCAAACCCGTCCCGTATCCCGGACCACTCGAGCGCCTGCTCGGCGATGACGGGATAGATGGGGGCAAAGACCTCCCGCGCGATCCGGGCGAAGCCCTCGGCGCTCCTCTTCATGGGCAGTCTTATGCGGTATCGAGGGTTTTGACCTGCCGGAGGAGTTCTTCAGCTACGCTGGAGAGCCGCTTTGCAGCATCGGTGACTGCAAGGAGAGGGGGCCGGCCGTTAATTGTTGTGACGACCAGTTCGGGGTCGGTGAACTTGAACGCCTGACGGCGCTGCGCCACGTCCACGTCGGGATCGTTCAAGAGTTCGGCGGCGAGCGCGTTGATATATGTGTTGCCTTCGCCTTCAAAGAGGATCCGGGCCTTATCGTCAGTCAACTCCAGGAGTTTGATCTTCATGGCCATACGCAACTATGTTTGGTTTTGTGAGGAGTATATAGGTATGGGTGGGTCCGGATCATCCTCCGCTGCGTCAGTGCTTCAGGAGCGCTGTGGCCGGGGAGCCATGCCGCGTGATGATCCCTCCCGGTCCTTATGACCCGTGCACGTCCGGCGCGACCAGGTCGCGGAGTTCCCTGCGGTCGCGCGATGTGTCCCAGACCCCGGGTTCATCATCTGCCCGCGTGATGATCATGGCCTCTGGATAATCTTCGAGATCCAGAAAAATTATCACCTCGTTTACCGTGACCACCTTCGGCGACCCGTCAACGAGATAACCTGTCTCAAACGTCGTGGGGATCGGGAAGTTCATCGCGACGTAGGTGCCGTTCTGTTTCATGGCCTCCAGTTCCTCCGGCGAGAACCCCGTCTTGTACTGAGCAGAGATGCACCGGATCTGCTCGCCGCATTCTGCTTCGATGGCGGGATACCCGGGGTCTTCCGGGTGGAGGAAGACGCTCAGGCCTCCTGCGCGGTGAATCTCGATGTAGGGGGTATCCTCCCCGGGGTTGTCTGCCGGACGAGGCGTCCAGTCCCCCGGCATTCCCGGCAACGCCTCGCCATGATCCAGTCCGAGGAAGAAACCTCTCCCAACCTCCCATCCCGCACCCTCCATCCAGACAACGATCGCCTCTGCCGGCATGGTTCGATTGTCCAGGGCGGCCAGATGCATCTTGAGGCGTGCCTTCTCCCCTATCCGAAGGGTGAAGGAGTCCGGGACATAGGAGACGCATACATCATCGGGCAACCCGTCGGTCCGAACGACCCTGACATCAATACTGGTGTCGGCCTCCGAGGAGACGATGATCAGGAGGGTCGCCGATGCATTCGATCCCAGAATGAGTGTCGGCGCTCCCGGGCGATCGACCCTCACTTCCTCAAAGCCCGAGGAGTTCCCCGTATCGAACTCAAAGAGGAAAGGAGGAGCCCCCTCCTTGCCAGCAGGAGCGTTGATGATCGGCTTATCCAAGATGTCTGGCTGGAACGTGGGGGGTCGGTACCGAAGTCACATCGCCAAGTACCCCCTCGCTCGTACACCCGGCCATAAGAAGGACACACCCCAGAATAGCAAGAGAGAGCATAGGGGCCGGCACTGTCTTTTTAAGCCTGCTCCTTTCCTTTTCCATCGTCTCTTCACTCCTCCCGCTGCGGGAACGTGCATTACGTCCCCCAATTTGCTTCCGGTACTCGCTACTACAGCCTAAAACTGACTCGCCGTCAGGCAATATGTCCATAGGACTGCCGAACCCGCGCTGTCCTGCCGCCTCTCTTCGCAAATCCCATACATGGACTGCGTCCCCTCATAATTTCCAATCCAATCAACCGCATACTTCCCGGCGTTTCCCACCCGGCATTCACCCGGTTTCGGCCTGATCTTGCCCTGGTGCAGGATGAAGTCCTTGCTGATGTTGTGGCAATCCGAACCCGAAAACTCGAGGCCAAACCGTAATGTAACTGTATTTTCAACACCACGCATATCCCCATCGGGGGCGTACCAGAGCAAGTTTGATGTGGAATTTTCGAACTCTACCCGGCTCCAAAAGTTCCGAAGGTTTGAGTCGTCGCCTATCCAGGTATCCTCGCGGTTTTTCGCAGCGCCCCACTGCCACCAGTAGTAATGATCTCTGCCCTGCTCGTCGGTCAGGTCTAACGCATAGAGAACCAGTGCATTGTCGGAATCTGCCAGGACCACGCCGTCATTGTTCCTGATCTCCAGACTGCCGCTCCATGCCGACACATACCGGATATTCGGCGTCGCACCCGCCCCCTGAGATGGACCGCGGGTTTCGTCAGGGATGTGCAGTCTTAATGCGCTCACGGCCTCCGAACCGTATTTCTGCTCCATTCTCCCGGCGTAGGCCATAAATTCATCTTCAGACATGCCTGAACTATTGGGGGCAATTCGCAGCGTTTCCTGAGCAGTACTCGTAGAGAGAACTGCCTCGGCACCCGCCGCCAGCACGAAGGCTGCGCCTGCGATCAGCAGCGCCGCGAACAGGACACAGATGCCGATCAGAAATGTTCTTTTCATGATTCTTCACTTTCGTTCATGCATACACAAGATCACGGAGCCGCAACGACTATCCCCGATGACAGTCAACAGCCCTCTGCCCTCGAGCACGCGGTGGGGGTCGGGACACGACGCCAATCAGGCTTCCCGGCTCCCTCGGGATTCCGCATGCGGCTTCCCCGATTGAGGCGTCAACGTTCCTCCTCATAACGTTTCTGTGCATTCCCTTGAACTGTCATCGCGGTTCAGGCCCGCCGGTTCTCCCAAATTAACAGCGAACAGTCTGATTCGTGAGTGGAACGGCCGATCTCTAGTCGAAATTTGCCTCGGCCGGCACCTCGCGGGTTTGAGAACACACCCCGACCGAAAACCCGAATAAATTCATCTGATACTTAAATCCTGTGATACTGTTGGCCAAATTCCTTCACGGCTCCTCGACGTATAGGAAATGCGCGCTGGCCGGGCTGCCCTCTACCGTCACCGGACATCCATCCGCATGAACTTCCCGTATGCGGCAGCGAAGAAGACCGACGTGAAGGCGACCAACGCCGCGATGCCCCTCCAGATCCTGCTTGTCGCATCATCAGGCGACAGATCCGATGGATCGACAACCGTCCATGCCACCGCGTAATAATTCACCATCGGTGAGAAGAGGTTGACCGTATCGGTGACGAACTGCATCTTGTTCTGGTATGTTTTCATCTCCGCGTCGTATCGGTCGCACTCCTCCTCGTACGCTTTCAGCACTGCTATGTCGCCTGAGATATGGGTCCTCCCGTCAGCGTCCGTCCAAGCCGGCATTTCCGGTCTCTGCGGCGGGTCGCCCGCGGCCACGCCCCCGAGAATCATCCCGAACAGTTGTAGCACGTAGGCGAGGGCAAAGAAGAGTGCTAGACCGTAGACCATCGCATGCCCGCTCTCTTTTGTGACGACCGAGAGAGCAAGAGCGAGGGCGAAGAACGCCAGCAGGTACATGAGTGATACGAACCCGAGAGCTCCGATAGCGAAAACCTCGTCCGGCGTCGGCACGATCGAGCAGACGAGGAGCACGCGAGGGTGATGGCAAACGCGATAACAAGAGCAACCCCGAGAGCTGCAGCCCCACCGAGCGCTTTGCCGTTGATGATCTCGTCCCGGAAGATCGGGTGGGCGAGGAGCGTCTTTAACGTTCGGGTCTCCTTCTCCTTTGATATCAAGTCAAACCCGGTCGCAATCGCGAGGACGCCCCCGAACGGTACCAGGGAACTGACCAGTTGCATGAAGATGAAGAGGATCGACGGCCGGTCGGGCATCATGCCGGGTCCGGTGGAGTCCCCCGCTGCCTGTAACTGCTGGTTATACGACTCGAGACTCTGGTTGTACTGGTCGATCCCCTGGTGCATGCCGAGCAGGGCAAACATCAGGAGCAATGCAAGGATCACCAGGAATTTCCGGCTGGTGAGGTGGTCGGTAAACTCCTTCCCGGCCACGGTGAAGATTCGTTCTGCTGTCATGAATTCACTCTGTTATCCTCGTCGCTCTAGAGCGAGCCCCCGTCAATGGTCACGGCACACAACTCGTTCTCCACGCTGACCGGTATCACTGCCATACAGACAAGGGCGGCGGCAGCGCATGCTCCGAACATTTTCTTCTGTTTCATGATGGTTTCACCTCATCTTCACGGAACCCTAGCAGTCCGGCGGGGAACCGGGAAGAGGACACACTTCTCCGTGCCGCCGCTCCCCGCCCTCACCGAATGTCCATCCGCATGAACACCCCGTACGCGGCGGCGAAGAAGACCGACGGGAAGACGATCAGACCCACGATACCTGCCCAGACACTGCCAAGAGATTCCGGAAGCGATCGCTCTTGGGGCGCAGAAATGACATCGGCTACAGTCTGGTAACTCTTCTGCGGCGAGAGAAGCGTGACCACATTGGTGACGAGTCTCTTCTTCTCGGTATACGCCGCCAGGTCCTCCTGATACTCTTTCAACGCTTCGTGCCGAGCGGAATCAGCACCCTGGGCGACATACGACCCGGTTGCATTGGAGACGTATGTGAATGTGAGTTCCTTGACCGCCGGTGTTTCGGGGCGTTGCGGCGGGTCGCCTGCGACAAGCCCTCCAACCGTCGCCCCGAGCACCGGGAGGAGCGACGAGACGACGAAGAGGACCACGAGGGTGAAGATCAACGCGTTGCCGCTCTCCCGGGTGACCGCCGAGGTCGCTAGAGCGACGGTAAACCAGGCGATCAGGAAGAGGAGCGAAACTACCCCGAAGATCAGGATAGCGACGACCTCGCCCGCCGTCGGGACGATCGAGAGCACGAGGAGGATGGCGGTGATGAGGGCAAGGGCAAGCCCCACGACGACTCCCAGGGCGGCGGCGCCCCCGAGTGCTTTGCCGACGATGACCTCGTCGCGGTAGACCGGGTGCGCAAGGAGGGTTTTGAGCGATCGGGTCTCTTTCTCGCGGGTGACCAGGTCGAACCCGGCTGCGATGGCAAGCAGTGCGCCGAGCGTCATCGTGGTCCCGGTCATGGAGCTGAAGACGTATAGGATCGAGGGCTTGCCCGGCATCTCAAGCCACCAGGCCCCGAGTTCCTGCAGGTCCCGGTACTCGTCTGCCGCCTGCATCGCTTTGTTGTACGAAGCCAGGGCGTCATCGTAGCGCTCGATCCCTTGGGCCATACCGACCATGGCGATGATGAGATACAGGGCGAAGATCAGGAGGAACCGCCGGCTCGTGAAGAGGTCAGAGAACTCTTTTGCGGCTACAATGAGGCTGCGTTCTGCGGTCATGGGATGTTTTCTCTCTGGTTTCCGGTCCTGACGCCAGATCTCCCCAGGTCGATCGGTAACCCAGTCAAGAACAAAGGGTGCCGTTTACGGCACCCGAGATCGTTATGTTTGCAGTTTAGTTGTTCCATCAAACCAGGTATTTCCGGCAAGACTGATCTTCTCGACGACAACCCGATAGATATCGCCTTCCTGGAGACGCTGGTCGTACCGCACGTGACGCTCACCGTTCTCGGTGAACGGGAGCCATGGCCCATCGTCCTGCGCGAGGACGCGGTTGTTGCTGTCGACCAGTTTCAGTCGCAGGTCGCTCCATTCGCCGTCGACCTGATAGAACTTCATGTCGACCTGAATGGAGTTGTAGACGCCGGAGGGCACCGCAAACTGAAAGGTCCGACTGGGCTGCGATTCAGTGATGGTACTTCCAAAGGGAAATGTAGCGACATCCTGTACACCAATTTCTCCTAAAATCTCTCCAGAAAGCACATCAACATCCGTGGCATCGCCCGCATCCGATGATGGGGGCTGGAGATATACGGCAAAGTCGGCCACTTCTTCCGCCGAAACTCCCCCAAAGCAGAGCAGCACGAGGAGTGCGGCTATGCCAATCTGCAATAGTTTCATGGTTTTCACCTCATTCATGCATGCTTCGGGAGGCCGTAGAACCGCAACGGCTATCCCCGATGGGAGCCAACAGCCCTGTTGCCCTCCGGGCACGCTGTGGGAGTCCGGGATCCGACGTCAATCAGAGTTCCCCGCCCCCGCGGGATACCGCATGCGGTATCACTGATGGAGACTTCGCTGTTCTTCTTTATACCGTTTCTCGGACAAACGCCGATTCATCCGGGCGTTCATAGACCTCAAGTTCATGGAAAAGAGCTGGAGTGCTGGTATCAGAGCCTGGTACTCCGGTGCTTCTCCCAAAGACTGGTGTGCAGGCGGAGTGCGCGCACTCGGGGCCGTAGCGAGGCCGGGCGTCACGACGAACGATCGCCAACGTGGGGGACCGGGTCAAACCTCAGTTGAGAGAGGAGGCCGTCGATATCCCTCCCCGGGGCTGATCCCTCCAGCGGGTGCTGCCGCGCTCCGGGCCGGTTCGGTATAATGATCCGCATGTCCGTCAGTATACGAGAATAGTTCTCGGCGAGAGTATACCGCACACACCGCCCATCCCTCTCTGCGATCACAACACCCAGATCTTCCAAGTATCGTAGGTGCTCATAAACTGTAGTTCCTGATAACTCGACGTTTTCTGCAATCTCTTCGTTGCATGCGCCTTGATTGAGATAGATTTCTGTTATAATTCTCCGCAGACTCTCGTTTCTCAGTGCGATGATGAGGGTCTCCTCCTCGGCCGAGTATGGAGCATCTGCAACGAAGTAATGAGTCCTCCCTCTTTCCAGTATCATCTTTAAGAGACCCACGGATTCCATCGTTTTCATATGGTAATCAAGCGTCCCTCGCGTCAGAGGCACACGCCTCAATATCTCCCTGAAGTGCAATCCCGGGTTCCTCTTGACAAATCTCAAGATCTTGCGTCTCTGCGGACTCTCAAGGGCGTTTTCTTTGCAAATCCGTTTGTACCCGAGGTATCCGGCGGCCTTCAACGGAATGAGGGTCTCGATCGGGGCTGCCGTCAACTGGGGAAATACAGACAGCAGCAGAAAGAGCCAGAGCGGTATCGGGTCTACCTCCTGCACCTTCTCGCCCGATATGGACATGCCGGGCTCTTGCCCGACGTTTCTTGAGGGCCGGACCGTGTATTCGGTGGCATCGGCAACCGCTACCAGCAGCACCAGAAAAAGGATCGAGAGGATAAGCAACCGGAGATGTCCACCGGGCCTAGTATTGGTAGAGGTTGAGGGTGTATGATCTCTCTGATGATACCTTCTCGCCGTAAACATCGAGCGTCCAGGTTCCCCGGTCCACATAATTGCCATCTGGGTCAATGTCGATATGAATCTTGCCATCCATCATTCCGTCGCTACTGTCGCGGAACGTGCCGATCTTGCTTCCCGAAGGGGTGTAGATGGTCAACGCCAGAGAATCGGAGGTCGAACCCCAGTTAAGGTATACCTCAAGGTACTCGACGCCGCTTCCGACATAAAATTGGTGCCTGTTGGTCTCGCCCTGGCCGACGGTGTCGGAGAGCCCCAATATCGTCACCGGGTCATCTGACACCGAAGGGCGGACTGTGTATCCGACGCCTTCGTTCGCTGATACAGGAGGCACGGCAAGGAAGGCAACGGCGAGCAGCAGGGCAAAAGCCCCGTATTTTCTCTTTGCCGATGTCATAATGGATTGTTGTGACCTGTGTTTTATGAGTTTTATGGGACAAACACCGATTCTATTCTCGTCTCCGTCCGCTTCGAATCCCGGGAACGAACATGCTTGAGGACCGTCACGCCCGTACCGTGCCCGAAGTTATCATATCCAAAGAAATTGGTGCAGTACGGTCACACCGGGGCGGCCTGCGCGCAGTGAATGAAGAGAGGGGCCCTGCACCGGATCTGCTGGAACATCCCTGATCATACCGGCGATACTTTTGTCATTGGGAGGGAATTCCTTCGGGACGGGTCTGCCGCAGAGGAGACCATTCCGGTGATCATAGGGCGTTAGAACTGCTTTTTTTTAAAGAGACGGTTTCGAGTTGGTGTTTGTCCCATAAACAGTTTATCCCGAAACGACCCAGTGAACAATTGTGGGCGCCGCAGGCAGCGCCTGCACCGGTGCGGAGGTTCGCCCGGCCGGTTTGCCAAACGTCCGGGTAAACGTCTCGCATGCCCGGAGGCAATGGGAACGCACACGTTTTGCATACTAAAATGTGTGCCTCTCCTGTCTTCAAGGGGCGCTTGGAAGATAGTAACTGGAAACACGAAGATGCGGGCACCATGTTCATGGCAGTTATCCCGGTGAATGCGGGTGTCATCCCGGCGAGTTATATTCCAATCATGATTGAGGTGAAGAGATGAAAAATAAGCGGCTCACGGCGGCATTTGTTATATTCATGCTGACGCTATCGGTCTGCCCGGGGTTTGCTTCCGCAGTCCAGATTGTCGATGAGTGCGGCATAGATATCGAACACGGGGAACGAACGAACAGCGTTGAACTCCTGAAGGCCGGTTTGAACAAACGAGAGCCCGTCACCATCACACTCGGAGGGCTTCCTTTCTCAAAGGGTGGGCGGAACGCGTCGTATTCCGATTTGGAGAACTTCACCGCCGCCACGTGGGGCCTGATGCAGGAGCACTACCTATATCCCAACGGGCCCGTCATCGGTTTCGGCTACGACGTCGATGGGTATCTCCGAGTGAGTCTCTGGAACGGCCCGCCCCTCCCGGAAAACGCCTCTTCCGTGGGTTCACTGCACACGATGCTTGATGAACGGGCAAAGGGAATGGGAATTGAGAATATCCCTGTGAAGTTCACGGTATTCATCTCCCCTCCGGAGTTGGTCCTTGATGGCGACCGGATGAGCCCCTCGGACCGTACCGGCTCCTACGCACAGTCGCCGGAGAACTGCCCGGCGAAAGTCACCTCCCTCGATGCATTGACCGTGGCGCTTCGCGATCCGGAGGTCGTCGGGTTGCTGGAGAACAAGAGTATCGAGACGATCACGTTCTCAAAAGGCACCTATGCCGACAGAAATATGAATTACACCCAGATGGTCTTCCGCCCGGAGGACCCGGATCCCGGCGACTGCATGACCGCTCCGACGATCGTGGTTCAGGTTAACGAGTCGTGCGGGGTTTATGCCGCCTACGAGACCTACCCTTCGCATATTCCGGGCTGTAAGTTATGATCCTCAAAAGAGGAAGAGCCGAGTAATCACCAACAGAACGTCTCCATATCGTATCCTGCGTGCGGCATACCCGGCGGGACCAGGTGACTCATGTGGACGCACCGGTAATCCCTCGCCCCGACGTCGCGTGCGAACCGGACCGCCTCGGCGTAGTTCATGTGTTTGGTGATGGAGTAGCCTGCAGGAGCGATGGCGTCGAGAAAGAGGAGATCGATATCCGCCTCCTTGAGGAGGTCCCTGCTCTCGTCCGGGATATCCTCCCTTGTGTCGCTTGTGTAGGCGATCGTTACATCGTCGTGCTCGAGGAGGAGGCCGCAGGTGTAGACCGGCGGGTGGTTCACTTCAAAGAACGTGAAGGTGAGGCCGAAGAGGTCGAACGGCTCGTAGACGGGGTGCGGGTGCTTTTCAAAGGAGAGGAAGTGAAGGTAGCCGGAACAGTAGTCAATCACATTCGGCGCCGCATAGACCGGGGGGATCTTCTGCACCCGGTAAAACTCTCCAAACCCTATAAAGTGGTCGTAGTGACCGTGCGACCAGATGACCGCGTCGATCTGGGGCGAGCAGGCCCGGAGGAGTTGCTGCCTAAGATCCGGCGACGACTCAATAAGAATGTGCTTGCCCTCAGTCTCGACGAGGAGGGACGTCCGGAGCCTCGACCTCCCCGCTGCGATCATCGCCTGGCAGTTCTCGCAGTCGCACCCTACCTTCGGCGTCCCGATGGCGTCGCCGGTCCCGAGCAGCGTTATCTGCATGTCAGTATCCGGTGTCGCGGATGACATTGCGCTCCTCGACCCTGAG
>CZCB01002027.1_pt1 | contig 20163 bp, 13 predicted proteins | sample 591991 | NCBI WGS metagenome assembly CZCB01 (sample SAMEA3556809, study PRJEB10932) | anaerobic digester metagenome | reverse complement strand
CATATCGCTGTTTTTCAGTAGACGGAGCGATTGAATTATATGGTTCCGTTCCCTTGAATTATTACATACGAAGTGATAAAATGAAGAGTGTTAAATACTTAGCTAACAATTTAATATATACCTTATGCGTTAGGAGGGAAACAAAATGAGGGAAGTTGTTATTGCAGGAGCGGCCAGAACTCCCATAGGGAGCTACGGCGGATCGTTAAAGGATGTTCCGGCTGTTGAGCTGGGAAGAGTCGCTGTTGTGGAAGCGATGAAAAGAGCAGGAATTAAGCCGGAAATGGTTGATGAGGTAATATTCGGCACCGTACTGCAGGGCGGTTTGGGACAAAACGTAGCAAGGCAAGTATCAATTGCCGCAGGGATACCAATCGAAGTTCCTTCCATGACATTGAATAAAGTCTGCGGATCCGGACTGAGAACCGTTTCTCTTGCTGCCCAAATTATTAAAGCAGGCGATGCGGATATTATCGTTGCCGGCGGATGCGAGAACATGAGCGCGGCACCTTATTTCGCCCCCAATGTAAGATGGGGAGCCAGAATGGGCGATGTCAAGCTGATCGACATGATGGTACATGACGGATTGACGGATATTTTCAACAAATATCATATGGGAATTACGGCAGAAAACATTGTAGAGAAGTGGGGACTCACCAGAGAAGAGCTGGATGAGTTTGCCGCAAGATCACAACAAAGGGCAGAGGCCGCTATCAAGGCCGGAAAGTTCAAGGAAGAGATCGTTCCCGTTGAAGTTCCTCAGAGAAAAGGCGATCCCATTATCTTTGACACGGACGAGTTCCCGAGAGCGGGAGTTACCGCCGAAGGCCTCGCCAAACTGAGACCTGCCTTCAAGAAAGACGGAGTTGTAACAGCAGGTAATGCCTCCGGCATCAACGACGGAGGAGCCGCTCTGGTGGTTATGTCAAAGGAAAAAGCCGATGAACTGGGTATCAAGCCCTTGGCAACCATTAAGTCCTACGCTTCCGCAGGTGTTGACCCCGTTATCATGGGAATCGGGCCGGTACCCTCCTCGCAGAAGGCGTTGGAAAAAGCCGGATTAACAGTTGCCGACATGGATTTGATCGAAGCCAACGAAGCCTTCGCAGCACAGTCTGTAGCAGTCGGAAAAGATCTTGGCTTCGAAATGGAAAAAGTCAATGTAAACGGCGGAGCCATTGCTCTTGGCCATCCCATCGGAGCGTCAGGCGCAAGAATCCTCATTACGCTGCTCTATGAAATGAAGAGGAGAGGATCCAAGTACGGACTTGCCACTCTCTGCATCGGCGGCGGCCAGGGTACCGCTGTTGTGGTGGAAATGTAACCATGGCAGTTTGCCGGCCGGCAGTGTAATGCAAACCTGTTAGGAAATTAACGTGTATAAAAAACAAGCGGGCATTGCTCGCTTGTTTTTGTTATACTAAAATCACGTAATGACAGCCCCGATTCCAAGGAGAAAAGCATGGAACAAATTCAAATAAATGCATATGCAAAAATTAATTTATCCATAGACGTGCTCCGCAAGCGTGACGACGGCTACCACGATGTTTCCATGGTGCTGCAGCAGATAGATTTGCACGATACGGTGACTGTGAGCTGCTGTGAGGATGCAGGCCAGGGCGCAATCGAGCTAAGCGCAAATATACAGGCTGTACCCATGGGGCAGGATAATATCGCCTGGAAAGCCGCAAGCCTCATGAAGCAGCTTTTCCCGCATAAAGGAAGGGATGCCGTAAGAATTCATATAGAAAAAAGAATTCCCATGGCCGCAGGCCTGGCGGGAGGCAGCGCCGATGCTGCGGCAGTTCTTCACGCATTGAATTATCTTTGGCAATGCGGTTTGTCCGTGGAAGAATTGATGGAGATAGGCGTCAAGCTGGGCGCGGATGTACCCTTTTGCGTTATGGGTCAAGCGGCAAAGAATGAGGATTTGAACTTTAACAATGGCGGAATCTCTACCTGCGCTCTTGCAGAGGGAATCGGAGAGAAACTGACTCCCCTTCCTCCGCTTAAGGCTTTTGCGGTGCTCTTCAAGCCGCCGGTTTCCCTTTCCACGGCGGAAATCTATAAAAGTCTGAATTTAAATGCGATAATAAAACGTCCGGATACCAGTTCCCTCATCCAGGGTCTCCGGGAGCAGGATTTCGAGAAAGTGCAGGCGTCCATGTATAACGTGCTGGAGGAAGTCAGCACCGAAAGATATCCGGTAATAGCCGAGAGGAGAGCTTGGCTGGAGGCAATCTCATCCCATGCAAAAATTATGATGAGCGGAAGCGGCCCAACCCTCTTCGCCCTCACCCAGGACAAGAAGTTGGCGAGTGATATTTTTGAAAAAATAAAAGCGAATGGGGACAGAATAAACGGGGATGTATTTCTCCCAAAAACTTCTTAAATGTTGACACGTTCATGAATGTCCAATGCGGGTACTTCCTTGTCATAATGAAACTCCCACATGAATAGACTATTACAGCGGAGGCGAGACTGTCCAAAGCCTCTTAACGGTGATTTGAAGGGAGAGAGAACCATGGAATACAAGAAGGATTTATTTGACGAGGAAAATATACCGGATTTTGCCTTGCGACCCGCAAAACCGGCATCTACATTTGATCCCAAAATATATGATAAACTGTTTGAAAATATGAGAAAGTCGGCGGAGGCGGCTAAGGAAGAGGAAGTCCCAACGGCTGCGGAAGAGAAACCTGTTGCGGCTATGACAGAAACACCGCCGGTTGAGCAAGAAGCCGTTTCGGTGTCGGAGGAACAACTGGCAGAGGTCCCGCCGGAGACCGTCGCTGTGTCTGAAGAACCGGCGGCGGCAGAAGAGCCGGGAGCTGTTGCTGTACCGGTGGAGCCGGCTGCTGTGGATGAGCCGGCAGCAGCAGAGGTCGCCGGGGAACCTGAGACACTGGATGAGCCTGTAGTTGCGGAGATCACCGAGGAACCGGCGGCGGTTGGACTGGAAGAGCCGGAGGCTGTGCCTGTCCACCTGCCTAAAAAACCTTTACCCGTTGAAGCAGACGGGGCATTGGACGATCAAAATGTGAGGAAAATCAAGTACACGGATTTCCGCAACCTCAGCCCTGTGGTCATTTACGTTGAAGAAGATGTATTGATTACAGACGCTAAGCCGGATATGTTGCGCATGCTAAGCGTAGAAGGCAGTTGCCAACTGGCGGAACGCAACGTTCCTACCGGAGCTCACGGCATTCAATCCATGCGAATAACGGGAGATTTAAAAATTCAGGCATTGTATACGGCGGAAGATGATGCGGATGAACCTATCGTGGTTTCATTGGATACGAAGATACTGTTCAGGGAAGACTGCATGGTAAAGAGTGAACCTAATTCTATCATCGCCCTCAGCGCAGATGTTCGTTCTCTTGAATGGGAGCGGATCAACGAGAGAAAATTCAGGGTGCGGGCGGCAATAGAAGTAAATATGAGGGAGTATTGTGACAAGGAACTGAATCTCTTTGACGATGTTAAAAAGGATGAAATGCAATTCCTGGAGGATGAGATCCGGTTCACCGATATCGCAATGCGCAAAACGGAAATCATGGAAGTGGCTGAAGAAATTAAGCTTCGCGAAGGAGACCCGGAGATCGATAAGATTCTCTGCTTCAACGTAAATCTGGTGGAAAACCACAAGCAGATAACCAACGAAAAAGCCATGATAAATGTGACGGCTCATCTGAACGTGCTGTATAAAAGCGACGGATGTCCTGTATTCTACAAGTGCAGTACGGACTTTACGCAATTTGTCAGGATCGATGAGAAATTTGATTATCCTCTAATTGCGGGGCGAACCTTCTTCGATATTTTGGACTGCTCCCTCACAGCAAAGAGAGACGAAGACGGTCGATGCACAATATTATATCTTAATATGGATGTGGAGACGACTCTGGAATATTATCGCCACATACATGAACCTTGCATCGCGGATATGTATCATTATACAAAGGATGTGGAATACGACACGATCCGCAAAGAATTGAAACTTTTCTGCGGAAACGGAGCTGCGGATATTCCGGTAAGAGAAATCGTTGACGTCCCGGAAAGGTACGCGAAGGCGGAGCAGGTGATCTTTGTTTCCGGATCACCAAAGATCAAGAACCGGCAGGGTCTTTCTGGCAAGATCATGGTGGAGGGTGTGCTTCCCGTCAGGTTGGTTTGCCTGGGCGGCGAGAGCGGAAAACTCCCCTTTACAATTGACCGGGAACTGGACTTTCGAGCCATGTTGGATGTGCCGGAATGCAACGAAGGCATGGAGCTGGATGTCAGTGCAGTCATGAAGGAGCTTTCTTTCGATTCGATAAATAACAAGCAAATTGCCGTAAACGCGGAAATTGCCGTTTCCGGATATGCATTTAAAAGGACGGCTCCCCAATTGATACATACGGTGCGCTTTCTTGACAGAAGCGAAGACAAAGCCGGTATTCCGGACATCGTCGTATATGCGGCAAAGGAAGGAGACACGGTTTGGAAAGTGGCGAAAAAGTATCATACTCCGGTAGCCATGGTAAGGTCGGTTAATGATTTGGCAGACCATGAGGAAGTACGTCCGGGCTCTAAGATCCTGATCGTCAGATAGATAAGCGAAATATAGCGAAAGTATAAGATGACCCCTTCGTGGAAAGAATAATGAGGACTCGATCTTGCTTCAAACTTGAAAAATGAGGACTCGTCCTCCCATGAAAGGGGTTATCTTATGGGGCTGAAAAAGAAACAGATTGGATTAATGTTTCTGATATTGCTGTCTCTCATAATTTATACTTGTTGCATGACTGCAAACAACGCCGAGACGCTTTCCAACGAAGATTTTATCCGCTTTCACGTGGTAGCCAACAGCGATTCGGAAGCAGACCAGCAACTTAAACACATGGTGAGAGAAGGGCTTCTTCGCCGCATCAATGAAGGATTGGCGGCGGAAGCTGTGGCTATGGCCGATTCCAACCGGAGCAAGGTTATTTTGAATATTGACCGCACGAAAGAATTTATAGAGAAAAACCTGACGGAACTGGAGTACGAAGCCAGAAAAATTCTTTCCAGGGAAGGCTGCTGTTATCCGGTGAAGGCGGAATTGGCCGTGGCGTGGATTCCTCAGAAAACATACGGAAATATCACCTTCCCTGCAGGCAATTACAATGCTTTGACGGTCACAATCGGCGAAGGCAGGGGTGAAAACTGGTGGTGTGTGCTTTTCCCTCCGCTTTGTCTCATCGGCCAAACACCGGAAGATCAGGCAGAACTGGAAGAATTGTATAAAGAAGTGTTCATGAATGAGAAATACAAAGAGCTGCTGGCGGAATCGGACAAGCCAAAAACCCTCAAATTGAAATTCAAAGTATTAGAACTGTTGGATCAGTAATGCCATCGATATTGAAATTACAATTGCAAATCAGGTGCAAATCAGGGGCCCGCGATAGTTGAAACAAGCTGTTCGCGGGCTTCTCAATTCATTTAATCCCGAGAGAAAAAGTACAAAAACGGGGCATATTTTATAGCAAAATTTTGGATATTTAAGGTTATTTTCACCCCGAGTGAAATGTGATAAAATTAGGTACTAGTGAACCAAGAGCAGAGATTCAAACAAGGAAGGGAAACGACAGCATGGAACAAGCTATGGATTTTGCCAACGCCCTGAACAAGATGGAAAAATGGCTCTCATATCCGAACATGGAGCCAAAATTACGCAGAGATTTGGCAGCGCTGGAAGAACGCCTGGTAAAGGATTCCGGCGATAAAGAAACGAAAGAAGAGATTCTGGATCGCTTTTACAAGGATTTGGATTTTGGCACCGGAGGTATTCGCGGCATTCTGGGAGCCGGAACAAACCGCATGAACATTTTTACTGTACGGCGGGTAACCCAGGGTTTTGCCGACTACCTTAACCGCCGTTACGACGGAACGGGCAAAAGGCCTTCCGTGGCCATTGCCTACGACAGCCGCACCCGATCCGTCCGGTTTGCGCTGGAAGCAAGCAGTGTTTTGGCCGGCAATGGCATTGAAGTTTACATATATCCGGAGATCATGCCCACGCCGGCTCTGTCTTTTGCCGTACGCTATTACGGCTGCTCCGGCGGAATCATGATCACCGCCAGCCACAATCCGGCAAACTACAACGGCTATAAGGTCTATAACGAAGAGGGCTGCCAGGTGACCAGGGACGCCGCCGACCAGATCCTGGCCTGCATTGAAAAAGTGGATTACTTCGACGGTATAAAAACCGCGGATATGGGAACGGACAGTCTCCTTGAAAGCACGTTTTTTGAAAGTAAGCACCATGAGCTAATCAACATCATTCCCCAGGAAACGGAGGAAGCTTATATAGAAGCGGTAAAGGCCACGCGAGTGGGTGTGGACTGCGGAGACCTGGAAGTGGTTTTCACGCCATTGAACGGAACGGGCAACAAACCGGTCCGAAGAATCCTGGAAGAGATCGGCGTGAAAAAGGTTCACGTGGTGCCGGAACAGGAGAATCCTGACGGAAACTTCCCTACCTGTCCCTACCCCAATCCGGAGAAGGAAGAGGCGCTGCTTAGAGGACTTGCCCTTTGCAGGGAGCTTGAAACTCCTGACCTGCTGCTGGCCACAGATCCGGACTGCGACAGGTTGGGAATCGCCGTGCGCCAGTTGGATAAAGAAAAGGGAGGGCCGGTTTATACCAGACTCACCGGCAACGAAGTAGGCGTGCTGTTGTTGGATTTCCTCTGCTCAAACAGGAGATTGCCGGAAAAGCCGGTAGCAATGAAGACGATTGTCTCTACCAAGATGGCGGAAGCTGTTGCCTCTGCATACGGCGTTGAGATGATGACCCTGCCCACGGGATTCAAGTATATAGGCGAGAAGATCGGGATGCTGGAAAAGAAGGGACAGGCGGACCGGTTCATCTTCGCCTTTGAAGAGAGTTTCGGGTATTTGGCAGGCCCCTACGTCAGGGACAAGGATGGGGTAAACGCAGCAATGCTTGTCTGTGAAGCAGCGGCTTACTATAAAAAGCAGGGGAAGACCCTTGTGGACAGGATGGAAGAGCTTTACAATAATTATGGATGGTACCGAAGCGATGTTATAGACTTCAAGTTCGAAGGTGTGTCGGGCATCAATAAGATGAAATCCATCCTATCCAAGCTCAGGCAGGCGCCTCCGGAGGAACTGGCGGGCTTGCGGATAACGGAATATGCAGACTACAGTGTCTATAGACGTTGGATTCTGGGAGGCGGTTGCGACATGGCCGCCGGATACCGGCCAACGGGACTGCCATCCGTGGATGTGTTGGAATACATACTTGAGGACGGAAGCAGCATCATCCTGCGGCCTTCCGGTACGGAGCCGAAGCTGAAGATCTACATTTCGGTCAAAGGCACGGACTCGCAGAATTTAAAAGATGCAATCGAAAAATTGAGGAAAATTGTAAAAGAGTGGGTATTATAGTATATGAACAAAGCAATTATCGGAATTGACAAAAGCCGATCGTTTCGGATATATTTCGCAATAACCACCGGAATGGTCGAAGAAGCAAGAAAAACACACAACACCGCTCCCACAGCTACGGCGGCCCTCGGAAGGGTATTGACGGGTGCGGGACTTATGGGGCTTATGCTGAAAAACCCCAAGGACAAGCTTACGGTGCAGTTCAAAGGAGACGGGCCTGCGGGAGAAATTCTCACAACGGCCACAGGCGCCGGGACAGTAAAAGGCTATATCTCTAATCCCGACGCCCACCTTCCCCTTAGGGAAGACGGCAAGCTGGATGTGGGCGGCTTAGTGGGCAAAGGCACCCTTACGGTGATCAGGGATCAGGGTTTAAAAGAACCGTACTTAGGCCGTATTGACCTGGTCAGCGGAGAAATCGCCGAAGATTTCACGGCATATTTCTACCTCTCCGAACAGCAGTCCACCTCTGTGGCTCTTGGAGTCAAGGTGGATGTGGACGGCAGCGTAATGGTGTCCGGCGGGATGATCATACAGATGCTTCCCGATGCGGACCCCGGTTCCATAGATGCCCTTGAAGCCCTTATCGCGGACATGCCTCCCCTTACCGGTATTATCGAGAGCCAGATGAAAAAAGGGGTGGCTAAGACCGGGGAAGCCTTGGCAAAGGAAACTTTCCATAAAATTTTTGAAACCTTGCCTGAAAAATACGCGGTGGAAGTTCTGGAATACAGGGATTTGGGTTGGAAGTGCGATTGTTCCCTGGAAAGGCTGGAACAGGTTCTCTTGAGCATGGGGGAAGCCGAGCTGAGGAAGCTGGTAGAGGAAGACGGCGAAGCCGAACTGGTCTGCCAGTTCTGTACAAAAAAATATCACTTTGACAAGGATCATCTTGAAATGCTCTTGCGGGTGGCTGTCGCATCGAATGAGATATTGGAGAAGAGGCGTAAACGCCGGGAAGAGGAGGAATCCCAATGCTGAAGGAATTTAAAGAATTCGCGCTCAGGGGCAACGTGATGGATATGGCCGTAGGCGTTGTCATCGGCGGCGCTTTTGGCAAGATCGTCACCTCGCTGGTGCAGGACATCATGATGCCTATCTTCGGTTTCCTTACCGCGGGGATGGATTTTGCCGGTCTTAAGATCGTACTCTCTCCGGCAGGCGTTAACGAAGCCGGCGAGGAGGTGGCGGAAACCGCCATCATGTACGGCAACTTCATCCAGACCACCGTGGATTTTATAATCATCGCCGCATCCATATTCATCGCCATAAAGATGATAAACAAGCTCAGGAGAAAGCAGGAAGCAGTCGAAGAGGAAGCGGCACCCGCCGGCCCGACGGAGACTGAACTCCTGACGGAAATCCGGGATTTGCTTAAAGAAAAATAATGGCGAAAACAATATGGAACCGGATGGGAATAGGATCGTCTAAAAGGTAATAAATATAGCGAAGAGAAGCATATACAAGGGACCTTTCATCTTCTGTATTGGGAAAAGAGCTCTCCTGTTTACCTACAGAAAAAATATCTTCAGCATATCTGAGGGGGAGATCTCCCATATATCTTAGGAGGAAGGACACCTTCCATAATATGACTGTTGAGATTGGAGACCGGGAATGATAAGATTGGGCGTACTGTTCGGAGGCCGTTCCGGGGAGCATGAGATTTCGCTCATGTCCGCAGCTTCCGTAATCAATGCCATCGACAAGAGCAAATATGAGGTAGTACAAATCGGGATTACTCGAGAAGGAGAGTGGTACCTTTATGAGGGGCCCACTGAGCGGATTGAGGACGGCAGCTGGGAGAAGGAGGCCAAAGCAGCTCTTGCTGCTAACCCGGAGAAATATAGTCTTTCCGTGCTTGGATGTGGCGGAAATTCTCTGAAGCAGCTGATTGATTTTGCACTGCCTATCCTCCACGGACCTTACGGAGAGGATGGAACCATTCAGGGGATGTTTGAAATGATAGACATCCCTTACGGAGGAAGCGGTGTTACCGGGGCGGCGTTGACCATGGATAAAATACTTGCCAAGGCCGTCTGTGAAAGGGCGGGGCTGCCGGTGGGACCCTATGTAGCGTTGACGATAGAGGATTATAAACAGAGGGGACCCCAGCTTCTGCAGCAGATCGATAGCGAACTCCGCTACCCCATGTTTGTAAAGCCCAGCAATATGGGATCCAGCGTGGGCATCACAAAGGTAAGGGCGAAAGAAGAGTTGGAAGAAGCCATCGTAAATGCAGCCAAATACGATCGCCGCATCCTCGTTGAGGAAGGCATCGACTGCAGGGAACTCGAGACAGCAGTCCTCGGGAATTTCCATCCTCAGGTCAGCTGTGTGGGTGAGATTATCCCGTCGTCAGAGTTCTACGACTATAAGGCTAAATACTTCGACGGTGGGAAGTCGAAGCTGTGCATACCCGCGGATATACCTGAGGAGAAAGCTGAAGAGGTACGAGAAATTGCAGCAAAAGCTTACAAAGTATTGGATTGTTGCGGTTATGCCAGGGTAGACTTTTTCATGGAGAAGGAAACAGGTAAAATCCTTTTGAATGAGATTAACTCCATACCCGGCTTTACTAAATACAGTATGTTTCCGTTGCTTTGGGAAAAAGAGGGTATATCCTACCCGGAATTGATAGAAAGGATAGTGAGGTTGGGTTATGAAAAATATAATGTTAAAAATAGTCGGTAAGCAGATTACCGGCGATAAAGAAGAAGAAACTGAACAGCTGGAGCTGGTTACGGAAGGGAAATATTATGAGAAGGACGGCGTCCTCTATCTGGCCTATGATGAGAGCGACTTCTCGGGGATGACAGGATGCACTACCAGTCTGGCTATTTCCGGCGATGAGATAATGATGAAGCGTTCCGGCGAAGCGGTTCCTTTGGACACTGAGATTAAATTTGTCAAAGGAAAGCGCTTTACGGGGTATTACGGCACGCCTTTCGGAGCGGTGGAGATGGAGGTTCTCACCAACGACGTGGTGAACAACATCAACCCCGACGGGCCGAAGGGATCGCTGAACATTGACTATCACATCAGCCTGCGCGGTCTGTCCGAAGGCAGGAGCCGGCTGGATATTGAAATAATTTAGGCTTTTTTGGGACAAGTAGAAGGGGGGCGTCAAGGTCAATGAATCCTAAAACTACCAGGACGGTAGCTAAGTTCATTGCGATTCTTTTGGTGGTGGCCCTTGTGGTCACTTCTTTTTCCTTTGTGTTCTTCTGGGCGGGAACACCGGCGGTTGCCTATGCGGCTTCGGCGGATGAGCCGGATTGGAACCGGGAGCTTTTGCGACTCCGTGATTTCATGATTCAGACAAAAGGGGCGTATAAGGATGATATTCCTTACAAAGTGCTCATCGACGGAGCTTATGAAGGGATTATCGACGCCCTCGGCGACCCATACAGCGTGTATTACAGTTCCGATACCGAAAGAAAGCAGTTTGAGGAGTCCGTCAGTGGCGAATTCTTCGGAGTAGGCGTCAGCCTGGAGCAGGTGGGCGGCTTGTGCAAAGTGGTTGCACCCATTGCGGGAACGCCTGCGGACCGGGCGGGAGTCCTCTCCGGTGATGTGATAATCCGGGTTGACAATCAGGATGTAACAGGGATGCCCCTTGAGGAAATCGCAAACCGGCTCAGAGGGGAGGAAGGCACCTCGGTCACAATGACGGTGCAGAGGGACAATAAGGTCCTCACCTTTTCAATGATCCGTGAGAAGATTAAACTTTCTGCGGTAAGCTACAAGCTTCTTCCGGGAAATACCGGTTACATAAGAATCACGCAGTTTGACAGCGATTCACATTTGGAGTTTAAGAACGCCAAGTTAAAGCTTATTGCTGACGGTGCAAAATCTTTCATCGTCGATGTGAGGAACAACCCTGGCGGGTATGTGGGCGCGGCTATGGACATCGCAGAGCAGCTCATGCCTGCCGGTCCCATCGTTCATTTTCAGAAGCAAGGCAAGATCGTTGAAACCGTTTCGGCAAACGGGACCGGGGATTTGGGCTTGCCGGTAGTTCTGTTAATCAACGAAGGCAGCGCCAGCGCTTCGGAAATATTGGCCGCCGCATGGAAGGACAGCGGGACGGCCCTATTGGTAGGGATGCCCACTTACGGAAAAGGCGTTGCCCAGCAGATCATGGATACGGCAGGCGGCGGGAAGGCGAAGCTTTCCACCTATTATTTCCTCAGCCCAAATAAGAAACCCATCGATAAGGTAGGCGTGCAGCCTGACTACATAGTGAGAAATTATACGGAATCCGACGTAAACGCGGCAGAACAGCTGTATGACCAGTACAAGAGCTTTGCGCCCATGTCAGAAAAAACGAAGCCCAAGTTGGGAGACACGGGATTGAATGTGTTCGGTGCCCAGCAACGTCTATCGCTATTAGGCTATAAATTGAAGGCCACAGGAACTATGGACGCTGACACCGTGGCTGCGGTAAAAGCCTTCCAGACAGATCGGGGACTCTACTCCTACGGTGTGTTGGACTATTCCACCATGAATGAGTTGGACAAAGCTGCCTTGGCCTACATCACCAGCGTGGGAGAAAAGAATGATCTGCAGCTGGAGAAGGCGATGGAACTTTTGAAATAGGCCGAGACGTTGGGTATAGTTGGGTATAGAGATATAGAAAGAACCGGCAACAGTTAAATGACATATAGATAAAGTTGAAATTGAACAGGCCGCGGGAGTTTTCCCGCGGCCTGTTAACATCAGCCATATATAGTCAGGCCTTCTGAATCAAAGTTTTGTATACATCAGTTAAAATACAGGTTGTTCGTTAAATATTCCGGATCGCTGGTGGCGTCTATGCCGAGATCCTTCAGCGTCTGGGCGTCCCTGTCGCTGAGAATAGCCGTGCAGTGGGCCTTGCAACCGTTGAGCAGAAGCAGTTTCTCCACCGCCGCCTGGGCGGAAGGATTGGTAGCTGCCGATATGGTGAGGGCCGACAGCACTTCCTCACAGTTGAGGGAAGTCTTTTCGTGCTTGAGGATTTTTGTCTTCAGGTGCTGGATGGTTTCCAACACGTTGGGAGAAATCAAGTGTATTTCGTCGGATAGCCCGGAAAGGGCCTTGATTGCGTTAAGCACCGCTGCCGCAGCAGCTACCATTCTCCTGGAGCTGCGTCCGGTTATGATTCTGCCGTCGGGCAGCTGAAGAGCCATTACGACCACATTCTCATACCTGGGATCGAGAGAGCGCTTGTACTCCGCGTATTCCCTGGCAGGGGTGACTACTTCCCTATCCGTCTCTTTTAGATTCAGTTCATCCATGAGAAGTTTCGATCTCGCCACCGCTTCTTCGTCGATAATGCCCTTCTTATAATCGCAGAGGGCGATGAGGTAGCGGCGTATAATTTCCTGGCAAGCCGCTTCGCGGCAAATCTGGTCGTCTGTAATGCAGTAACCGGCTCGATTCACGCCCATGTCAGTAGGAGATTTGTATTCGGATTCGCCGGTAATTCTTTCGATGATCCGCCTGACGACGGGAAAGATTTCCATGTCGCGGTTGTAATTAACCGCCGTCTGTCCATAGGCTTCGAGGTGAAAGAAGTCTATCATATTTACATCCTTCAGATCCACAGTGGCCGCTTCATATGCCATGTTGACGGGATGTTTTAAAGGAAGATTCCAAATGGGGAAAGTCTCGAATTTGGCGTAGCGAACTTTTCTGCCACGCTTATACTCGTGATAGAGCTGGGATAGACAGGTGGCCAGCTTGCCGCTGCCGGGGCCGGGGCCGTTGACAACTACCAGCGGTTTTGTAACTTCAATATAGGGATTGACCCCGTAGCCTTCGTCGCTTACGATGGTATCCACATCCGTGGGATAACCTTTTGTAAAGTAGTGTTTGTATGTTTTAATTCCTCTACGATTCAGTTTGTTAATGAATACGTTTACAGCAGGACTATCTTCGTAGCGGGTGATTACGACACTATTGATGGGCAGATCGTATTTGCGGAATATATCAATGAGACGCAGTACTTCCAAGTCGTAGGTTATTCCAAAATCCGCCCGCGTTTTGTTGGTGGAGATATCCCCTGCATATACACAGATGATGATTTCGGTCTGGCCTTTCAATTTCTGGAGCATCTTAATTTTTGCGTTTTCATCGAATCCGGGAAGAACGCGCGCGGCGTGTTTGTCGTGAACTAGTTTACCGCCGAATTCCAGATAAAGACGTTCTGATTTGCTTGCGTTGATGCGTTCAATAATGTACCTTGATTGTTCTTCAATATACTTTTCTGAATCAAAACCTATCCTCATCATTATCACCCCTTTTTTCCCTGCTTGAAACGTACCCTTATAAAAACAACATGAAACATTATAACAGATAGGGTGGCTCAATACAACGAAAAAATGCCGAAGGCAAATTAACATTATTTGGAAATACCCCTTGACAGGTTCCTCTCTTGTGGTAAAATGTTAATAAATGGAAGTAATTACGTGATTTGACAGTTAACCCGCTAAGAAATTGTATTTGGTTCGGTTTTTTGCACACTGGAAGATGGATTTTGCTGCGATTCCCCGTACAACCGGAAATTCTGCTCGTTGGAAGCAGTATTTGGCGTAATCAAAAAGGAGGTACAAAAGGAGGTACAGATGAACAAAGGCATTCCTATGATTAGAACCGTATCAACGGTGGCGGCGATGTTTTTAGCCATTATTTTGGTATTGAACAGTTCCGTTGCTTTCGGTCAGGACCGACAAATGGATTTTACCGACCTGGACAGGAGTCACTGGGCTTACGAAAACATCATGAAAATGGCTCAGACCGGCATGATCGCCGGTTATCCCGACGGCAGTTTCCGCCCCGATGCTCCCGTCACTCACGGGGAGTTTATCCGGATGTCGACGGTAGCCGCCGGCCTCTCTTCGGTGACCGCAAAGCAGGGCGAACACTGGGCCCTTCCGTATTACAACACGGGTATAAACAATTTCCTGTTCACCCGGCACGATATTTCGGAGATCCACTTGGACAAGCCCATAAACCGGGCTCATATGGCGCTGATTGCCAGCGAAATAATAAAGGATAAGGCCCAATGGGAGAATTACTCCGAAATACTGGAACGAATCGAAGATGTAGACTACCGGACCCAGTATGAACACCATATTGTCCGGGCCTACGGCGCAGGCATTCTTGCCGGCTATCCGGACGGAACATTCCGGCCCTTCGATACGCTGAATCGGGCGGAGGCTGCCGCAGTCATTCAGAGATTGCAGGATTACTTGATTGAAGACGGGGGGCAGGAAGCTGCGGAGACCGATCCCGGTTCTGAAATCATATCTGAAATCCTATCGGAAGAAGAACTTTCTGAAAGTGAGCGAGACACTCGCATACCACTTATCGACACGGAACCCTTCGATACTGCGGCTCCCGAAGGCACTTTCATGGCACGGCTGCGGGAGTTCCATATCAATCAATGGGAAAAAGAGGCTGAATTAAAACAGATACTCCGCCAGCGGTTTCCCAAGGAAGGGGAGGCAATCTTTGATGCATTCATAAGCTTTTCCAAGATGGACTCAGGGGGTAAAGATCTGGGAATCTGCAAGCAGTATGTGATGGGATACCCCGTTCTGATTAACCTGATCGGAGACGGCTACGACATCATGGTTTTCCCCAAAGATTATCAGGACGAGTATTGGGAAACGGAGCCGGGCCAGGTGAATGTTTTCTTCATATAAAGGTGTGAGGGTAAAGATGCGAGGGCAGAGAGGTGCAACAAAATGAAAAGGAGCAAAATAAGGTGCGTGATTCTTCTATTTATACTGACTGCACTCCTGATTATGCAGACTGCGGACCCTGTTGCCGTATTTGCGGCAGAAAAGCCGGTGTATAAGACTTTCGAGCAGCTGACGGAGGATGAAAAGCAACGGGTCTTGGAGTCGCTCATGGAAAAGGGCATCGTGCCGGACCGGATCAAAGTAGGCGGGGGAACCTATTCACTCAACGAATCCCTCTGGTATTCGGAAGGAATCATCGCCTACGGGATTACGGCCAATGTCAATGCGGCCAATCAGACCACCGGTTCTCCCAACTATAAGAACGGGCAGTACCGCTATTGGGGGTACGACGTGAACGGAGGACTTTACGGCAACGACAATTTTCCCAGGGATTCCGATTCGGGGACAGCAGCGTACAACAAGGATTGGCTGACAATAACTCAGATCCGGGCAAATCAGACAGCGGCAAATTACATTGGGAAATTCGCCATGCAGGCGGGATTTTCCCGCGCCGAGAAACTTAACACCGCATCTGTGTTTCTCGACGAAAACCCGGCGTGGCGCAGGGCGGGCATAGACGAAGATTATATTCTGGAACACTTCTATTTCAATTCGGTGCTTTCCGACAGCGGGTTGACCCGGGGTCAGTTCATCGGAGTGCATATGAGCCGCTACGACAACAAGTTGTACTATCAGACCTTTTCCGTTAAAGGAGAGGTGGTGCTCTATGAAGTGCCGCCGGCAGCTCCGGAAGAACCGGCTCCTCCGGATCCGGAAGAACCAGAACCCCTCCCGTCCGAACCCGGGATGGACGTCAGTGTGGAGGCGGAGCTCTTCCTTCCTCCCGTCACCTATGTGGGACATCCTGCCCTTGCTGAAGACTATTCTGTTTTCTGGGTAGACGGAGAACCCTGGTCAGCTGCAAGAGCCTACTCAGAGGGCAAGGCGGACAACCGATTTACGTCTGCAGGCGGATCGGTGAAGCGCATTTCAGATACTCGGGCTACGGTTACCTATTCGGCGCCGGGGGATTACGATGTAACCCTCAGGGTGACTGCGAAAGGTGGAAGCGCGGTTTACGATACAAAGTCCATTGAGGTTTTAGATACGCCTGATATTATTCACAATCTTACCGGTCCACTGAAGCAAAACCGCAAAAACACTCTTCACATTTCAGTTGCGAAAAATCCCGGCGTGGATTTAACCGCCCTTTGGGTAAAGCTGGAACACCCTGCTACCGGAGAATCGGTAACCCTGCATCATAAGATGGGAGCAGGCGTAAACAGCCCGGCAGAAGGCCCGACTATAAAGGCAAGAGCCATAGAAGCCCTGGCTTCTGATTTGTATTTTATCAACTGCCGCCTGGAGTTCCTGACGAAAAACACGGAAAACACAGACTACCGTCTCACCATATACGCAGAGGAGAAAAACAGCAAAAGCGATCTGGCGGTGCAAGATTTTTCCGTGGCCCAGGATGAACCTCCCGAGGCGAACATCTTCCTGGAATCCTGCTATATTCGCAATGAGGCTTCCAACAAGGCGGAGATAATCGCGGAGGACGGCACGGTTACCGACGGCGATCAGGTTGAGCGGACATGGTACTATAGGGAAACGGATGCTGCGGAATGGATTCCCGTTGTTGCAATGGAGGGCTACACGGACTATTCCTTCGGAAGCGGGAAAAAGATCAGCTTCTTAAAAGAAGGGGTCGGACCTTTTGAAATGAAGCTTGTGGCAAAGGACGTCTGGGTGGAGGAGACTCTCCCCGAGTACATAACGGAAAGCGACTATCTGAGCGCAGAAACCGCCTGTTCTTCCGAAGTAATCAATGTGGCGCCGGTGGTCAGCCTGAGCCCTATCACGCCTAAGACGGCCAACGTAACCATTCTTGCGGGAGGCGAGGCTGAGTACGACCGGATTAAAGCAAACCTGTCGCTTTTGGAGCAGGAATTGCTGAGACAGAGAGTGGACGCCCATATCACCCTGGAGAAAATGACTCCTGCGGCTTCCGAACCGGAGGGGAATGCCGCAAAGAGAACCATGACGGCCAGCACCCCTTTCGGGTACGAGGGTGAGTGGACATTTTACGATTACGGCAACTATATCGTAGATAATGAGAGGCTCTATAAAATCGATGCCAGCTGGCCCAGCACGGACAGTAAGGGGTATCCGGAACCACCCTACACAATTAGCTGCTGGGATGCGGCTTCCGGAAACAAGCTGTGGACCTATACTTTTACGGATGAGCTGTTGCCGGTGCCGAGAAAAAGCGGTCCCTACTTTGCTCAGGACGATACGGGCAGGTACCTCTATTTTGCAGCGAGCGGGAAAACGTTGGTCCTGACCAAGGATACGGGTTCCTTCCTGACGCTCTTAAACATGGAGATAGGAAAGAACTGCTTTGTGGAAGGGGATTTCATCTATACCATAAAGACCAACGGGATTTATAGGGTTTCCGCGTTGTCCGGCAGGACGGACAAAATATACAACGGCAACATCATGGATGGGGTGTGCAGGAGGCTTGAGGGAAAGATACACTTCGTGACGGGAAACGGCCAGGCCATGTTCCGCGGTCTATTTGATCCGGAAAATGAGGAGGTGGAGCTTGAGCCCATCGCCTTTGAGTCCCAGGAATTCGGCCTGCCTACGCACAGACTGCTGGGTGTGGACGTGGACGGGAATCTGATCGTAAACACGGTCACTCAGAAAAGGGCCAGCAACGGAGATTTGGATGATACATATATAACCAGGACTCGGGTCTATGACCGGGACAACCGGTTGCTCTTTGCTGCGCCGGGAATGAGCTTCAGTTCGTCCCCCAAATGTACGGCAACTCCCATTTACGATGAAGGAGGGCGATGCAATTACATCGTCTATACTTGGGAAAAAAGCAGTTCGAAAAGCTATACATATTACGCATATCTGTACGGGGTCCGTAACGGTTACGTCAAACAGGCGAGCATGAGCAACTCGAAAGAGCTCACAGTATCAAACCGCGTCCCCTTTGCCAGGGAACTCAACGGCCAGGTATACGTATGCAACGGAGCGTACTGGGTATATGTCTATAACATGGGATATGGAATTTATCCTCAGAGGCTGAAAGTCTTCGTCTTCGATCCCGAAAAGAATACGGTGAAAAGCGGAAACTATTACAACGAACTGGGGATTCCGTTAAGCACCATTGAAAACGGGTATTCCTCCGATGTTTTCGCGGCGGTTCAGGCGGGGTACAACACGCCGGGAGCAGGGGAGAGCCTGACCTATGTGTTGAAGTGGGACCAGTCCCTTTCTCAGATCCTTGATCGCTATGTCTCCAAGCATTTCAAAGGGGGAAAGGACATTAACGCCCTGATCCTCTACGATGCAACAAACGATCCGGAGATGTACGAAGAGTCGCTCCTCGTGGATTCCCTGCGTTCACGGGTAGAGGGAAAAAACGGCAAGTTGATCCTGGCGGACCTGGCTTTGGTGGAGGAAAGCAGGCTGGGCGAAGCCATACTTGAGGCAGGCGGTAAAGAAAAGAACCTGCTGGGTGTTTCGGTGGAAGGAGAGCAGGCCGGAAGCATTGCGAAAACTTACAATTTAGAGCCGAACCAAACCTACTATTATGAGTATGAAATCAAACGGGCGGACGGCGCTGCAGAGGATTCCTTGGAAATATCTCATCTGACAGGGGTTCAACCGGGGGTCCAATATGCCTCCGCCGAATACCGGACAGCAGAATCGTATTATGAGGATTTCGAGGATAAAGAAACGAACCCCTTCTTCACTCTTGCCTTGAACTGCATCAGCGAAGGGTACTACAAAGGGGCGAATCTCTATCAGAAGACCAGCAAAAACAGCTACGGTTACCACCCTTCCAATGCCAATTCAACCAAGATCACCTTCACCGTGCCGGAAGGCAAACTGGGATTTTTGTCCTTTGATTACCTGCTCCAGAAGAGATATGAATACGGAGACGGGGCTTCCAACTGGACCCAGAGCTATGTGAAGATAGACGGACAATTGTGGCGGGCTTGTGTGCCGAATTCCGGAACCGGGCATTACAGCCATCCGGAACTACTTCAGCCCGGAGTGCACGAACTGACCTTCTTTGCCAGCGAATACGGGAGCCAGATATGGGCAAAGATGTGGCTCGATAACATAAGGGTGGATATTTTGGAGCAGGCGGAAGGAAACGTGCCACGGGCTGTGCAGCCGGAAAGCGTTTCCGTGGAATCCCTCGCCGGAGGATATGTTTCTGTAAAGGGCAGCTTTAGGACCTTGCCGGAAGTGGCTTCCTACGGAGAGGTAGAAAACGCAACGGTAATCGACGGAAAGATAGGGACGGCGCCTTACACGGTCTGGACCAATACAGATCCGGACCGGAAGGCCTTCGATTTTCAAATTCCCAGCGGAAAAACGGCCATATATACCCTGGTCTCCACCCAGTCTAAACCCAGGTGGAGCAATGACAGGAACTATTCCGTAACATACAGGCTTCCGCTTTATTATAAAAACAAGGAAGACGGATGGATCTATCACAAATGGATATCCCTTGCGAAAAACAAGATCACAAGTTTAATCCGGGGGAACTGGAAGGCACGAAGACCTTTTCCCTGACCGCATCATCATACAGGCAGACTTCGGGGGATTTCACCAACATTACTTCCGTTATCGTGGACTCCGGGAACAAAAGCTGGGGCGAGAAAGATTATTTCCTCACCGGCCTGGGAGGCAATATAAAATTCTTCCTGCAAAAGGAGATGTACAACGGCACAGAGCTGACTTTCCGCCTGCCGGAGGGGAATAATTTCATTCGCAATCTGAAGCTGTATACCATCCGGGACGGGATCAAGGTTTACGTGGAAGACGAGGCTTTTTCGGACTCCGTCGCTTTAACAGCCTGGGCGGCGCACAACGCGAATACGGCCGTCATACAGGAATTGCCCGTGGAGAAGGAGGAGAAGGGGCTTGTGTATAAGCTCAATGAACTGGTGCAGTACGGGATCGACTATTACGA
>CZCB01008748.1_pt1 | contig 20166 bp, 15 predicted proteins | sample 591991 | NCBI WGS metagenome assembly CZCB01 (sample SAMEA3556809, study PRJEB10932) | anaerobic digester metagenome | reverse complement strand
TGATGTTGAGGAAAAGCCCCGTATTGATGTAGAGGATGATCAGATCCTCATCATCGTTGACATCCCCTATGTATATGAGGATGAAAAATCCATAAAATTCGAAACATTGCCCATGGGTCTGCTTCAGGTGAGAGACGATTACATCATCACCATCTGCAGCAAGCCGGTTCCTGTTTTGGAACGTTTCAGAAACGGACAAATAAAGAATCTGTATACCTTTAAAAAGACTCGCTTCATTCTGCAGGTATTGTATCATGTGGCAAAAGACTTCTTGAAATATCTGAAGCATATAGACAAAAAAAGCGAGTTTATTGAAAAGTCCCTCTATAAATCCATGAGGAACAAGGAATTGTACAATATGATGGAGCTCAGTAAGAGCCTGGTATATTTCACCACGTCTCTTAAGTCTAACGAGACCGTGCTGGAGAGACTTCTTCCCGGCAAGCTCATCAAGATGTACGAGGAAGATCAGGATCTTCTGGAAGATACCATTATCGAAAACAAGCAGGCCATAGAGATGGCTAATATATATGGCTCCATTTTAAGCAGTATGATGGATGCCTTTGCGTCCATTATCTCCAACAACCAGAATGTGGTCATGAAATTCCTGGCTGCCATTACCATTGTATTGTCTGTACCCAATGTTATTTTCAGCTTTTTCGGGCAGAACTTTGTATGGCCCTACGGCAGTAATCCGTTCATGTGGCTCTATGTCACTGTCGGCGCTATCGTTATTACCCTGTTAGTGGCCTATATTCTCTACAAGCGCGACATGTTCTGACCTTTCAAAGCGGGGACTGGGCTGGCAGCGGAACAGGAAACCCGATGCTACATATGCTGAAAGGCCGATTGCGCAGTGGACGGTTTCCATGAATGTGAGCCGATGGAAAAAATATCTGACGGTTGATTTTTATCCGAGATTGTATTATTATAAACTATGCGCCTCGTTTGTTGAGGCAGTCATGTGCGCCCATAGCTCAACTGGATAGAGCGTCTGGCTACGGACCAGAAGGCTGCGGGTTCAAGTCCTACTGGGCGCGCCAATAAAACCCCTGAAGGTGCAATGCTTTCAGGGGTTTTGAATTTTTTATCCGGTCATTCGGCCATGAAGCAACCCATATCATCTTAAAGTATCCCTTATAATACTTTATAATACTTTGAACTCCATTCAGCCTGCCACAAATAATTAATAGAATTCATGGAATCTCTATACATACATATAGGACCAAAGACCTGTATCCATCAGTTCATGCGGCGGATGAACATTTTTCGACATAATGATAATATAAAGGTGGCGAAAGTATTCGCTATCGCAGGCGTTCTGAAAACATAGCAGAATGACCCTATGCATATGTTGGAAGATCAGATTCCTAAATGGATCTGAGAAGACGCGGTTACTAAAGATAAAAGACATCCCGGGTGATAGTACGCCAACCAAGGAGTGCGAAATCCGAAGATTCTGCAGAACATGAAGAGCCGGCCGAAGAATCCCGAAGGAATATGCAGATATTTGAGACACCAAAGAGAAAGGGGCCGGGAATTTGGAGAGGGGGACAAATTAGGTCGAAGTACAGGTCATGGGGATGCCTATGATTTCTGTTCCATGAGAGCAGGACTGGGCAAGAATAACATATATGAAGCGAAAGCTAACAATAGGCCGGTTTTTCTCTGCAAGGGATGAGGGAGAAGAACCGGCTTGTTGTTTCTCTTTTTGCATTCCAGTGATTGATTGAGAAGACAGCGGAGATAAAACCTAACATAATATAACATAATTATGTTATATTAATGATGGTAAATGTAAATAAATGAGGTGATCTGATGGAAAATGTAATATCGAAAAAGGATCTTCTGAGAGAAACCGGCATATCCTACGGCCAGCTTTATCGTTGGAAGCGGCAGAACCTCATCCCCGAAGACTGGTTTATCAGAAGGTCTTCATATACCGGGCAGGAAACTTATTTCCCCAGGGATAAAATACTTGAGCGCATCAAGACCATAAAGCATCTAAAGGGCAGGTATTCCCTGGATGAACTGGCCAGAATACTGTCACCGGAGTTTACCGGCATCACCTACCCTGTAAACCGGGTAATCAGCAAAGAGATTATGGATGAACAAACGGCCGAGTTATTTCGCGCGAAAATAAACAAGGAGGTTTGCTCTTTCTGGGAGGTTTGCGTGATATACGCCCTTGGGCTTTTACGGTCAAAATACTTTCTGACCGAAGCAGATCTTGAGAGGATTTGTGAGAAGCTTCTGGATTGGAGCTCCAAGCTGCAGAGTGGTTCATATAAAATTTATGTGGTAAAGTGCGATGGCCAAAATACTGTTGTAATCGCCGCAAAGGAACCAACTCTGTTTCTGGATAAGGCGCTGCAGGTCATGGGAAGCTATGATTTGGAGGAGATCGGTGCAACCGTAAAACAGAAGCTTAATGAGAACAGAATATGAAGACAGGCTTGACCTCCGTGCAGTCACTTACATGGAAAAAAACCGTCAGCCATCCTTTTCGTCCAAGTTGAGTTGATACAAAGAATACCGCGATCGAAATAGGGCGGAATGTGTAGAAACCTGTTTTAACCTCCGAAAAGTGGGTAACTATTTCGTGTTTAACGGCTCACTTGGCCTTATAAGCACCATGGAGGACGGAGTAGTGTTTCTTTCCAGGTTATACCGCAAATTGAGGATATACCTTGATGTCATAATAGTGTCCGCTATTATGGGCTTTTTTGCTTATCGATTTACCGCAAATTCATTAATAAATGCTGTCGATCGTTATTTTAACAACAAAATCATGGAGGAAGAATTAGCCTCATATATCACCCAGGACATTAAAAGTGATGTGGAAAGCTTACTCGTCTGGGTTTCAGCGTGTATTGTTGTTTTAGTCATCATTCTTTTTATAGCCGGTGTATATCTCGCCCGTATGAGGGGCAGGGTCAAAAAAAGCCAGAATACATTGAAAAACGCTATTGATGCAGCTAACATCATAATCATAATCCTGAGACGGGATGGAACTATTCTGGAGTTCAACAAACATGCACAAGATTTATTTGATGATATCGGTGCCGAAAATCAGGGCAGTTTTCTGGAGCTGTTATCCATAAAGGATGCGGAAAAACTGCAAAAGAGAATGGGTAGGCATGATGTATCCGTTTTCAATCCCCACTTTGAGTTAAGGCTCAAAACCGAAGCGGAATACCGGCATCTATATTGCTCCGTTCAGCCTGCTGAATCCGAAACTGGCGACGAATGTTACGAACTACTTGCTGTTGACATCACCGACAGAGCACGCAAGGAGATTGAACTGAGGGAGAGCCATGAGGAACTGACGGCTGTTTATGAGAAGCTAGCAGCATCAGAAGATGCACTCAAGGCACAACTTGAGAAAACAAATAAGCTGGCCTATACAGACCTATTAACCGGTTTGCCCAACAAGATCAGCCTGTCCGAAAGATTCATGGGGGAACTGGAGAAAAAGCATACCCGCATGGCTTTACTGATCATAGATCTGGACGATTTTAAACTTATAAATGAAACATACGGCCATATGACGGGGGACAGAATTCTGATAGAAGTGGCTAAGAGGCTAAGGATTCTGATCAGCGATAACATGTTTCTTGCCAGACTGGGCGGCGATGAATTTGCCATTCTCGTGTGGGATTTCGACTCTAAAGATTTTCTGGCCGGCCTTGCGCAGGAAATTGAGGACAAAGTTGATGGTTTTATCAGCCTGAATGACGCCAATATCAGCCTTTCCACAAGTATTGGGATAACCCTATTCCCTCAGGATGCACATGGTTTTGACGAGCTGTATAAGAATGCGGAAATGGCTATGTATAAGGCCAAGGATAAAAGATGCAGATACCTTTTCTACCATAGAGAACTCAATGATGCGGTAGTGGAGCGCCTTAACCTGATCAACTACCTGAAGAGTGCCCTTGAATATAATGAGCTTTTTATAGCTTATCAGCCCCAGTATGATACACGCAATAAGAAGATCGTAGGGCTTGAGGCACTACTTCGCTGGCAGAACAAGTATCTGGGCGTGGTTCCACCCTCCAGGTTTATCTCCATAGCCGAGGAAACAAGGCTTATAATACCAATAGGAGAATTTGTGCTGAGATCTGCTCTGGGCTTTTTGAGAAAGCTCAGAGAAATGGGGCACGACCGCCTTATCATGTGCATCAATATATCCATTATTCAGCTCATGCAGAAGGAATTTACCGGCATGGTACTGGACATACTGAATGAAAACCAGATTCCCTGCGAGCTATTGGAGTTGGAGATTACCGAATCGGTAATGATGGAGTCGATATCTACGGTGCTGGAGAATATCAACCAGTTGCGGGAAGCCGGCGTCAAGATAGTGCTCGATGACTTCGGAACGGGCTATTCATCCCTGAATTATCTTATGCATCTGCCCATTAACACCCTTAAGATTGATAAATCCTTCATAGATCATATCGAGCGCGGCAAGGAAAATGACCTGTTGGTCAGCACCATCATGAATATTGGGCGCAGACTGGGTCTGAGCACAGTGGCAGAAGGTGTGGAATATCAGGAACAGCTGGACTATCTTGCGAGAAGAAAGTGTGAAAGGGTGCAGGGCTTCCTTCTGAGCAAACCACTTTCCCAGGCTGATACCGAGTTGTTATTGATGGAATCCGGCTCCCAGCTGTTACAGTGAGCCGGTGTTGTCCGCCTTCGAATATGTTTGTTGACACAGGCGCAGATATTGTGATATATTGATTTAGCTATATTCTAAATATTATGACGGATAATACAGATAGAGAGAAATTGCGTGTATGCCTTAAGAATAACCGGAATAGTCTTGGAAGGAGGCATTCATTAAAATGGCAGATGCTAAAAAAGACAGAGGCCCCAGAAGGAGCGGCGACGCACAAAGATCCGGCCGCGGCATGAGAAGAGCCAAACGCAAAGTTTGTGCATTCTGTGCTGATAAGGTTGAACACATAGATTACAAGGATCTAATGAAATTGAGGAAGTATCTTTCCGAAAAGGGCAAGATTTTCCCCAGAAGAATAACCGGCACCTGTGCCAAGCATCAAAGGCAGCTGACAACAGCTATCAAACGAGCCAGGCACATAGCGCTGCTGCCGTATACAACCGATTAAAAGCATCAACAGCCTATAGATGATATCTATAGGCTGTATTTCAATGATCCCGGTTTTATATACCTTCCTGAAAATTCTACGATGCCCGGGCGTTCCGGGAAATTGGAACGGGTCTTTAATACAGTGCTATAATGTCCATAAGATCATTTATGGAGTGGCATCGGAATGAGTTTTAATGGTATGGATATCACCAGGAACACCAGGATCATTGAGAGTCTTAAGAGTGAACTTCTAAATTCAGTGGCCTATCTATACAGCAGGCTGGCTGACGATTACTGTGATAATATAAAGGAAACGGCTCTGGACACACTCTCTAATGTGATTATTATCAGTTATCTTTTGTCCAGACGATTGGGGCTGGATTATCCCATGCTTGAAAAGGATATATCCTCCAAAATACGCTTGGGTTTGATCCAGGAACACGAAACAGAAAAATACTTTGGCGATCTATCCGCTCTGTCCCATTTTCGTAACAGGCAGTCTTCTACCGACAATGCATCCTAAGGGTAAGGAAAGCTGACGCGGCGGATGTTCGTCATTGAACGGAGGTTGCGCTATGAAAGTGATTCTGACACAGGATGTTAAATCATTGGGGAAGAAGGACGAAGTTGTCAATGTCAATGACGGCTATGCAAGAAATTTTTTGATCCCGAAGGGACTTGCGGTTGAGGCTACTGCTTCTGCCATGAATGAACTTAAGATCAAGCAGGGTGCCCAAAAACACAGGAAAGAAAATGAGCTGGCCGATGCTCAGGCATTGAAGAAGAAGCTGTCTGAGATAACGGTATCTATAAAATCCAAGGCAGGATCCAGCGGTAAGCTTTTCGGTTCTATTACCAGCATGGATATTGTGGAGCAGATCAAAAAAGATTACGGTATAACTATAGACAAGAGGATGATCAACCTTCCCGATGCCATCAAGACCCTTGGAACAACTGAAGTGGAGATCAGGCTGTATCAGGGCGTTATTGCAAAGGTCAAGGTAATAGTAGAGAATGATGATACGGTTTAATTCACCTGTTTTTGGGGGGAGATCGGCCCATGGATGTTGGGTATAACAGGATTCCGCCTCACCATGTGGAGGCTGAGCAATCCATTTTAGGCTCCATACTCATTGATCGCCATGCCCTGTCGGATGTCAGCGGAAGGCTCAAACCCGACGCTTTTTATCTTGAGAAACACAGGGAATTGTATGAGGTTATTCTGGCGCTTTACGAGGACAGTCAACCCGTAGACATAATAACCGTATCGGATGCACTGGCCAAACGGGGAACTCTTGAAAAGGTGGGTGATGTGGATTACATAGCCCAGCTGGCCAACAGTGTACCTACCACGGCCAATGTTCTTCACTATGTTTCCATTGTGGAGGATAAGGCGCTATTAAGAAAACTGATTGAAATATCCGGTAAGATTACCGATCTGGGTTATCAGGGATCCATGGAGGGCATGGATGTTTTAGCCACTGCTGAAAAATCCATCTTTGACCTGTCACAGGGGCTCAGCCGGTCAGGCCTTGAGCCGCTCAATACCCTACTGGACACGACTTTTACCCAGCTTGAGGATCTGTGTCGTAAAAAGGGTGAGCTCACCGGTGTACCCAGCGGCTTTATCGATTTGGACCGCAAGACCACCGGTTTCCAGAAATCAGATCTGATCCTGATCGCAGCAAGACCGGCCATGGGCAAGACCTCATTTGCACTCAACATAGCCATCAACGCCGCGTTGAGGCAGCATACTGTAGCCATATTCAGCCTTGAAATGTCAAAGCAACAGCTGGTCAACCGTCTTCTGTCCAGTGAGTCCATGGTGGAACTGGAAAAGATGCGAAGCGGCAGACTGGAGGCAGATGACTGGAAGAAGATCGGATATACCCTGGGTCCCCTTTCAAAAGCTCCCGTCTATATAGACGATAATGCCGGCATCAATGTGATGGAGATGATGTCGAAGCTTAGAAGGCTGAAGCTTGAAAGAGGTCTTGATCTGGTGGTTATCGACTATCTTCAGCTGATGGAAGGCAGGAGGAAGTCCGAGAACAGGCAGCAGGAGATATCGGAGATTTCCCGAGGACTGAAGATCATGGCAAAGGAACTGGATGTGCCGATAATCGCCCTGTCCCAGTTGAGCCGCGCCCCTGAAATGCGTACCGACCACCGCCCCATTCTGAGCGACCTGAGAGAATCCGGAGCCATCGAACAGGACGCAGATATGGTTCTTTTTCTCTATCGTGATGACTACTATCATGAGGACTCCGAGAAAAGGAATATTGTGGAGGTTATCATAGCCAAACACAGAAATGGTTCCACAGGAACAGTGGAACTTGCCTGGATTCCACAATTCACGAAATTTGGGAATTATATGCCTAATGGGGGCATGTATCAGAACGCTCCGGGAGCGGGTAAGGCGAATGCTGAATAATTCTGTTTTAGAGCAAGTAAAGAGGGATATCTGTGATCAAGATATGCTCAGGCCAGGATTTCATGTGGTGGCAGGTATTTCCGGCGGAGCCGATTCGGTGTGCCTTTTAAGGATTCTGAAGCAGCTGAGCCAGGAGTACAGCCTTTCCATTACGGCGGTTCATGTAAATCATATGCTCAGAGGTACAGAATCCGATGCTGATGAGGCATTTGTCGCTAAGCTGTGCCGGCAGTGGGATATTCCTTTAAGGGTTTTCCACACCGACATTGTCAAGATAAGCCAGTCCAGTGGTCTTTCTGAAGAAGAGGCGGGACGGGAAGTCAGGTATGATTATCTTTTCCAGGTGCTCAGGGATGAATACGCAGATGTCATAGCTACAGGACATCATTATGAGGATAATGCTGAAACCGTCATGCTGAATATTCTGCGGGGTTGTGGTTTAGAAGGTCTTACCGGAATGGACTACCGGAGCGGATCAATAATCAGGCCGCTTCTTGGCATACGCCGAAGCCAGATTGAGGATTATCTCTGTAGTGAAGGTATCTCATGGAGAACCGACAGCACCAACCTTTCCAATAAATATGTCCGAAACCGTGTCCGAAATCTGCTCTTTCCCTCTATAACAGAGCACTTTCAGAGCGATCCGGCCCGCATGATCAACCGTCTGTCGGCTTTAGCCAGACGTGATGAAGCTTATCTTAAAGATCAGGCTCGTAAGGTTTTTTCGGATGTGAGCAAAGAGCTTAGTCCGGGAATCAGTCTTGATGCTGATGTCCTGTGCCGGCTTGATACCGCCATATCCAGCCGGATTGTACGGATGGCCTGGGAGAAGGCAACAGGGAGCTTGAAGGGTCTTGAGAGCATACATGTGGATGAGATAATCAGGCTGTGCCGGGAATCCGGAACAGGGAAACGCCTGAGCCTGCCAAAGGGATGGTCGGCGTTATTATCGTATGGACGGCTGATACTGAGCCCAGCAAAGCCTGCTCAGAAGAAAGCCTGGTCATATCCTGTGGCCGTACCGGGAACAGTCCACGTGGAGGAAGCCAAAGGCGTTCTGAAAGCCTCGGTTCTATCCAGGGACCAATTCCTTGAAAAGTTTGAGAGCGGGTCGGAGATTAAGGAAACGTCAAAAACTCAGGTATTTGATTATTTGAAAATTAATTGTGGAATAAATATAAGGAGCAGAAGGGATGGGGATCGAATCCGCCCCTTGCGTGCACCGGGCGAAAAAAAGCTGAAAAAGTTTTATATTGATAATAAAGTCCCGGCTGAAAAACGGGATGAGATACCGCTTGTGGCAACTGGCTCAAAGATCCTGTGGGTGATCGGCATGAGAACCTCGGATGAGTTTAGGCCTGATGAGCGGACCCAGTCTTTTTTGGTATTGACCTGGAATGATTTCAATGATGGAGGAGAAAAAAATGAGCAAACTCAAGGTACTCATCACAAAAGAACAGTTGGCGGCAAAAACGAAGGAGATTGCTGAAAGGATTTCCAAAGACTATGAAGGAAAGGAACTTCTATTAGTAGGTGTGTTGAAGGGCGGATTCATGTTTCTTGCCGATCTTGCAAGAGAGATTACAATAGATGTGAACATAGACTTTATTTCATGTTCAAGCTATGGGAATTCCACTGTCTCGTCGGGGATTGTCCGCATACTCAAGGATATCGATTATGATATAACCGGAAAACATGTACTTTTGGTGGAGGATTTAATTGATACAGGTCTGACTCTTACATACCTGAAAGACCTGTTTAAAGCAAAGCATTGTGCCAGTGTGAAGGTATGTACAATCTTGGATAAGCCCTCAAGGCGCAAGGTGGATTTGGAAGTTGATTATCAGGGAATAATAATCCCGGATGAGTTTGTAGTCGGCTATGGTCTGGACTATGCCGAAAAATACCGAAACCTGCCTGAAGTCTATGTTATGGAGGAAATATAAGGTTGTTATTTCACAATAATTATGATAAGATGTTATAATGTGTTTTTTATACTATCAGGGTGCCTGCCGGTATACAAAACCCGAATTGAATATGCGCCTATATGAGTGATTTTCCGCATATGGATTGATATGAAGAAATGATATGGGCCTTCATGGGAGGTTGAATTTATTGAAGAGTGCTCGGGGCTTTAGCTTTTATATCATTATATTTGTCATAATGACCTTGATCATTATGATGTATAACAATATAAGCAACCCTACCGATATGAAATATTCTGATTTCAGAAAGGAACTGGATGCTGGGAATGTCAGCAACGTTCTTGTTCGCACATTGAACGCCGATGTTGTGCTGACGAAACCATCCGGACTATATAATGCCGATTTCAGATACACTGTGAATTTTCTATCCCAGGAATCATTTATCGACCTGCTCGATGATGCGTATGATCGAGGAGTATTGACCAATTACGATATTGAGAAGAAGTCATCCCCGCCGTGGTGGCTTGAAATGCTGCCCATGATCGCCATGGTCGTGCTCTTTGTATTTTTCTGGATATTCTTTGTTCAGCAGTCCCAGGGCGGTGGAAACCGGGTCATGTCCTTTGGCAAGAGCCGTGCCCGCATGGCCAATGAGGACAGCAAAATGCGTGTCAGGTTCAGCGATGTGGCCGGTGCAGATGAGGAGAAGGAAGAGCTTCGGGAGATTGTGGAGTTTTTGAAGGAGCCTAAAAAATACGTGGAACTGGGAGCCCGTATTCCCAAGGGGGTACTTCTGGTGGGCCCTCCAGGTACAGGTAAAACCCTTCTTGCCAAGGCCGTTGCTGGTGAAGCCGGCACGCCGTTCTTCAGCATCAGCGGATCTGATTTCGTGGAGATGTTTGTGGGCGTGGGTGCGTCCCGTGTTCGTGACCTTTTTGAACAGGCAAAGAAAAACGCTCCCTGTATTGTATTCATAGATGAGATTGATGCTGTGGGCCGCCATCGCGGAGCCGGGCTTGGCGGCGGACATGATGAACGTGAACAAACACTGAACCAGCTTCTTGTGGAGATGGACGGATTTGGTGTAAACGAGGGTGTCATCATACTTGCTGCTACCAACAGACCTGATATACTGGACCCTGCCCTGATGCGCCCCGGCCGGTTCGACAGAAGGGTGGTTGTGAACTACCCTGACATCAGGGGACGTGAGGAGATACTTAAAGTACATGCCAAGAACAAACCCCTTGCCCCCGATGTGGATTTGAAGGATATTGCCAAGACCACTCCGGGATTCACCGGAGCCGATCTGGAGAACCTGCTCAATGAGGCGGCTCTTCTTTCCGCAAGGAAGAACAACAAGGTTATTACCATGGAGGAGATCAAGGAAGCTAATTACAAGGTGATAATGGGTCCTGAGAAGAAGAGCCGGGTTATCAGTGATAAAGAGAAAAGGCTGACCGCATACCATGAAGCCGGTCACGCCATAGCGGTTCGCCTGGTATCCTCAACGGTTAAGGTAGACAGGGTCACCATCATCCCTTCCGGAAGAGCGGGTGGCTTCACATCCTATAAGCCTGATGAGGATCGGCACTATACCACCAAGGGACAGTTGATTGAACAGATCATGGTAAGCCTGGGCGGCCGTGCCGCTGAAGAGCTTGTTCTGGGGGAAATCAGCACGGGTGCATCCAATGACCTTCAGAAAGCCAATCAGATTGCCCGGGACATGATTACAAAGTATGGCATGAGCGAAAACCTCAGCAATCTGGTATTCGGCGATGAGAACGACGAAGTATTCCTGGGCAAGAGCTACGGGCATACCAGATACTACAGTGAAGAAATATCTGCCCAGATTGATGCAGAGGTCAAGACCATCATAGATAATGCCTACAATAGGATAAAAGAGCTTCTCACTGAAAACAGGAACAAGCTTGAAGACGTGGCCAAAGCGCTTCTTGAGAAGGAGCGAATTGAAGCAGATGAATTTGAAGATATCTTCAAGAACGGATATAATCCGCCCGTACCTGTGTCATAATGTAAGCCAAAGCCCCCGCGGAACACCTCCCCGGGGGCTTTTTTAAATGTCTTATCCAGCCTCCGGGGTGTCACTTCAAGCGCAGGAGATTGCCTCGTCCCGTTGTTCCTTGCAATGACGCGGGAATAGATATGTGGTATACATGAAGGGATTCCGTAAAACAGGGGCGCATTGGGATAAGGCGCTTAAAACTCTCTGTGAGAATGAGATGCAGTCTTATCAAGGCTTCTGACATATATGATAATATAGGGTAGGAAGATGAAAGAAAAAAGGGGTTTCAATATGGAAGAGATTTTCAGAGCCTACTTCCAGTCTCCCATTGGACTTTTGGAGATCCTGGCAACCAGGCAGGCCATTACATCCATTGGATTCTGTGATAGCCGGGAATCAGAAAGAAACTGCCCTATTATCCGGGAGTGCATCTCGCAACTGGATGAATACTTCTCGGGGGAGCGAAGAGACTTTAAGTTAGACCTTGCTCCCAAGGGGACGGAGTTCAGACAGAAGGTTTGGGGAGCTCTTCGTAAAATTTCCTATGGAGAAACCCGCTCCTATCAGCAAATAGCGGCTGACATAGGTAATATTAAGGCCTGCAGGGCAGTTGGCGATGCCAACCGGAAAAATCCCATCCCCATCATAATTCCATGCCATCGCGTGGTTGGAAAAAACGGCAGGCTCACCGGCTACAATGGCGGTCTCTGGCGCAAGGAATGGCTGCTGGAGCATGAATCAAAAATGGTTTGTAAGAAGATATCTCCTGTGATAAAATGATAGAAATCACAGGTTCTCATTTCCAGACAGCCTGGTTCGGATACCCAGCCATTCGAAAACCCTGGTGAACAGGGTTTTTTATGAGCGGTGCTCAATGGGCGGGACGGATATGTGTTGCCATAGGCGCTGGGGGGCGGAGAATGGAGAATATCAAGGTATTAAGAGGGATACGTCCTTCATACAACAAAAGCCTCATCCTTACACGGCTTGGCTATAAACGCGGAGTCACCGGATTTGATGAGGACTTCCAGAAGCTCTTGGACAGCACGATAAAAAGGGCGGAAAGCCTTTGTTCACTGGTTCTTGCCTATCGAATGGTGGGTATCGATGAGAACGACAATGGAGCGGTGAGGCTGGAGGACGGTACAGTACTTTCAGGAAAAGCGCTGTCGAAGATGCTGTTCCAATCACAAAAGGCTGTTCTGATGGCCTCAACGGCAGGCTCTTATATAATGGAAGAGATCAGAACACTTATGGACCTGTCCAAAGCCAGTGAGGCTGTGATCATGGATGCGGCCGCATCTGAAATTGCCGACGCCGGACTTGATTTTTTGATGGATTATATAGGAACATTTTTGAGAAGGCAGGGCAAGGCTCTCACCAAGCACAGGTTCAGTCCAGGATACGGTGACTTTAATATCGAACAGCAGGCGCATTTTGCAAGGCTTCTGGATATTAAAGAGCTTGGCATCAGCATGACCGATACCTGTATGCTGGTTCCGGAGAAGTCGGTACTGGCCATTGCAGGAATAAACGAAATAAAAACGGATTGAGAAAGATTGTAGAACCATGACAAGACAGGAGTTTAAAGACTATTTCAATAAAGGCATTGTGATTCTGGACGGGGCAACCGGTACACAGATCTATAAAAGCGGCATGCCCGTAGAAGTCTGTCCGGAAAAATGGGTTGCGGAGAATCCTGAAGCCCTGGTAGCTGTCCAGAAAAGCTATGTTGAGAGCGGATCCGACATACTTTATACCTTTACCATGGGCGGTAATGCCATAAAACTTGCAGAATATGGTCTTAAGTCCCAGACCAGAGAGCTGAACAAGAGACTTGCGGAGATAACAAAAGAGGCAGCAGCGGGTAAAGCCCTTGTTGCCGGTGATATCTCCTCTTGCGGTATTTTACTTGAACCTTACGGCGAAATCGGATTTGAGGAGTCGGTGGAAAGCTATAAGGAGCAGGTAAAAGGTCTTCTTGAGGGTGGTGTGGATCTGTTCGTAATTGAGACCATGCTGGATATCCAGGAAACCCGGGCTGCCCTCATAGCCATAAGGGAGCTGTGCGATCTGCCCGTCATGGTTACCATGACCTTCGAGGACGGAATGAGAACACTGATGGGAACTGATCCTGTTTCTGCGCTGGTAACGCTTCAGTCTCTCGGGGCTGATGCAGTGGGGTGCAATTGTTCCAGCGGACCCGCTGAAATGGTGGATATTCTCAAAGCCATGAAGCCCTATGCCAAGGTGCCCCTCATTGCCAAGCCCAATGCGGGCAAACCAAGACTTGTGGACGGGAATACCGTTTTTAATATGGATTCTGACACCTTCTGTTCCTATGCAGAAGCACTAATCGGGGCAGGTGCCAACGCCCTGGGAGGATGCTGCGGCACCACACCGGAATATATTAGGAAGCTTTCGGAAACAGCAGGCAACTTCCCTTTTCAAAAACCCGTTAGTACAACCTTTACCATGGTATCCTCCAACAGGCAGACCGTGATCGTCCATCACGATCAGCCCCTCACTATCATAGGGGAGCGCCTGAATCCTACCGGGAAAAAGTTTCTGCGTGAAGCCCTGATCCAAAACAATATGGATAAGGTGGCGCAACTTGCCCGGGAACAGATGGAGGCAGGTGCAGGGCTGTTGGATGTCAATGCCGGTGTTCCCGGACTGGACGAGAAGAAAGTGCTGGTCAATATGGTGCAGGCCGTATTGGACGCCGTACCGTTGCCCCTGTGTCTGGACTCATCCAGTCCAGAGGCCCTGGAGGCTGCCCTGCGCATTTATCCCGGACGGGCTGTAATCAATTCGATTTCCGGGGAAGAGGTCAAAATGGAAAAGATCCTTCCCTTAGCGGCAAAATACGGAGCCATGTTCATTCTTCTTCCCATAGACGATAAAGGCGTTCCTGAAACGGCTGAAGAACGCATTGGCATTATTCAGAAGGTTTATGATGCTGCTAAGTCCTATGGATTTTCCAAGGAAGATATCCTTGTGGACGGCGTTGTGATGACGGTTGCAACCGGCGGCCAGGCAGCAGGGGAAACCCTAAAGACCCTTAACTGGTGCACCGATAATGGATTTAACACAGTGGTTGGTCTGTCCAACGTATCCTTTGGCCTTCCCGCACGGGAGAATATCAATGCAGCTTTCCTTGCCATGGCTGTTGCGTGTGGCCTTAGCTCGGCCATATTAAACCCCAACAGCCAGCAATTGATGGATATTAAGCGCGCCAGCGATGTGCTTAAAGCCAGGGACTCGAATGCCAGTGAGTATATCCGCTACTATTCCTCTCAGGAAAGTAGAAGCGGTCAGGCCTCCCAGCCTGCAAAAAAGGTGAAGCCAACGGCTTTTGATGCTGTGCTGAACGGTATGAGCGACGAGATTGCCGATGTAGTTCAAGCCGATCTGAATAAAGGCCTGTCACCGAAAGCTATTATCGACAACAGCCTGATTCCGGCCATTCAGAAGGTGGGGGAATTGTACGAGGATAAGAAATACTTCCTGCCCCAGCTCATTAAAGGAGCAGAGGCCATGCAAAAAGCTATGGAAGTGCTGGGTCCCTATCTTGAAAAAGAGGCAGAAGCCGGTATTGAGAAAAAGGGCACCGTCGTTATGGCTACGGTTAAGGGTGACATCCATGATATTGGCAAAAATATTGTAGTTCTCCTTCTGCGCAACTACGGCTTTGATGTGATTGATCTGGGGAAGGATGTCCCGGCAGACCGTATAATTCAGGCAGCGAAGGACAATAATGCAGATATAATAGGGCTTTCTGCCCTGATGACCACTACCATGACCGAGATGCCGAAGGTAGCCCGCATGGCTGCCGATGCCGGTCTCAAAGCAAGAATCATGGTTGGCGGAGCCGTCTTAGACAATGAGTATGCCAATAGTTTTGGCGCCCATTACTCGAAGGATGCCTACTCTGCTGTGAGACTGGCGGAGTCTCTTCTAAAGAGCTAATATAACGGTCAGTTGTTATGGATCCTGCTAAACAACCAGATACAATCGACCGATAAAACTTTGTGCGCAGAAATAAAGAATTGTTGGGGGTAATGACATGGAAGGAATATTGAGGCTTGGTTTTTTCACAATGGCGGAGAAGGTAACCGCAGCGCTCAAGGGACCCTTTCCGTTTATTGTAACGGGAGCTGTGATCGCAGCCATATGGATCTATTTTCTTTTCCTGATTCCCAGAAAAACCAAGCGCTATGATAGCTTCGCTGAATACATGAATGATGTGCTGAACTTCAAGGTGATGCTGACAGGTGTTGTAGCCAAGATTCTTTATATCGCCTTTACCATTGTTGTGTTGATTGTCGGGGTCGTGGCCATGTTCGTAGCCAACTTCTTTGTAGGGCTCATAGGCATGCTCATTCTTCAGCTGATCTTAAGGCTGTTTTTTGAGCTCGTCATGGTTTTGTTCTCAATCCAGGAAAACCTGGTGGTCTTTAATGACCGGGTTGACGACCATCTACACGATAATGACTAATACTTTTGGATACCGGTTTTGAGTAGCATTAAAGACCACATTGGGAGGTTCTTTGATGGTGCTCAGTTTTATAAAAAGAATACTGACCTGCACTTTTCTGATTTTCTTTGGCGTAATCTTTTTCCTGATGGTTTTCAGGATGCCAACAGTAATCTTCATCGCTTATGTCGCCCTTGCTTCGGTACTGGTTAACAGGATCGGGGACAGGGGTTTTATTATCTTCATAATTCTCGGATCCTTTCTTATTCGCCTTGCCTATATCAGCATTATCAATACACCTTTGGAATCGGACTTCAAGCTTCTCTATGATGCTGCCGTTCTTTTCTCCCAGGGCGACTACAGCTTCAGCCAGCAGGTCTATTTTCAGGAGTGGGGCTACCAAACAGGCTTTGTGATATATCAGGGAATGGTTGTCCGAGTTTTCGGGCAGGCCGGGGGCATCACTGCCTTAAAGGTTCTCAACTGCTTCTGGAATACAGGAATTACACTGCTAGTTTACCTCATTGCCAGAAACTTTTTTAGTGAGAAGCCTTCCCGCCTGGCCTCAGTTCTCTATTCGGGGTTCGTCTTCCCGATCACATTTGTGTCGGTATTGTCAAACCAGCATATCTCCACCTTTTTAATTCTGTTGGGTCTGTATTTCTTGATGGATCAAAGGCTTATCAGGATGAAGCTTGTACCCAGAGGCCTTATTGCGGGATTTCTCCTGGCTCTGGGCAACATAATGAGGCCGGAGGGGCTGGTTGTCGTGACATCCCTCATGGTATACTTTCTTGTCCTGTTTTTTAGTGCCGATAAAAAGTGGCGAAGGATGGAAAGGATCGCGCAATGCCTTGTTGTGGTTCTTATTTATCTTGCGGTCAACAGCATGGCCTCACAGGCTATTATAAAAAGCGGTATCAATGACCAGGGTTTAAAGAACAATAACGTCTACTGGAAGTTTGTTGTGGGACTGAATTATGAGAGCAAGGGCAGCTATAATGAAAAAGATTATAAGCTGATGTATGAGAGCAACCTGTCGTTAGAGGAGAAAAAGGAGCTTCAGAAGGATTTGATTCTGAAAAGGCTTAGAATAGATCCCTTAAAGCTTGTAAATCTGTTCATGGTGAAAATTCAAACCATGTGGTGCGACAGTGCGCTGGACTGGAGCTATAAGCATATCCTGATGTCCAACAGGGTGGTCTATTTATTCTCTAATCCTGTCAAATTCAGCGATATTGATGCGGTATTAAAGGACTTGAATGAGTTGTTCATCTACACGGCTATTGGCCTCAGTCTTTTGGGAATGCTGACCCGATGGAAATCGCAGATGAAGGACGAGCTGTTGATTCCTGTGACCATTCTGGTAATATCCTTTGTGATCTATTTATTTATTGAGGTGCAGCCCAGATATGCATATCTTCAGCAGCCGTTTATGTTCATCCTGAGCGGAGCGGGATTGGAAATCCTCTTGTGCAGAATAAATGCATTTAATCTCAAACAGGTATGGGCAAGTTTGTGGGAATGTGCGAAAGAAAGGTCGGAACAGGAGCATAGGACGAAAATGGGTCAATTGAAAAAGTAAATTCCGGTTTGCAAAAGTAAATTCCACAGTTTTTGCAAAGCAAGAGAAATCTATATTTTTCGTGTTTTTTGATGAGTTTTATTTGCGCTAAATATTAACAGTGATGTAATTATATAGCTGTCAAATAGAAAAAAATAATAGCTTTTAAACCTGTTTTAGGGTATAATGTACTAAGAGTGAAATTTAACTTACTTTTTTGCAAGAGTAAATTCCACCCTAGCAAAAGTATTTTTTAGTTAATGGGTGGTGCCTCTTTTTGTTTAAAATTTATTTTTTAAGGAGGGATGGGCGCAGTATAATATTATCGCTTGGAATGAGTTCTGCGCCCATTTTTCTTAACAGATCCTCCCCATATAGAGATGCGAAGACTTCATATGGCGTTTTATCGCCTAAATTAGGCCTTCTATAGGAGTTAATGTGGTTCATCACGAGGTTAATATCTTCCTGGGTAAGGTGGTCAATTGAAGTACCTTTAGGGATAATACGTCTGATTAATAAATGATTATTCTCAGCTGCGCCTCTTTGATGAGGAGCTTGTGGGTCACAATAAAAAATATATGTTCTTCGATTACCTTGTAAATCGTATTCAATGGCAGAAGGATTAGAAAATTCACCGCCATTGTCCGCAAGAAGAACCTGGAAGAGTCTGCAGAAATCATTAGTACCCAATTTCAAATAAAGCCAGTTGAAAATGTCAATAACAGACTGAGATGTATTAGAGTTTCTGATAAATGCAAGCATAAACTGCGGTATTGTAAAATGTAGGGTAAGCAACACTTTACCGCCTTTTTTTCCTTCAAGTGTGTCCATTTCAACAACAATAAGGCCGGGATTTTCCTGCATGAATTTAAGAAAATCTTGATAAGTACGGCCTATTCTGCATTTTTTGTCTACTTTAAATTCGTTTTTTGCCCTTTTACGTTTCCCCATCCGTACAACACGAGGCATATCAATATTTCTCGCTGTAAAAAGTCCCGCATTGACATAATTGTAAAGAGTGCGCTCATTAATCATAAGCTCATCCATGTGGTTTACACATATGTGATGAAGGGATTGTCCATTCTTGATAAGAGGACTAATAAGTGCGTCCAGCCTCGAGGCTTCTTCTTTGGTAAGCTGTACACCTTTACGTGATTCAGAGCGTACATCTTCGTATTCTTTTTGCGCACGTGCAGCAGAATAAATTCTTTTTTCCAAAGTACATGAATTTTTGTCCGGACATCCGTTGCAAACATAGGGAGATTTTAAAAGTCTTTGACATACTTCCTTTTGATAGAAGGAACAAAGGGTTGAGCAATAGTATTTCTGGCAAAAACTACAATAGCGTTTACACGTTTGATTGCCACAAAGATGGCATACGGTACAGTCTTTCCGAAATAAGCAGTCATTGAAGTTTCTTCCGTAACAACCAGACTTTCTGAACTGAATGTGATTTTTTACTTCCTTAGCGATTGTAGTAGGGTCTTTACCAAGTTCACGAGCAATTCCTTTGAAAGTTTCTCTTTCCTTTAACTTATGTTCAATAATTATCCTTTCCTCCAAAGTCAAATGTTTGTTCTTATTCATAAGTACCTCCCCAAGAGGCACCACCCAAAGTTATAATAACTTTTTGAAAAACTTAATTCCACTATAACTTTTTATATGTTTTTGCAAAACTAAATTCCGCTCTTTGCCTTCAAGGGGTGGAATTTACTTTTTCAAATGAGGTTCCTATGATAAATCCATGTGGTCGCTCTCTCAGATTTGACTTTTGCTAAACAGATCGATAGNNAGCTATTAATGGGTGCATTTTGTCATTATTGGGTATATAATAAATGATAATGTTATTCTTGCCAAAAGATTATGTGGGGGGTCGCCATGAAAAAGAAGTGGGAAAAAGGGCACTTTATTAATCTTGCCAGTGTTTTCAACAAGATCAAAACTTTTTGGAAATCATTAATCAGCAAGGTCTTCTCAAAAAGACCATCCCAACCTGCAGCAACTAATAAACCACCTCGTCCTGTAAAAGCAAAAAGAGTGTCCAAACCGGTTTCGGGTGCCAGCAACAATCGCAAATCTTTATTGGACAGGCTGAATAGCATAAAATATCGGCTTTCCATTGGTTTGTTGGTTCCTATAGTTCTGCTGGCCGTATATGGAGTAGTCTCATATAAGAAGGCTGAGGCTGCCATTATCGGAAATCATGAGGCAAGTTCACACAATACCATTGATGCCATAAGCCGGTTTATGAATTTCGGCCTGAACATGATTGATAAAACCGCTATGGAGATAACAAATGATATTAATTTCAAGAATTATTTCACTCTGAACTATGACGCAGCCATGGACAATATAAAAACCTATGATGATATCTATGACAGAATGTCCCTCAACGTCGTTGCCAACAGTTTTATATCCGATATTCATTTAATAGGTTATAACGGTGTTTGTATATCTACCTCAGGGGAGATCAAACACCATCTGTATGATGTTTTAGCAAAATCTGAAATCAACCAGGAATTCAAGGAGAAAAAAGCTCATCTGCTCTGGAAGGGCAATCACACGGTATTGGATGAGGCCATGCCGACCGGTTCCCGAACTTACAGCAGTGAAAGCTATTC
>CZCB01003898.1_pt1 | contig 20194 bp, 16 predicted proteins | sample 591991 | NCBI WGS metagenome assembly CZCB01 (sample SAMEA3556809, study PRJEB10932) | anaerobic digester metagenome | reverse complement strand
AAATTCCTGATCGGATTTACTGGAATCACGGGCCAGTACAGCGCTCATTCGTAACGCAGCGCCTCTATCGGGTCCAGGTCGGCTGCACGCTTGGCCGGATAAACGCCAAAGATTATGCCAAGCGCAATGGATCCGAGGAATGCCAGTATGATGATCTTGAAATCGACGACCGGCGGGATTTTTATAAGCGCAGAAATAACGTTCCCGGCAATGATGCCCAGGAATATGCCGATTCGGTCAGAAACTGCAGTATTATGTCTTTCTTCTGCGCCCCAAGGGCCTTCCTTATGCCTATCTCCCTTATCCTTTCGGTCACCGACACCAACAGGATGTTTACTATGCCGATGCCTCCGACTATCAGCGTGATGACCGCTATAACGAGCAGGATCGACGAGACCACGCCCAGCACGTCACTGAACGCCTTCTGGATATCCGCCGAGTTCTGGGCCATATATACATCTTCGCTGCCATGCTTCATTTCCAGGTATTCCACGATACGCTTGCCGACTTCCCGCAGCTTTTCTTTCTCCACCACCGTCACTTCGATGGATGACAGCATTTCGCTGTTCGGATACAGCTGCTGCACGGTAGTGATGGGCATATATATCGTGACGGGTACCAGTTCGCTTTCCATGATCCCTTCGAACAGGTTCTCTCCGCTGCTTATCACTCCTATTACCTTAAGCGAGACCGAAGTGCCTGATGGTGTCCTGAGCGTGATGTCCTCCCCGGTCAGATCCCGGTCGTGACCGTAGAACTTCCTGACGAACAGTTCATCTACCACGACGAACTTGGCCCTTTTGGTAACATCGAAATCATTGATGAACCTGCCGTATTTCATTTCAATGATGCCAAAATTCTTGAACTGTGAAGACACGCCGAACACCAGCGCATCCTTTGTCTCGTCATTGACACGTACAGTGCCGCTTTTCCGGATGCTGGTCGCGATATTCTTGATCTCGGGCGCCGCTTCCTTTACATGATCCATGTCCTTGAGCGTCAGCCAGTCTTTCCTGTCGACGTTCCTGTTTTTATACGTGATACTTATGGTATTGGCGCCTATCTTTTCAAACTGGGCATTCATGTAGCTTTCGGTCGCACTGCCGAGCGCCATGATCGTGATAATGGAAAACACGCCCATCACGATGCCGAGCATCGTAAGGAATGAACGGAGTTTATTTGATTTGAGGCTGTCCAGAGCCTGTTTGAAGCTCTCGGAAAAATCCATCTGCATACCTCGCTTCTTTCAGGACCGCTGCCCGTCAATCCTGGGGTTTTACCCTGACTTTCATCCCGTCGGTGTAACTGGGCTGGGGATCAAGGACCACCAGTTCACCTTCATCGAGCCCGTCCAGTATCTCAACGCTCATGTCGGAATTGATGCCGGCCTCTATCCGGCGCTGCTCCATCCTGTTCGTCTCAGTATCGATCACGAAAACCACCAGGTTGTCGTCCCTGTCCGGCCTGATCGCTTCCATCGGGGCCAGCAGGACTCCGCTTTTATCCACCGTGATGATCTCGCAGGTGACATTGAGACCCGGTTTAAGTACGTCACCGGGGTCATCCACGCTGATGAGCACCTCCACCACGGTTTCGTTCCCTGCTGCAGTCATGGCCGTGGTCGCCACGGGAGAAATGCTTTTGACGGTGCCTGTTATCTCAATGTCCCTGGCGATCGCGTCTCCCGTCACCCTCACTCTCTGTCCGGCCGCCACGCTCTTGATGTCGTACTCGTTTACCCTGGCCCGTATCCGCAGATTATCCGGGTTTATTATCCTGTATGCGGGCTGCATGCTCCCGGTATATGCACCCTCCTGGACATTCACCGCTGCGACGACGCCGTCGATGGCAGCACGGCACATCTCGTTCATGTCGTTTATCTTCTTTTCAAGATCGGCGATCTGTATATCCGTTACTTTCAGGTTTTCTTCCGCCGTCTTTTTCGAAGCGTTCCGGCTTTCGACGGCAGCCTCGTAAGCCAGCTTTGCATTCTCAACGGCCGACCCGGCTTCCCTGAACTGCTTCTCCGACATTTCCAGTTCTGCTTTCGAAATGGCATTGGCCTCAAACAGCGCCTTATTGTCCTCGTAAGCCTTTTGGGCGTCATTGAAATTCCTTTCGGCGGCTTTCAGGCTGTTGAGCGCCCGCTGGACTTCGGCGTCGCCGGCTTTCGATTCCAGCGTTATCTGCTGTGTCCTCCTGTTGCTTTTAAGTGTCTCGAGCCTTGAGTACATATCGCCCATATCCACTTCGATCAGTTGCTGGCCGCGCTTTACGTGCTGCCCTTCTGAGATCATGACTTTTACCACCTTCATCGGCGTATCGAAGTACACTTCCGATTTTTCCACTTCTTCAACGATACCGTCGGCATATATCCATGAAGAAAGGTCGCCTCTCGCCACCGCCGAGGCCTGTACGCTCACGGCGCCGGAACCCGTCTGGCCGGCGGCCCGCATCGCTCCGGCCGTGACCAGTATGACAGCCGATATTACCAGTATGCTTCCGACAATAACCTTTTTTCTCATTGCGTTACCTCCGTAAAACCTGTCATCAGGCTGCAGCGCTTAAGTCACATCAGCTGAAGGTTCGTGGGCATGTTGTATATGACCAGTGCCAGGCCGATCATGTATATCAGGACCGTGACTGCATAGACCAGTTTCTTTTTGAGTTTGCTCACGGCAGTGAATCCAATGGCCATGACCGCATATCTCCATATGGCGAAAACATCGATGCCTGCGAGCAGCCCGTAAATATGCGGATCCATCCCTTCAGGCGACGCCAGGGAAGCCAGGCTTGTGAGGGGAGCTGCCGTGTGCAGGCTTCCCGTATAGAATGAAACAGCTGTCAGCAACAGATTGTAGAGGACAGATATGATACCCGCATGTGCCACGACAGACAGGTATGCTTTGAACTTGCCTTCTCCCCCCATGATCTTCAGTATGACGTAAAACAGCAAGGCCATTAAGGCAAGATTGAACGCCGCCCCGAACGGCATCCCCACTATACCGGTCACAACGGCGCGGGGCAGCCCGGCTTCTATCATCTCCGGCGTCATCGTGATGCCGAAGGATTCCATGTATTCGGAGTTGGCAACCATCGACTTCCTCAGCATTTCTTCGTACAAAGGCTTCCTGACGGCATAAGGGATCACGGCAGCCACCGGTCCGATGATCATCCAGAACAGCACCCTCGGCTTTTCAGCCAGTTCTTCCATAAGCTTTCGCGGTGAAAAGAACAGCCACATAAGCCTTTTGAAAAATCCCGGCCTTTCGCCGGCCATTTCCCGTTCCATGTCCTGTATACGGATACCAGACATGCTATCAGCCTCTTTCTTCATTCCGGTTTATATCCGGTTATATCTATATATCCATAACCGGGTCCCGGCCGTACGAACCGCACCCGGCACAGGTTTACACGTCATCTCAGCCTGCAGCCTGCGGCTTCAGGTTCCTGATCACTTCCCTTGCGTCTATCGGGTCGTCCACCTTTTCATCACTTATAATCCTCCCGTCCCTGAACCTGACAATGCGCCCTGTATGCCTTGCTATGTCAGGCTCATGCGTTACCAGGACTATGGTGACGCCCTCCCTGTTGAGTTCCTGGAACAGCGCCATTATGTCTTCGCCCGATGCAGTGTCCAGGTTTCCGGTGGGCTCGTCGGCAAGCAGGATGGCAGGATCGTTCACGAGAGCCCTCGCTATCGCGACTCTCTGCTTCTGTCCGCCGGAAAGTTCATTGGGTTTGTGGTCCATCCTGTCCAGCAGCCCGACCTTCCTGAGCGCTTCGACAGCCTTTTCCATGCGCTCTTTTTTGCCCGCGCCTGCATATATCATGGGCAGTTCCACGTTCTGGAGGGCGTTCATTTTGGGGAGCAGGTTGAATGACTGGAACACGAACCCTATTTTCTTATTCCTTATCCTGGCCAGTTCAGTATCATCAAGCTGCGATATGCTGACGCCGTCCAGTTCATAATAGCCGCTCGTGGCCCTGTCAAGGCACCCTATTATGTTCATGAGGGTCGATTTTCCCGAGCCCGACGGACCCATGACAGCGACGAACTCGCCCTTGCTGATGCAGAGGTCGACGTCCTTGAGTGCTTCCACCTGCACCTTGCCCGTATCATATATCTTTCCTATGCCTTCCATCCTTATGATCATGGCAAACCTTCCTTTGCAGCTGTCCGCCGCCTGTGCGGCCGCCCATAGGTTGTACGGTCTTTTGGGAGGATTTGTTTCATAATAAGGAAATATCACGGAGATGCCGGTCCGAAATACTCCTTTGCCGCCTTTATATCACGGTCTATCTGGACCGAAAGTTCGCCGGCGCTTCCGAATCTTATCTCGTCCCTGAGCTTTTTCAGAAAAAATACCTCGATATCATCTTCATATATGTCTTTTTCAAATCCAAATATATGCGTCTCAACGCTCACGGATGCGGCCCCGCCGAAAGTCGGGTTGATCCCGACGTTGGTCAGGCTGTCGTACAAGACCCCATCATATAGGGTTTTGGTAAGGTATACGCCGTTGCCGGGCAATGCGAGGTAATCTTCGGGACGCAGATTGGCAGTAGGAAAGCCTATCTTCCTTCCGACCCGCTTTCCGTCCAGCACCTTCCCCATTATCGAATAGTGCCTGCCAAGGAGAACAGCTGCCTTTTCCATGTCCCCTTTCAGTATGTGTTCCCTGATCGCCGTGCTGCTGACGATTTCCGGGCCTATCCTGACAGCCGGGATGATGATCACCCTGATGCCGTGTTTTTCCCCGAGTTCCTTAAGCATTTCGCTATCGCCCCGTCCCCTGTGGCCGAACCTGTAGTTGAACCCGGCCACCGCCACACGGGCGCCGAGCCTTTCAGCCAGTATATCCCTTACGAAATCCTCGGGCTCCATCCTGGAGTATTCCTCGTCGAATTCATCAAACCAGGCATGGTCCAGCCGGGTTTCCCCGAGGAGCTGCATCCGCTTGTCCACGGTCGTGAGCAGCGGGGTAAAGAGGTTTTTCCTGATCACGTTTTCCGGGTGCCTGGTAAAAGTGTAGACCACCGACTCCAGGCCGTTCATCCTTGCCTCGTTGATAACGGCGTTTATCAGCACCATGTGCCCGACATGCAGCCCGTCAAAGTTCCCCAGCCCCACGGCCGTCGAATATTTATTGAATTTTATGCTGTCATTTCCGAATATGGTTTTCAAGTTGAAGACCCCACTCATCGATCAGAAAAATTTTCGTACCTTTAAATATTTGCCGTTCTTCCTGTGTATTATCGCGCCAAGAGCGGCAAAGCGCCCGTCACTGCCGTATACCCGTACCAATCCGTCGGCTTCGCCGTCTGCGCGGTCCGTCCCGTTTATCTGTACCCTTGAAAGCGGCACCTGCATGCCGTTCATGAATTTTTTCATTGCAAAATCGTCAAGCACACATGGATCCAGGCTGTCAAAAGCCCTGTCCACATTTGTCAGCGCGTCTGCCAGGGTGCCTTCTTCCTTTCTCCGGAAAAGTTCCTCGAGAGTCACAGAATCGGAAATGCCGAAGGGGCCGGCCCTGAGCCTGAGCAAAAAGGACATGCATCCTCCGCATCCCAGGATGTCGCCGATATCGGCACACAATGTCCTTATATATGTACCCTTCGAGCAGTGGACCTCAAACAGCACCCTGACGCCGTCCTTCCTGCTGATATCGAGTACCTCCGCCGAATATATCTCGACCTCGCGCCTGCACCGTTCGGCTTCGATGCCTTCCCGGGCAAGCTGGTACAGCTTTTTCCCGTTGACCCTTATTGCCGAATACATCGGCGGAAGCTGCATGTATTTGCCGCGGAACGATGCCACCGCCCGGATTATGTCGTCATCCGACAGTTCCGGCTCTTTCCTCGAAAGTACCGTGCCCGTGACATCCTGCGTATCCGTGGTGAGGCCGAGGATCATTTCCGCCCGGTAGATCTTGTCTTTTTCCACCAGGAACTCCACGGCTTTCGTCGCTTGCCCGACACATACCGGCAGGACGCCTGCCGCCATCGGGTCGAGCGTTCCGGTATGGCCGACTTTCCTTATGCCCATAAGCCCGCGCAGGAGCGCCACCACATCAAAGGACGTCATCCCCGGAGGTTTGAGAATGTTGATTATTCCATCCATTTCAGAGCATCCCTCTCAGGTCTTCGAGGAGCATTTCCCTGACTTTCCCCAGGTCCCCGCCCCTGACCGTGAACCCGGCTGCCTTGATGTGACCGCCGCCAGAGTATTTCGATGCGACAGCCGAGACGTCTACGTAGCTGTTCGACCGCAGATTGACCTTTATGTCGCCATTTTCCATTTCCCTGAGCATAGCAGCTGCTTCGACCCCGCTGATGTTCCTGGCAATGTTTATGATCCCGTCGGTGTCCTCGTCCGCCGCTCCGGACCTCCGCATTGCCTCGCAGGAAACGGTCATCAGGGCGATCCTGCCATTTTCAAGCAGTTCCAGCGAATTCACCGCCTCGCCCATCAGCCTTACCTTGCCTGGGGAAACGGTGTCGAATATGCGCCTTGAGATATCCGCCACATCTATGCCTTTTTTCAGCAGTTCGGAGGCGATGATGTGCGTGGCGGATGTCGTGTTGCTGTACCTGAAGCCGCCTGTATCGGATGTGATGGCCGTGTACAGGCATATTGCCGCATCTTTTCCCGGATCTATGCCCATCAGTCCGAACAGCCTGTATATTATCTCGCCCGCCGCGGCGCACCCCGTATCCACGTAGTCCAGCATGGCAAAGCCGGTATTCGTAGTGTGGTGGTCGATGTTTACCGTTACGGCGGCCTTTTCAAAAACGGGCTTCCTGGAGCCGAGCCTTTCGATGTCGCCGCAATCCAGCGCGACGGCAATATCGTATTTGCCTCCATCGCCGCCATATACCCCTGCCATCTCAAGCCCGGGAAGGAAACCGTATATCTGCGGCACCTGCTCTTCGAGAAGCACCGAAACTTCCTTTCCCGCTCCGGACAGTCCGAGCGCAAGGGCGAGGGACGATCCTATGGCATCCCCGTCCGCCGCTATATGAGGCAGTATCGCTATATTGCCGGCATCAGCCAGCGCTTCAGCTATCTTTTTAAGCATCTGTCCCTCTCCTGTTGTCCCGGATCGTATCATCTATAAGTTTACTTATATATACCCCGCGTTCAATGGAATCATCCAGTTCAAACAGGATTTCCGGCGTGTACCGCAGTTGTATGCGGCGTCCTATCTCGCGCCTTATGAAACCTGCGGCGCTTTTCAGTCCGCCGGCTGCCTCTTTCTTGTCATTCTCGTCTCCAAGGACGCTTACGTAAACCTTTGCGTACCTCAGGTCCCTCGTGACCTCCACCGCTGTGACGCTTATCATTTTCGAAAGCCTGGGATCCTTCAGTTCATTCTGTATTATAAAGCTGACCTCTCTTTTTATCTCTTCCGAAATCCTGTCAGTCCTGTCCACGATACCACTCCTTTCACATCCCGTTCTCCGCCGCGGGAACGGCCGTTTTTAAAAAAGGCCGGGCAGACAGTTTGACCCGCCTGTCCAGCCTGATGTCATAACGGTATCATCAGCGTTCTACCTCTTCCATCACGAATGATTCGATGATATCGTTTTCCTTGATATCATTGAACCTATCGATGGAAAGTCCGCATTCGTAGCCCTGCTGCACTTCCCTGACGTCATCCTTGAATCGCTTCAGGGACGCAAGGTGCCCCTCGTGTATCACTATGCCGTCCCTGACGACCCTGACACCGCTGTTCCTTGTTATCTTTCCGTCAGTTACAAAGCAGCCGGCAATGGTCCCGACACCGGAAATCCTGAATATCTGCCTGACTTCGGCATGGCCCTGGACGACTTCCCTGTATGTCGGTTCGAGCATTCCCTTCATTGCTGCCTGTATGTCCTCTATGGCATTGTATATGACGTTGTATAGGCGGATGTCGACACCTGCTCTCTTTGCAGCTTCGGCAACATTGGGCATCGGCCTGACATTGAACCCGATGATGATGGCATTTGAAACATCTGCAAACGTCACATCGGATTCAGTGATCCCGCCAACGGCCCCATGTATCACTTTGACCCTTACTTCGTCATTGGACAGCTTTTCGAGCGACTGTTTCAGGGCTTCCACCGAACCCTGCACGTCCGCCTTGACGATCAGGCTGAGTTCCTTGACCTGGCCTTCCTGTATCTGCCTGAACAGGTCGTCAAGCGACACTTTTGCGGCCATGTGCTGGTGCTCCTCCTGCTGCCTGATCCGGCGCTTTTCCGCCAGCTGCCTGGCAAGCTTTTCATCAGTAACAACGTAGAACGTCTCACCGGCAACAGGCACTTCAGGCAGACCGAGTATTTCCACCGGCGTCGACGGGCCTGCGCTCTTTATCGCCTTCCCCTTGTCGTCGGTCATGGCCCTGATCCTGCCGACAGTGGTCCCGGTGATTATGGAATCGCCGACGTTCAGTGTACCTCTCTGTACCAAAAGCGTGGCAACCGCGCCCCTGTTCTTGTCAAGCTTCGCTTCGATGACCGTACCTTTTGCCTGTCTGGTGGGATCTGCCTTCAGTTCCAGTATATCGGCCGTCAGCAGTACCATTTCGAGCAGGTGGTCGATATTAATATTCTTCTTGGCCGATATCTCGACACAGATCACATCTCCGCCCCACTCTTCGGGCACAAGCCCGTACTGTGTCAGGTCCTGCTTGACTTTCTCGGGATTCGCGCCCGGTTTGTCTATTTTGTTTATGGCTACGATTATCGACACATCAGCCGCTTTTGCATGGTTTATCGCCTCTACCGTCTGCGGCATCACGCCGTCGTCCGCCGCCACCACGAGTATCGCGATGTCGGTCACCTGGGCGCCTCTTGCCCTCATCGCCGTGAAAGCCTCATGTCCCGGTGTGTCGAGGAACGTGATGTTCCTTCCGTTGACCTGGACTGTATAAGCTCCTATATGCTGCGTGATGCCTCCTGCCTCGGTATCGATCACATGTGTGGACCTTATGGCGTCAAGCAGCGAAGTTTTTCCGTGGTCTACGTGGCCCATGACAACGACCACCGGCGGCCTCGGTACCAGCTTCTCCGGGTCGTCCGGCTCATCGTCGAACAGGATGTCCTCCTCGCTGACTATGACCTCTTTCTCAGCCTTTACACCGAACTCATCCGCTACTATCGCAGCTGTATCGAAATCCACTTCCTGGTTGAGGGTGGCCATCACGCCATATCCCATCAGTTTCTTGATCACCTCGGAAGCGGTCTTTTTCAGCGCTTCGGCCAGTTCCTTCACCGTTACGCTCTCAGGTATCCTGATCGTGGTGAGCACCGGCTTCGGAGGCGCAAGTTTCGCCTCTTCCCTGCTCTTTTTCTGTTTACCCTTCTTTTTCCTGGTGCCGCCATCATCATAAAAATCATCGAACAGGAAATCCTCGGACAGGATCTCCGAAACACCTTTCTTTTCATGCAGGCCGATATTGGCAGGCTTGATCTTCTTGCCCTGTTTGCTCTGGGCCAGCCTGGAAGTTTCTTTCCTCTGTTCCCTTTTAGCGCCCTTATCCAGGTCCTTGTTCAGCAGGTCGCGCCTGCTCTCGCCTCTCTGCGGAACGGATTCATCCTTCTGGACAGCCGGTATCGGTATGTCGAGCTGCCTGGCCGGCGTCCTGAACCCGCCTGCAGGCCTGGTTCCCTGCTGCTGTCCTTTTTCGGGCTGCGGCTTTGCACCTTGCTTAGGTCTTGCCGTCATCGTCCTGGATTCCTGGCGCCGCTGCCCTTCCGCCCTGGTTTTCTCAGCTGCAGGCGCAGCACTCTTCCCGGTCTTTGGTGTCCCGGATACAGCGCTGTCTGCAGCTTTGCCGGCCTGGGCCGCTTTCTCCGCAGGCGCTGCTTTTACGTCGGTATCAGCACCTGCATCGCCCGGCCGCGGCTTTTCGACCGACGCTCCGGCGTCAGCAGCTTTGCTTTTCGCTTCCGGCTGTTTTTCAGCCTGCTTTGCTTTTTTCTCCCTGGCCGCATCGGCAGTATCCGCGGCTGTTTTCCTTTCCTTTGGAGCTTCTTTTTCCGCACCGGGTTTCCGGCCCTGGACACGTTCTGCCTGAGTTTCTTTTTTCTCCTGCTGTGCCTCGGCTTTAGTCTCCTGTTTCGGGACTTCCCTGCCTGTCTTTGCCGCAGTTCCGGCTGATGCGGTTTCCTGCCCTTTTTTGGCTGCCTCCTGCTTTTTGGCGGCCAGCAGTGACTCGATGTAGTCGTCCCCGCTCTTCCTGACGAAACCTGCTAGCAGACCGGAGTTTGAATCATCGGACCTGATATAGGCGCTCCTGGGGTTTTTCGCGCTGTCCCTGCCAGGACCGCTTCCATAAGTATCGCTGTCGCTTTTAGTATTGATAACTATCTCCGTCGTCCTTATAATACGGGGGGCGTTTTTCCTTTCTCTCCTTATTTCAGGCCTTGGCTGTACAGGCACCGCCGGGGCGGGTTTTGCCTCTTCCGCATCTTCTTTCTTTTCGTCGTGCCTGATAACGCCGATATGCCTGTAAAGGGCATCAAGCTCCTTTTCGTCAAGAAGGCTCATGTGGTTTTTCACTATGATGTTGATCTCCGCCAGCTTTTCCATCAGCCTCTTGCTTGTTGTATTCAATTCCTTTGCCAGTTCATATACTCTGACTTTTTCCAAATCTATACACCCCCATATTCTTTGCCGTGTTCATCGATCATCTCCTGGAGACGCTTAGCAAAGTTCCCGTCGATCACGGCGACAACTGAACGCATGCTTTTTCCGATATGTCTTCCAAGTTTCTCCTTTTTCCCAAAAAATCTCATGGCAATATCCCTGTAACCGCATATATCTTCAAACTTCTTCCTGGTGTTATCGGAAGCGTCCTCCGCCACGATGACCAGGCGTACCTTCCCCTTCTTCACGGCCCCCTCGCAGGTCTCGTCGCCTGAGATCAGCCTGCCGGCCTTGGCCGCAAGTCCCAGGAAAGTGTATATCCTGTTGTCCGTCATCCTTTTACCCGTCATTTCGCTCCATCTGCTCCTCGAGCGCGGCATATACCGCATCATCCACCTGCGTTTCGAAAGCCCGTTCCAGCTTTTTCCCCTTGCGGGCACTCCTCAGGCATTCGACGTTCCTGCAGATATACGCGCCCCTGCCGGATTTCTTGCCCGTGGGGTCGACGCTTATCGCGCCTTCCTTGTCCCTGACGATCCTGATAAGTTCTTTTTTTGGCTTCATTTCATGGCATCCTATGCACATGCGCAGCGGTATCCTTTTTTTTTTCAAGCGCCTCACTCCTGTTCCGGTTCAATGTCTTGTTCCGGATCGGTTTCATCCGCGTATTCTCCAGTATCGCCCTCATCATCGGTTCCGTCGTACGCGGCTGCGTCATCTTCTTCAGGGTTTTCCCCTTGATCCTCTTCGAACTCTTCTTCGTAACCTTCTTCGTAGCCTTCTTCGTAACCTTCTTCGTACTCTTCTGCGTTATCCGTTTCGTAATCCTCTTCCGCTTCTTCGGCGGCTCCTTCGTCATCGCTGACGCCCATGCTGAATATCTGCTGCTCGATTGCAGCCCTGTACTGTGATTCGCTCTTTATGTCTATCTTCCAGCCGGTCAGCCTGGCTGCAAGCCTTGCATTCTGGCCCTCTTTCCCGATCGCCAGCGAAAGCTGGAAGTCAGGTACTATGACCCTTGCCGTCCTGGTTTCCTCATCGATGTCGACCCGCACGACCTTTGCAGGGCTCAGGCTGCTCGAGATATACTCCTCGGGATCGCTGCTCCACTTGATTATGTCGATCTTCTCGCCCCTGAGTTCATCGACGATCGCCTGCACCCTCGTCCCCCTCTGTCCGACGCATGCGCCGATGGGATCGACGTTCGGATCCTTTGAATAAACGGCTATTTTGGTCCTGGAACCGGCTTCGCGGGAAATGCTCTTTATTTCGACTGTCCCGTCATGGATTTCCGGGACCTCCAGTTCAAAAAGCCTCTTGACAAGGCCCGGGTGCGTCCTGGACACAAGTATCTGCGGACCCTTGGTGGTCTTTTTGACCTCCACTATATAGACCTTGAGCCTGTCATTGAACCTGTATTCCTCTCCATTGGTCTGCTCTGACGGCAGCATGATCGCTTCGGCTTTCCCGAGATCTATGATCACGTTCCTCCGGTCGATGCGCTGGACTATCCCGGTGACGATATCGCCTTCCTTGTTGTAATACTCTTCGAATATCAGGTTGCGCTCAGTTTCCCGTATCCTCTGCAGGACAACGTTCTTGGCAGTCTGGGCGGCGATCCTTCCGAATTTTCTCGGTGTGACTTCCACTTCGGCAATGTCGTTTTCCTCGTACCTGCTGTCCAGCTTCAATGCATCTTCCAGCGATATCTCGCTGTTATCATCCATTGGTTTTGCCGTGACCTTTTTGAGCGCAAACACTTTCACTTCGCCGGTGTCACGATCTATGGATATCCTGACGTCCTGCGAGGTGCCGAAATCCTTTTTGTACGCCGAAACAAGGGCAGCTTCGATTGCCTCGATCAGGACTTCCTTCTCTATTCCTCTTTCCTTTTCAAGTTGATCCAATGCACGAATCAGTTCCGCATTCATATTTTTACCTCCCGTAATACCTCCATATACCTTCTAGAAACGGATGATCCGTCTGACAAGAGCCGTATCCTTCCGGTCGAATCCCATCATGACACCGTCATCTGTCCTTATCTCCACGATATCTCCGTTCAGACCCAGCAGTTCGCCTTCATATATCTTTTTGCCATTTAGCGGCTGGTAAAGCCTGACCTCCACGAACTCGCCCCTGAAGCGCTCGAAGTCCCTGTCCTTTTTGAGCGGTCTTTCGCCGGGTGACGAGACCTCAAGGATATAGCTCTGTTTTATCGGATCCTCCCGGTCAAGTATATTGCTCATCCTCTCGCTCATGGCCTGGCAGTCATCGATGGTAACTCCGCCCGGTTTGTCTATGTATATCCTCAGGTACCAGTTGGCGCCTTCCTTCAGGTATTCCACGTCCACCAGTTCGAAGGACAGTTCTTCGACTACCGGCACTGCCAGTTCCTCAACGATATCTTCCACTTTTTTTCTCGCCATCGCCCATCCCCGTTCCTTCCGGCCTGACTCACGGCCGGTTGTTAAATACAAAGAGTGGGGTAAGCCCACTCTTTGCCAAAAAAAAGATATACTTGGTCCACGATGTATTATAGCACTATTATTTGCATTTATCAATCCTTTTATTTCAGTTTGTGCTGCATCTCAGAAAAAGCTCATCTGGCTGCTTTCAGGAATGCCGTCGAGGCAACCGCTCTGCTGAAGTATCTCGATGACGCTCCTGCTGACTTTCGCCCTGATTTTCAGGTCGTCGACCGAAACGAACTCACCCTGCGCACGGGCCTCCGCAATAGCCCTGGCGGCATTGTCTCCGAGCCCGGGCAGCGAATTGAGCGGCGGCCGGATGCCGTTGCCCTGGATAGTGAACTTCACGGCATCGGATTTGTAAAGATCCACCGGCAGGAACGCGATGCCCCTTGCATACATCTCATTGGCGACCTCAAGTATCGTAAGCACATTCCTGTCCTTTGCCGAAATGGAATTGCCCTGTTTTTCCAGTTCCTCTATCATTTTCTCCACTTTCTTCTTGCCGCCTGCCATGACCGTTGCATCGAATTCGTCGGCACGCACCGTAAAATACGCGGTATAAAAAGCCAGCGGGTGATAAACCTTGAACCAGCCGATCCTTATCGCCATGAGCACATACGCAGCCGCGTGGGCCTTGGGGAACATATACTTTATTTTCTTGCAGGATTCTATGTACCACCCGGGAACGCCATGGGCCTTCATTTCCTCCTCGTATTCAGGCTTGAGACCTCTGCCCTTCCTGACATCCTCCATTATCTTGAAGGCGGACTTCGGAGGAAGACCCTTGTACATAAGGTATGTCATTATGCTGTCCCTCGTGCCTATGACTTCGGATATGGTGCAGACGCCGTCCCTTATAAGGTCCTGGGCATTGTTCAGCCATACGTCCGTTCCGTGTGAAAGGCCGCTTATCTGCAGCAGGTCCGAAAACGTCTTCGGCTTTGTGTCCAGGAGCATCTGTCTTACGAACCTGGTCCCGAATTCAGGTAGGGCGAATGTGCCGACCTGGCAGTTGATATCCTCGGGTTTTATCCCCAGCGGCTCCGTGGATACAAATAACTGCATCACCTTTTCGTCGTTGACAGGCACATCCTTTATATCCACGCCGGTAAGGTCGCACAGCATTTTAAGCATGGTCGGGTCATCGTGCCCGAGTATATCCAGCTTTAGTATCGTGTCATGCAGCGAATGGAAGTCGAAATGCGTGGTTATCACATTGGACGAAGTATCGTCTGCCGGCCTCTGTATCGGCGTGAAATCGTAGACATCCCTGTCGGCCGGTATGACTATTATGCCGCCCGGATGCTGGCCCGTGGTCCTCTTTATGCCAGTGCAGCCCGCCACGAGCCTGTTTATTTCCGCATTCGTAGTCGTTATGCCTTTTTCCTCAAGGTATTTCCTGACGAATCCATAGGCTGTCTTGTCCGCTACGGAGGCTATCGTGCCGGCCCTGTAGACATGGTCCTTACCGAAAAGCACTTCCGTGTACTTGTGCGCCCTGGCCTGGTATTCGCCGGAGAAATTAAGGTCGATGTCCGGAGCCTTGTCCCCGTCGAAACCGAGGAAAGTCTCGAACGGTATGTCGTGACCGTCGCCTTTCATCATTTCGCCGCATTCAGGACATTTTTGGGCAGGCAGGTCGAATCCCGAACCGACCGAGCCGTCCGTTATGAACTCCGAATGGCTGCATCCGGGACAAATATAATGCGGCGGCAGAGGATTCACCTCTGTTATCCCGGTCATCGTGGCCACCAGCGAAGAACCCACGGACCCTCTTGAACCGACTATGTATCCGTCTTCATTGGATTTTGCCACCAGTTTCTGCGCTATCAGGTACATTACGGCGAACCCATTCTTTATGATCGAGTTGAGTTCTTTTTCAAGCCTTTGGGCGACGATCCCTGGAAGCGGGTCCCCGTAAATTTCATGTGCCCTTTCATAAGTAAGCCTTTCTATTTCTTCCTCGGCTCCTTCGATCTTCGGCGGGTAAGTGCCCTGTGGTATCGGCGCCACTTCCTCCACCATGTCCGCCACCAGGTTCGTATTCGTGACAACGACTTCATATGCCTTTTCCGCGCCGAGGTAGGAGAATTCCTCCAGCATCTCCCCCGTGGTCCTGAAATACAGCGGCGCCTGCCTTTCCGCATCGGCATATCCCTGGCCGTGCATCAGTATGCGCCTGAACACTTCGTCCTGCGGGTCCATGAAATGGACGTCGCACGTGGCAACGACAGGCTTGTCCAGTTTTTCTCCAAGCCGGACTATCCTCCTGTTCAGCTCCTTCAGCATATCGTGATCCTGTACATTCCCGCTTTCGACCAGGTGCTCGTTGTTCCCGAGCGGCTGTATTTCCAGGTAATCGTAAAACCCTGCGATCTTCTCGGCTTCCTGGTCGCTCGCGCCGTCAAGGAGCGCCCTGTAAAGTTCGCCTGCTTCACATGCACTGCCGACCAGGAGGCCGTCCCTGTATCTGGTCAGGACGCTCCTTGGGACCCTGGGCTTCTTGTAGAAATACTTCAGGTGCGACTCCGAAATGATCCTGTACAGGTTCCTGAGTCCGGTCCTGTCCCTGACGAGCAGTATCGCGTGGTATGCCGGCAGGTTCCTGAGATCGGTCTCCCCTGCCAGGACCCTGTCTATATCGCCTACGGTGACCGCTCCCTTATCCACCAGGATCTCAAGGCACTTTATGAATATCTCCGCGGTCGCCTGGGCATCGTCAACGGCCCTGTGATGGTTTTTCAGGGAAACGCCCAGGTGTTTTGCCACGATGTCCAGCTTATGCCTGTTGAGTTCCGGGAATAGTTTCCTGCTGAGCTGCAGCGTGTCCACGATCGTATTGCTGAACTCTATTCCGCACTGCCTTGCATGGTGCCTTATGAAACCGGTATCGAATGATGCGTTGTGCGCAACTAGCGGCAATCCGGCGGCAAAATCCAGGAAATCCCCTACAGCCCGGCTGATCCCGGGAGCGCCGGCAACCATCGCATCAGTGATCCCCGTAAGCTTCGTGATATGTTCCGGTATCGGCATCCCGGGGTCGACGAACGTGCTGAAGCGGTCGGCGATCTTCCCGTTTTCCACCTTGACGGCGCCTATCTCCGTTATCCCGTCCCTGGAAGGATTGAGCCCCGTGGTCTCTATGTCGAATACCACGAAACCTCCGGTCAGCCGGTGTTCCGTATCGGCGCCGCCAACAGCGGTCACTATGGGTATTTCGTCATTGACAAGGTAACATTCCACTCCGTATATGATTTTTACGTTATGTTTCTTTCCTGCGCTGTATGCGTCCGGGTACGCCTGGACGACGCCGTGGTCGGTGACCGCTATGGCCCTGTGGCCCCATTGAGCCGCCCTTTCCACCAGTTTCTCCACGGGCGTGACGGCATCCATCGCGCTCATCTGTGTGTGCAGGTGGAGTTCGACCCTTTTGGTCTCCGCATCGTCCGTCCTTTCATCCTTCCTCAGAAGGATTATATCTGAAGCCATCACCGTCAGGTCTTTCGAGAACCTGTCATACTGGGCGTCCCCTCTTACCTTCAGATGTACGCCCCGTTTTATGTGTTCTTCCATGATATCGCGGTCATCCTTCTGCACGAACAGTTTCACGGTCAGGGAACCGGTATAGTCGGTCATGTCGAACATGCACAGGTACTTGCCGCGGACCTCCCTGAATTCGACGTTCAGTACGTCCCCGCAGATGGCTACCCTGCCAGAATCCGGCGTCACTTCGCTCATCTTCATCAGGCTGTCGCTGAAGTTTTTACCGATGACTATATCTGCCACACCGGAATCATCCGTGTTTGCCTTCCTTTTTTTCCTTTGCCTGGCCGCCTGCTCTTCTTTGGCCGTCAGCAGGCTCCTGATGCGCGCCTGTTCATTTTCCTTGAATTCATTGTATTCTTCCTTGAATTCCTCGTCCAGCCTGCGGTCATGGAAATCCACGGTGATCTTTTGCCCGAAGGAGTTTTCGACTATCTCTTCGATGATCCTGTCACATCCGTGTGATTTCAATATATCGCTGCCTTTTGTCGCAAGCATGATCTCCAGCCTGTCGCCTGCGAGTTCCCAGGTGCATCCGTCAAGGATGCCCCTGCTCAGGGCGACCCTGGAATTGGCAGCATACAGTATGCTTTCACGGTATTCCTCAAGTATATCCGAAAGCGGCCGGTCGATCACGAAGCGTACCTGTATTTCCACATCCAGCGAAAAAGCTTCCGACAGCGCGGTCTCTGCCTGTTCCATTGCCTGAACAGGTATGAGCCTGTCTGCAGAAGCTTTGATCACCAATTTCTCTGTTTTTTTATAGATCCTGATGCTGTCGATCCTTACTTCTCGGAAAAAACCCGATACCGCTCCATCCAGCTCCAGGCCGTCCAATACTTCTGTAAATCTTTTGTTTATTGCCGTCTCCGACATCTGACAGATCCCCTTTTGTAAGTTGATGTAAAATCATGATGCAAGTTATCAGGTTATCTGCATTTTCTCTATCTCTTCCAGGAGTTCATCCACGATGCGCTCCTGGGGGACCTTCCTTATGATCCTGCCTTTCCTGAACAGCAATGCTTCCCCGTCGCCTCCGGCGATGCCGATGTCGGCTTCGCGGGCTTCGCCGGGACCGTTGACTGCGCAGCCCATGACTGCGACTTTGATCGGTTTGCTGTATCCGGCAAGCCTTTTTTCAACTTCATTGGCTATCCTTACCAGGTCGATCCTGGTACGCCCGCATGTGGGGCAGGATATGAGTTCAACTCCTCCTCTGCGCAGTTCCAGGGCTTTAAGGATCTCGATCCCCGCTCTCACCTCCTGCTCCGGATCGCCTGTCAGGGATACCCTCAGCGTATCTCCGATACCTTCCGCCAGGAGGCATCCAAGTCCCACAGCCGACTTCACCATGCCTGAGAAAACCGTTCCTGCCTCCGTCACGCCAATATGCAGCGGATAATCTGTCTTCTGCGACATGAGCCTGTATGATCCTATGGTCACGGGCACGTTCGACGCTTTCAGGGATACGACTATATCCCCGAACTCAAGGTCTTCGAGCATCCTTATATGCCCCATCGCGCTTTCCACCATGGCTTCGGGAGTCACCCCGCCGTATTTTGCCAGTATCGGTTTCTCAAGGGACCCCGAATTCACGCCGATCCTGATGGGGATGCCCCTTGTCCTGGCCGCTTCCACGACTTTCTTCACCCTGTCGGCCCCGCCGATGTTGCCCGGATTGATCCTTATCTTGTCGGCGCCGTTTTCGATGCTTGCCAGGGCAAGCCTGAAGTCGAAATGGATATCTGCAACAAGCGGTATCCGGATCGATCTTTTGATGCTCCTGAGCGCCTTCGCGGCTTCGATGTCGGGCACGGCGACCCTTACGATGTCGCATCCGGCTTCCTCCAGCCTCTTTATCTGGGCGACCGTGGAGGCGACATCCCTGGTATCGGTGTTGGTCATCGACTGTACTGCGACAGGCGCATCACCGCCTATATAAATATCCCCGATGCGGATTTTCCTCGTCTTTTTCCTTACTATCCCATCCATCCTCCCGTCCGGGCTGCCGAGCGCACAACTCCCGGTCAGCCGACCACAAGTCTCAGGATATCATTGTACGCTATATATATGCCCAGCAGGATTATTATGATGAACCCTGCCAGCGATATTATGGATTCCTTCTCCGGGCTCAGCGGCTTCCCCCTGACCGCCTCCACGCCGATAAGCAGGAGCCGGCCGCCGTCTAGCGCGGGGAAAGGCAGAAGGTTCGTGGCCCCGATGGCCACGCTCAGCAGGCCGGTGATATACATGAGATATGCAAACATCTGTCCCACATCCGGAGCCTGGCTCACGGTAGTGGTGATGGTGCTCACCATGCCGATGGGTCCCATCATGTCAGATACGTTCGCTTTCCCGGTTATTAGCCATTCCGGGCTGTAGAACACGCTCCTGACGATCGAATATGTGAATACGGCCGACTGGACGAATGCATCCAGCACGTCTCCCCTGACATAGTCAAACTCTAGACCGACTTCATACCATTCACCGGTCTTCACTTCCACCGGCGTCAGCGCCGTGCTGAACTCCTTCCCGTTCCTCAGGACCGTTATTTCCAGTTCATTCATGCCGTTTTTCGCAATAAGCCCGACAAGTTCCTCGTAGGAGCCCACTTCAGTTCCGTTTACGGCGATTATCCTGTCGCCGGCAAGGAGGCCCGCCTTATCTGCGGGAGATCCGCTGTTGATTTCTTTGAGTACGTTGGATCCTTCAGGGTTTGTCAGGTCCACTACCACTCCTATCATCGGGGTGGAAGTTTCCGGGTGGTATACGGGTCTCAGCTCCCCGCTGAGCAGTTTCCCATCCCTTTTATACCCGATCGTCACCGGTTCGCCCCCGGTAATGTACAGGAACTGTATGACATCCATCGGGACATAGGTCCTTTTGCCGCCGTACGATACTATCCTGTCCCCTTTCTGCAGCCCTGCGGCAGAAGCAGGAGAGTTTTCGCCCACACGGCCTACCCTCGTGGTCTGGTATCCCTGGACGGTAAAATACCCCGTCAGCAGGACAGCGGCCAGAAGCAGGTTCGCCAGCGGTCCGGCTATCATCGTGAATGCCCTGGCATATTTCGGCTTGTTCTGGAAAGCACTTTCGCTGTTTGAATCGTCGTCGTCCCCTTCGAGCTTGACATACGCAAGTATGGGGAACAATCTCAATGAATACGTCGTGCCGACCCGTTTTATACTGAACAGTTTAGGCCCCACGAAAAGAGAAAACTCCAGCACCCCGATGCCCATCATCCTTGCGGCAAGGAAATGTCCGAGTTCATGCACTATGACGATTATATTGAAAGCCAGTATAGCCAGTATCAGGTACATGCCATTTCACCAACCAATCTTTTCGCCCACCTGTCTGCTTCTATTATATCATCAAGCCCCGGCGATGTATTCACCACATGTTTCATCATCGCCTCTTCAATGGACCGCGGGATGTCACAGAAGCCGATCTTCCCTTCGAGGAACAGCTTTACCGCGGCTTCGTTGGCCCCGTTCAGCACGGCCGGCATCGTTCCTCCCGTTTCGAGCGCGTCATAGGC
>CZCB01004394.1_pt1 | contig 20213 bp, 19 predicted proteins | sample 591991 | NCBI WGS metagenome assembly CZCB01 (sample SAMEA3556809, study PRJEB10932) | anaerobic digester metagenome | reverse complement strand
TTCTTTAGGTGGACACTTGATTTCTTCCAGTAGTATCTTTAAAAACTGGGTGTGACCGATAGTTACTTTAAAATTGGTTTGGATAACCTTAACTATGATTTTCACCGCCAGGGCAATTACTTCGGCATCTGCAGCCAAGTCTTTAACCCCGATCAGTTCCACATCCAGTTGATTTATTTCCTGAATTCCTTTATTCCCCAAGTTACGATAGACATGGCCCTGACACATTAACCTGATAGGGAAATCTACGTCTTTATAAACAGAGGAAACAAACCGGGCAATGGGTGTAGTAAATTCAGGACGTAAGATAACCGTTTTTCCTGAAAAATCCAGGAATTTTATTAGCTTTTCTTCATCAATTTTCGAATAAAGACCGACGGTTTCTTGGTATTCAATGATGGGAGTTACGATTTCTTGATATCCCCAATCTTGGGCTAACTCTTTAGCTGAATTTATTACATTTTGAATCAGTTTTACCTTTTCCGGTAAAATATCTTTTGTCCCGGGAGGCTTTTCGAAACTTAAGGGCATTTTTACCCCTCCGTTTATTACTTTACCATGGCAAAGTAAAAATATATTAATGAGATAATAGCATATAAACCCACAACCGTCAATAAACAATTCACAAAATTTGTAATTGTTTAAAGCAGGAATTAACTCTTTATTTTTAGAAATATTAATAACACATGTAATATATGAAAATAATCTTTCAGGAGGAATCTGCTTTGGGTAAGAAAAAAATTTTGGTAACTAATCTTTTACCAGAGGAAGGTTTAAAAGGTCTTTATCCTGATTTTAAAGTAATCGCCCCAAAAGATCGCGCTTTTACCCGGGAAGAGGTTCTGGAATTAATTCCGGAATGCCAGGGGATAATCCCCGCTTTCTTTAAGGTGGATAAGGAAATTATTGATCAAGGAAGAAACTTAAAAATTATCAGTAATTATGGGGCAGGTTTTGATAATGTGGACATTGCATATGCCACTGAAAAAGGCATAATGGTCACCAATATCCCTGAAACTGTTACTCAGGCCACTGCAGAACTGGCTTTAGGATTAATGATTTCATTAATGCGGAGAATCACCGAAACTGATCGTCTGGTGAGAAAAGATTCTTATGAGCACTGGGGAACAACCATATCCTTTTTAGGAACAAGTTTGGAAGGAAAAATCTTGGGGATTGTAGGCATGGGGCGGATAGGTATGGCCACGGCCAGACTGGCCCAGGCCTTTGGCATGCAAGTTATTTACCAAAAAAGAAAACCCTATCCCCCGGAAGTAGAAAAGACTTTAAACATTAGGTATGCACCTTTGGAAGAGCTTTTAAAGGAAGCTGACGTTGTTTCACTGCACTGCCCCTTAACTCCGGAAACCAGACACCTGTTAGGTGAAAAGGAATTTAAATTAATGAAGCCTACTGCCGTAGTAGTTAACACGGCCAGAGGCCCTGTAATCCATGAAAAAGCTTTAATCGAAGCACTGGAAAAAGGGGAAATAAAAGGAGCAGCCCTGGATGTTTTTGAGTTTGAACCAAAAGTCAGTGCCGAATTATTAAAAATGGATAATGTGGTGTTAACACCACATATCGGTTCTTCTACCTTGGAAACCAGAACAATTATGGCTCAGGCCTGTGTAAAACATATCCAAGACTTTTTCGCAGGCAAAAGACCTACCCATATTGTGAATCCAGAAGTGAAGCTTAATCTTGATTAACATGGGTTAACCATTTGGAAGCTATTTCTTTCGGTTGGTAGTTTTCAATATAGTCAAGGGCTTCAGTTACGTTATCGGCTACAAAATATAAATCCCGCGACTCTTTCTTCGCAAAGTTTAACTTAATTATATTCTCGAATATTTCGATTAAACCATTATAAAACCCGTCTACATTGAAGATAACTATCGGTTTATTATGATAACGTAATTGTTTTAAGGTAATAATTTCCAATAATTCCTCTAAAGTACCAAAGCCGCCGGGCAAAGCGATAAAGCCGGCGGCTTTTTCTTCCATAGTGGCTTTCCGCTCTCTTAAGTCTTTGGTTACTATTAATTGGTCACATTTTTCATAAGCGATGCCTTTCAGGTTCAAGGCTTCGGGAATAACCCCAATTACCTCACCACGGTGTTCATGAATAGCCCTGGCCGTTTCACCCATAAGGCCTACCATTCCTCCGCCAAAAATTAAACCTATATTTCTACGGGCCATTTCCCTGCCCAGCTCCCTTGCCACCGAAAAATATTTCTCATCAATTGCACAACTGGATGAACAATAAACACAAATATATTTAGTCAATTCTTTCAACCCTTTCCCTTTAGTCAATATATTTTAATCACAATTATATCATTAACCGGAAAAATTTATTTATTTTTTTTGTATAAATTATTGACATATGTTCATAATAAGAGTAATATTGATAATGAGCATATGATTAAAATAGAAAGGTAGGATAAGGATGAAAGTGGCCATTAGTACCGTAGGTAATTCCTTGGATAGTCCTGTTGATTTTCGTTTCGGAAGAGCTAAAAATTTTTTAGTTTACGACACAGAAGAAAAAGACTTTCAAGTAATTGAAAACCGTCAAAATTTAAACTTGCCTCAAGGAGCTGGAATACAGGCGGCTCAAAATGTAGCAAATTTAGGGGTGGATGCCGTAATTACCGGTCATGTGGGGCCTAAGGCTTACCAAACCTTAAAAGCTGCGGATATTGATATTTACTTAATAAAAAAAGGCACCGTAAACGAAGCCATTCAAAAATTTCAGGAGAACAAATTAAATAAAGCAGAGGGTCCGGATAAAGAAGGACATTGGTAAAAGAAAGGAGGTGTAGCAAATGCCAGGTTTTGACGGTACAGGGCCAAGAGGACAAGGGCCATTAACCGGTCGTGGCTTTGGTTATTGTGCTCCCGGCAGAGGTCCTAGAGGCTTTGGAAGAGGTTTTGGCAGAGGAATGGGTAGAGGTTTCGGTAGAGGATATGGGAGAGGCTTTGGCCCCGGATGGAGAAGAATGGCTTATTTCGAAAATTTGGCCTATGATGATGAACAAACTTTACTGGAAGAAGATATTAAGTTTCTGGAAAATGAAATCCAGTATCTCCAGAAGATTAAAAGCCAATTAGAAGAACAACGGAAACAGTCGGAAAAATAGGAGGAAACCATGAAAATAGCCATAGCCAGCGGCAAGGGCGGTACAGGGAAAACAACCCTGGCCACTAACCTTGCCTACTTTTTAAGCGAAAAAGAAAATGTTACTCTCTTGGACTGTGATGTAGAAGAACCTAACGGGCATATTTTTATAAAACCTGAATGGGTTACGGAAGAAAAGTGTTATCTTCCTATCCCCCAAGTCAATGAAGATAAATGTACTCATTGCGGCCTCTGCAGCCAGGCATGTCAGTTTAGTGCCATTGCCCAGGTAAAGGATAAAATTTTGACTTTCCCGGAATTATGTCATGGTTGCGGTTTATGTGCACTTCTCTGTCCTTCTCAGGCCATAACTGAAGGCTTTAGGGAAATTGGAACGGTCCAAATAGGTAAAAAGAATAATTTAAATTTTATCCACGGCAAACTAAGGGTCAGTGAAGCCATGTCCCCACCTTTAATAAAAGAAGTAAAAAAACAGGGTAAAAACCGGGGTATTACCATTATTGACGCTCCCCCCGGGACCAGTTGTCCGGTGATTCAATCAATAGTAAACAGTGATTTCGTTATTCTGGTTACTGAACCTACTCCCTTCGGTCTTAATGACCTGGAATTAGCCGTAGGGATGGTTAAAGAATTGAATATTCCCATGGCAGTAGCAATTAACAGAGCCGATATAGGTGATAACAGGGTTCAGGAGTTCTGCGCCAAAGAAAATATCCCCGTAATCATGGAAATACCCCATAGTTATGAACTGGCCCGGTGTTATTCCCAAGGGAACCTGGCTGTTCAGGAATTGCCGGAGTATAAAGGCTACCTGCAAAGGATCTGGGATGGGGTTAAAAAGGAGTTGGCAAGATGAAGGAAATAGTTGTTTTAAGCGGCAAAGGCGGCACAGGCAAGACTACAATAACAGCTTCTTTTGCAGCATTAGCCCACAAGAAAATCCTGGTGGATTGTGATGTAGATGCAGCAGACCTGCACCTGATTTTTAAACCTACCGTCCTAGAAACCCACCAATTTTTCGGCGGGAAATCAGCCTTTATTGATAAAGATTTGTGTACCGCTTGTGGTAAATGTGGGGAAATTTGCCGCTATGATGCAGTAAATTTGGCTAATAAAGAAATTAATAAATTTCTCTGTGAAGGGTGTAGTGCTTGCAGCCACTTTTGCCCCACAGGAGCTATTAAAATGGAGGATGATTTGAGCGGATATTGGTTTATCTCCCATTCCCCCTACGGTCCTTTTGTCCATGCCCGCTTAGGTATCGCCGAGGAAAATTCAGGAAAGTTGGTTAGCCTAATTCGCAGTAAGGCCAGGGCATTAGCCGAAAAAGAAAAGGCTCAGTTGATTATAAATGACGGTTCTCCGGGGATTGGCTGTCCGGTTATCGCTTCCATAACAGGGGCGGATTATGTGCTAATAGTGGTTGAACCAACTCTCTCCGGAATTCATGACCTGAAAAGAGTTGTTCAACTAGCTAATCATTTTAATATACCTACGGGAGTTTGTATTAATAAAATCGATATTAATCCCCAAATGGCGGATAAAATTTCCCGGTATTGCACGGAAAATAACATAAAAGTATTGGGAAGTCTGCCCTATGATAATTGTGTTACCAAAGCCCAGGTAGCACAAAAACCGGTAGTGGTAGAATACCCGGAAAGGGAAATTTCAAAAAAAATTCAGGATTTATGGAAAGAAGTCGAAAAAGCCCTTTCTTAAATAATAGAGTTTTACTCAGTAGACTATTGAGGAGGAAAAATCTATGAAAATTGCTTTACCTATAGCCAATAACCTATTATGTATGCATTTCGGTCATTGTGAACAGTTTGCTTTTATTGATGTTGATGAAAAGGAAAAAAAGATTACTAATAAGGAATTACTAACTCCCCCTCCCCATGAACCGGGGGTTATCCCTAAATGGGTACATGAACAAGGGGCTGATTTGGTTTTGGCAGGTGGCATGGGGCAAAGAGCCCGCAGTCTATTTGAACAGCAGGGTGTGAAAGTTATTGTAGGTGTACCTGCCGGAAAACCGGAAGATATTGTAGATGATTACCTGAATAACCGTTTAGTCACAGGCCATAACGCCTGTGACCATTAAGTCCCCCCTAATCTCAATTTAGGCCGTACCTGAGGGTACGGCCTAAAAATTACAAAAAATTGAAGTGGCCTTAAAGTCTATGATTGCTTTCGAATTAATACTAATCTTAAAGAAAGTATGTTAAGTTCCTCCCTTTTCCCTTGAAAAAACACTGGACATTTACCACCTCTTTCGAATAGAGTATATAGTAAGAATAATGTCGCTTAAGGGGGATTTTTGTGAATTTTATGTCTAAGAAAGTTAAAGTGTCACTGTTTGCAACCTTGGTCATGCTATTATTTACTTCTTTACTATTATCCGGCTGTTCTGAAAATTTCGCCGCAGTATTTGGAAATACGGAGAAAGCAAATACCCAGGAAAAAACTCCGGAAGAATTGGAAAAAGAAAAAGAAGAACAAAGAAAACTGGAAGAAGAACAAAAACAAAGAGAAAGGGAATTAAAAGAGCAGGCCCTAAAAGAAGAATTGGGTCCATTTTTTGTACCCCTTCCCCCTTTAGAACAAGAAGATAACCCACCCGTTAAAGCCAGAGGAATTTACCTGACGGGAAATACTGTGGGCTTGGAAAACAAGTTTTCCCAATTGTTAGACCTGGTGGAGAATACTGAGTTAAACGCCATGGTTATTGATGTAAAAAATGACCACGGTTTAGTTACATATCCCAGCCAAATTGAAATAGTCCAACAAGTAAAAGCCGACAAAGCACCGCCTATTAAAGATATGAAGGCAGTACTAGCGGAATTAAAAAAGAGAGATATTTACCCTATTGCTAGGATAGTTGTCTTTAAAGACCCTCATTTACCGGAACAGCGCCCGGAATGGGCAATTCAAAAAAACTCCGGTGGGATTTGGCGGGATAATAAAAACGTGGCCTGGGTCAATCCTTATGAGAAAAAAGTTTGGGATTATAATATAGCTATTGCTAAAGAAGCCGCTTTGCTTGGTTTTAGAGAAATCCAGTTTGATTATGTCCGCTTTCCGGAAAACGCTAAGCGGGTAGACCGAGAAGCTACATATCCTGGAGCAAACGGTGTGCCTAAAGATGAAAATATTGCTAATTTCCTGGCCTATGCCCGGGAACAATTGAAGGATTACAATGTCCACTTGGCCGCCGATGTTTTCGGGGTAATCGCCACTTCCTGGGGTGATAGTGACGGTATCGGCCAAACTTGGGAAAAAATCGCCCCTGAAGTAGAATACAACTGCCCCATGATTTACCCCAGCCATTACGGACCCGGCTATTTCGGTTTCAGTGTTCCAGATGCTAACCCGGTAGGCACCATAAAGATGGCTCTAACTGATGCCATTGAGCGCAATGCACCTTTAGAAAACCCCGGAATCATCAGGCCTTGGCTTCAGGGCTTCAGTGCTCCCTGGGTTAAGGGGCATATCACTTACGGTGCCCGGGAAATACGCCAGCAAATTGATACTGCCCTGGAATTAGGGATAGACGAATATTTAATCTGGAATGCCAGCAACCGCTATAACCCTGAAGCCTTTGGCACTGAAGAAGAGTATCTGCAAAAGATAGAAAACTTTAAAAAGGCTAGGGAAGAGAAAAATCATGATGTGTTAGGCAGAACCCCGGATGAAGCATTAAAAGAATTTTTAAATGCTGTGGCCAAGAAAAACTGGCGTCAGGCCCTTGTACTCCACTCGACCGATTTTGCTTTAGACTATGTAGAATATGAAAAATGGGTTAAAAGCTGGACAGTAAAACTTTTCTCTTACAATATTAAGGAAAATAACCAAGTAGAAGGAAAAAACACCTTTAAACTGGACGTAACCTTTAAACGAGATGAAGGAGAAGAATTCTCCCTTAACGACCAAGTATTTGAGGTGTATAAAGAAAACAATATCTGGCGCGTAAAACCTAGTGCCGAATTCTTTGAGTCATTGACTTCTCTTCCGGAAGTTGATGAAACAGAAACAGTTGAAACAGAGGAAAATATCCATTAGGCAGGATACAAAAAGCAAGATACATGAAAAGTAGGGGATTGCTTCAAGCACTTCGCGCCATTGCAATGACACGTGTCATGTTCGCGATGTCCTAGTGAACGCAGTGACGCTTTCCTCCTTTAATGCACTGCTGTAAATGAAAATATTTACTTGAGCGGCTATACGGAGAATCGGCTAAATAATCTTAGCGAAGCCGAAGTAATAAAAGCTGACCGGCTGATAGGACGTCAGCCGGAGTGCGAATTGGGCCAGGGACGGCCCATTGAGCACGGTCAGCTTTTTTCTGGGGCAAGCTTAGATTATTCCGATTCGGAGTCCTAGCTTAGCGAAAGTAAATATTTTCATGACAAGCTTAGAGGCAAGAAACAGGAAATAAAGAAGATTATTTTACCTCTTCTGGGCTCGCAATGACCCTTTTCATGCAACATAAGAAGAAGTCGCTTTTCGGCGACTTCTTCTTTACATGGGCATATTCGGTTGCCCCATTTGCTGCCGGGGGTTATTCATATTCATAGTCATGTTTTCTATGGGTTTCATGTTAGTTGTGGCATAAGTATTGAGCACGGTGTTAGTGGTCATTTCCTTCATAGTAGGTACCTGGTAATAACCTTTTTGGTTCATGTACTGCCATACTTCATAAGCTTGTTCCGCACAATTGACTGCACTCTGCTGAATCATTCTCCGCAAATTAGGGTCAGCACATTCTAAAGCTGCCATCATTTTCATAACAGCAGAAGCTTTATGACAGCCTAGCATCCCACTGGCAATATCCCTGTCATCCAGTTGGGAAGCTCCCATATTGGGACTTTGGGGAGCAGGATTTTTTAATCCATATACCGGTTGAGTGCTTTTGAGAGCACGGTAAGGAGTAGCGGAAGCCATTCCTTGCTGATTAACAGCCTGAACCATGTTGTTGTATTCCTGCATCATAAACTGCAATTGATTATCCATGATGGCCCTAAGTTGTTGGTCTGTAATGTGTGGACGGTATAATTCAAACTGATTAATACCGTCAATGGTATCTGTTAATACCTCGTGAATCTCCATTACTTCATGAGCACCTAAATGAGCAGCCATAAGTGAAAACCTCCTTGAAATTTTATAATCTTTACAAGGAGTATTGTTCACTTGCTACCCGGAAAATATTACTTTTTATTTAAATCTTTTTAGCTTTACTCATACCTCTTCTATTTCCACATAGTATTCCTTGTTATTTATTCTTAAAATCATGGCTTTCTTGGTGCTTTTTACAGTATTTTTTGTGTTTTCCAGGTACTCTTTTAATTTTTTTATTTGTCCTTCATATTCCCGGTATATTTGGTGAGCTTTTTCTAAACTTACAGCTTGAAAACTAATGCTGTCCCCTGGCTTTGCTTGAGCTAATTTGTTTAAGTCAGGGGTAATCACAGTAGCTATCTTCGTATAACCTCCTGTAGTTTGGCGGTCAGCCATCATTACAATAGGAAAACCATGCCCGGGTACTTGCACCGCCCCAAGGGGGATACCGTCAGAAATAATATCAGCCCCACTTTTATGTTCTATTTTAGGCCCTTCTAACCGGTAACCCATCCGATCTGCCTCATTGGTAACTTTATATGTACTGTTTAGAAAGGTATCAATTCCACTTTTGGTAAAGCTGTCGGACTGAGGTCCTAATACAACTCGTAAATTAATTTGGTTCGTAAACCCAGTCCTAAATTCCACCGGAATCTGAAGACCCCGTAACTTTTCCCAGGACCCACTGGGACCGGCCACCGGAATTTGGTCTCCCGCCTGTAAGGGCCTGCCCTTAAACCCTCCGAATTTTCCACGCACATAAGTTGATTTACTGCCTAATACTTCCGGAATGTCAAACCCACCGCTGACAGCTAAATAAGCACGACAGCCTGATTTTACCCCGGTAAACTCTAAAATATCCCCTTTTTTTACCCATATTGCTTCATAAAGAGGACAGTCCGTACCGTTTAATTTAGCCCCTAAATCAGCACCGGTAAGGGCAATAAGCCCTTCCATATTAAATTGCAAAGTAGGCCCCAAAAGTGTTATTTCCAGACAGCCTTCTTCCTGATTGTTTCCGACCAGTAAGTTAGCCAACCGCAATGCATATTCATCCATGGCTCCCGCCACCGGGATACCCCATTTCTGAAAACCGTATCTACCTCGGTCCTGGATGGTAGTAAAGAAACCCGGCTTAATTACTTTTATAAAACTCATTCTCCTGCTACCTCCCCTACCGAATATTCCCTTGTTTCCACCTGGTAATTTCCGGCTTCTGCTTTTTTCGCAATTTCCTCGTACTCCTGGGGAGTAATTTCATAAAAACGTACATAATCACCTGCGGAAAGGAGAACAGGCTTTTCTCTATAGGGATCAAAAAGCTTAACCGGCGTTCTCCCGATTAACTGCCAGCCGCCTGGGCTGTCAATAGGGTAAATCCCTGTTTGGCTGCCGGCTATCCCTACTGATCCTGCCGGAATTTTTACCCTAGGTGTTTTTAAACGAGGAGTAGCAATCCGTTCATCCATACCTCCCAGATAAGTAAAACCAGGAGTAAAACCTAGCATATAAATAAGGTAGTCTGTACCTGTATGAATTTTTATTACTTCTTCCTGGGTTAAACCATTATGTTCACAGACAAAAGGAAGATCAGGACCGTACTCGCCACCATAAACTACAGGTATTAAATTTACCCTGGGTTTAGGAAGCTCCAATGAGGTAAGTTCTGTTTCTATTTTTTTTAAAGAAGAAATTAAGGACGGGTATATCCATACCAATGGGTCATAAATTAACAGAATAGAACGGTACGTAGGGACAAGTTCCAGAATACCGGGTAAATTGGCCCTTTCCAGAGCCAAAATCATATTTCGAATTTTCAAATTTATTTCTTTGCTGATAGTATTGCCAAACTCTATAACCAAGCTTTTATCCCCGGCGGGAAGATATAAAGCCTTTTTATACATACGGACACCTTCTTACTAACTATTTGAAAAGATCAGCCATGCCCTGTAAGGAAAGAACACCGGCATATAAGGCAATTAGTACAACTAAAATCCCGAAAATCAATAACCAGGTAGGTTGTTTATATTCCCCCACGATATCCTTCCGTTTAGAAGCAATAAGCATGGTACCTAAAGTAATCGGTAAAATCAATCCATTTAAGGCACCGGCCAGGATTAAAAGTTTTACAGGTCGACCTACGGTTACTAAGATTGCTGTAGAGGCAATAATAAAGGCAATAATCCACCATTTATAATTCTTCTCAAAAGTATTAGCCAGAGAACGTAAAAAGGAAACTGAAGTATAAGCTGCACCTACTACAGAGGTAATAGCCGCCGACCAAAAGACAATACCAAAAAGCTTATAACCTACATTTCCGGCAGCAATTTGGAAAGCGGAAGCCGGTGGGTTAGACGGATCTAACTGGTGCCCTGCTGCAACAACACCCAGGACGGCTAGGAAAAGAACAATGCGCATAACCGAAGCAATCAGTATCCCTGTAACAGAGCCTTTGGTTGCTTCTTTCAAATTCTCTAAACCGGTTATTCCTGCGTCAATAAGGCGGTGACCGCCGGCAAATGTAATATATCCACCTACCGTACCACCCAGTAAGGTAATAATGGGCAATAAAGGTACTTCTGTGGGATAAACGGCACGGAGAGCCGCTTCACCTACGGGAGGTTTAGTAACAATAGCTACATAAAAGGTGAGTAAGATCATAACCCCCCCTAAAGTTTTAGCAAAGGCATCCATGGCTTTACCCATTTCTTTAGATAAAAATATTAATATAGCTATCATTGCTGAAATTACAGCACCCATTTCAGGGGTTATGCCAAAGAGCACATTCATCCCCAAACCTGCTCCGCCTACGTTGCCGATATTAAAAGCCAGGCCTCCTAAAGCTACTAAAAAAGCAACAAAATAGCCTAAACCTGGTAAGACTTTATTGGCCACATCCTGCCCGCGCATTCCGGAAACAGAAATAACCCGCCACACATTCATTTGAGCACCGATATCTAATATAACGGATGCTATAATGATAAAAGCAAAATTGGCTAAATACTGTTCAGTAAACACCGCTGTTTGGGTAACAAACCCAGGACCTATAGCCGAGGTGGCCATTAAGAAGGCCGCACCTAATAAGGCACTGAAATTAGCTTTAGGTTTATTATTATTTAATAGCGGACCTGAATTATTGGACATCACATCTCCTCCTAACCGATAAAATTCTTTAAGGGTTCAATCTTGACATTAGCTTCTTTTAATGCTGCCCTGATTTCTCTGACAAATTCTATGGCAAGTGGGTTATCGCCGTGGACACAAATACTGTCTGCCTTAATTGAAATTTCCTCACCGTTGACAGCCGTTACCTTGCCCTCCGTAACCATGCGAACTACTCTAGGAATAGCAATGCTTTTATCATGAATCATGGCCCCGGGAGTGCCTCTGGCTACCAGAGTACCGTCAGGGTTGTAACCCCTGTCGGCAAAAACCTCCTGGGCTACTTTTAACCCTATTTCTTGGGCGGCTTTTACCATTTCTGATTTGGCCAAAGCTAAAAGAATCAGTTCTGGATTAACTTCTTTTATGGCTTCAGCAATAGCTAAAGCAAGACGGTAATCTTTGGCGGCCATATTATAAAGAGCCCCATGAGGTTTTACGTGTTGTAAACTTTTTCCCTCCTTTCTGGCAAAGGCCTCTAAGGCCCCTATTTGATAAATCACATAGTTTTTAACCTCTTCATAACTTAAGTTCATATTCCTACGGCCAAAACCTTGTAAATCCGGAAAGCCAGGATGAGCTCCTATTTCTACCTGATTTTTAGCTGCAATTTGTACTGTTTCAGCCATAACCATTGGATCGCCGGCATGTAAACCACAAGCTATGTTAGCCGAAGTAATAACTTCTAACACTTCTTTGTCCATACCTAACTTATAAGCACCAAAACTTTCTCCTAAATCCGAATTAAGGTCTACTCTAAACAAGCTAATACCTCCCTTGACTAATTTAATTAAATTTATTTTTTAAATAATTTTAATATTACCTACTTTATTCCTTTATTTACATTTAATGTCATTATATTATAATATAATTCACTATTTATTTTCAATTCCCTGCTTTTATTAAATAAAATAAGAGCATTCTATGAAAAAAGTTTTTCATAGAATACTCTTAAGATACCATCTTTAAAGACCCAGGCTTTCGTTAATCAGGAGGACCGTTACTTTGGTAAAGCGGGGTTTTTTATGTAATATCACTTCCACATTACAAATCCGGGTTTCATGACTGCAATCTGCACATTTAGGCAAAGTTGTACAAGGTGTGCCTTTGCCTAGGCGTCTGGCGTTAACAGGTGCGGCAAATTCCTTTATCCTACGCCGCCCATCTTCCAGATTATCCACTAGCTTGTTGACGCCTGCCACAATAAAAACCTCTTTGGGACCGAAAAACATAGGGGCCACCCGGTTACCAATAGCATCAACACAAAGGATTTTACCGTCAAGGGTAACTGCGTTACTTCCTGTAAGGTAGTAATAACAATTAAAGACCTCATACATTGCCTCTATATCGTCTTGGCCGGGAATCCTAAAAGGATTAACTACCTTCTGCCCCCGCTCCTCCAGTGCTTGAAAAATACCCACTTCTCTTAAAGTCAGGGAATCCCCAAAAGCAACTGTTTTCTCTCTGTCAATGGCATTTACCAAATACTGACGGGCCTCTTCTTTATCTTCCAAGAGTAAAGCCTCCATGCGATTTGCCCGCAAAGCCTTGACCGCTACATTGCCCCTATCCCTGTCAAACTCCCGTCTGGCTTTTTCATAAGCGTTCATTATTATCCCTCCCTTTCAAAAAATTCTTAATCTTTAATTGAAACTTCTACAAGGACAAGGGAATCCCTTTTCTATAAGGTTATTTTACTTGCACACTTTCGTCTCTTTGGAATAAATAAGTAGAAGAAAAGAAAAGGCTGGTGAAAGTATGCAGTTATCCATTTTTAAACCAAATTTCCGTCATTTAATAGTTGGGGTGGAAGAGAAGGTCCCTCTTAAAGACGGGAAAACGGTTACGGGAATAAATTTCGATAATGCGGCCTCCACTCCGCCTTTTACTTCTGTGATTAAAAAAGTTGTTGAATTTGCTCCCTGGTATTCTTCTATCCATCGGGGGACAGGTTATAAATCTCAAATTTCTTCGGATTTATATGAAAAAGGACGGGAAGTGGTAGCAGATTTTGTTAAGGCTGATTTGAGAGAAAAAACTGTTATCTTTGTTAAGAACACTACTGATGCTATAAATAAATTATCATACCGCTTGTTAGATGAATATAAAAAAGGAGTTATTCTCTCTACAGAAATGGAACACCACTCTAATGACCTGCCCTGGCGTAAGTACAAAATTGATTATGTTCAGGTTGATTATCAGGGTAAACTCATCCTGGAAGATTTAGAGCAAAAACTAAAAAAATATAGGGGCAAAGTAAAACTGGTTGCAGTTACCGGCGCTTCCAATGTTACAGGTTTCCTCAATCCTATTTATACTATTGCCTCTATCGCCCATAAATACGGAACAAGAATACTTGTAGACGGTGCCCAGTTAGTTCCCCATACACCTGTAAAAATGCATAATGGCAATGACTCGGAAGAGCTAGATTTTTTAGCTTTTTCTGCCCATAAGATGTACGCACCCTTTGGCACAGGGGTCTTAATCGGTCCTAAAGAGGTTTTTCAAAAAGGGTCCCCTGAGTATGTGGGAGGGGGTACGGTGGCTATGGTTACCAGAGACATAATAATCTGGGATGAACCACCTTTCAGAGAGGAAGCCGGGTCACCTAATGTAATCGGAGTTGTAGCTTTACAAGAAGCCATTAAGACCTTGCAAAGTATAGGTATGGAGAATATTGATAAGCATGAACGAAGTTTAACGGAATACGCTCTCCGAAAGCTGAGAAAAATTCCGGATATTCAATTGTACGGTAACCATCGAGACAGCAGTGATCGGGTAGGAATCATCCCCTTTAATATCCGAGGAATGACTCATGAAGCAGTAGCAAAAATTTTAGCTTTTGAAGGGGGTATAGCAGTCCGCAACGGCTGTTTTTGTGCCCAACCTTATGTGCAAAAATTACTAAAAGTAAATAAAAAGGATATTGAAAAACATTTACAAAATCCCAAAGCACCCCACCCGGGGTTAGTCCGCTTGAGTTTTGGTTTATATAATGATTATCAAGAAGTTGATAAGCTGATCCAGCTGCTGACTAAAATTGTGGAGAATAAAGCAGAATATATACGGAAGTACCAAAGAGTATAGTGGCTAATTGGTAGTGGCTAGTTTAATTAGTGGGCGAGTGAGCGAGNNAGGCATTAAAATTGAGTAAAAAAATGAACATCCTCATGTTCAGCGGTGATTACGACAAAGCACTGGCTGCTCTCATCTTGGCTAATACTGCCCGGGAAATGAAAGTGGAGGTAACCATGTTTTTCGCTTTCTGGGGCTTGCTCTTATTAAGAGACCCGGAAAAAGTTACTTCCGAAGGTAAATCCACCTATGAAAAAATGTTTGGCGCTATGACTCCCAAAGGTCCGGAAGAGTTGCCTTTATCTAAAATGAATTTCAGCGGATTGGGCAAATTAATGCTTTTGGATATGATGAAAGACGATAATGCCCCTCCCCTAGAAGCCTTTCTGAAAGGAGCCAGGGAAAAAGGGGTAAAATTTTATGGTTGTAAATTATCCATGGAAATAATGGGATTAAAAGAAGAGGAATTAATTCCCGAATTGGAAGTGGTAGAAGCTAAAAAGTACCTGGAAGACGCACTGGAAGCAGATATGCAGCTGTTTATTTAGTAGTGACTAGTGACTGGTGACTAGTGACTGGAATCTCGCCCACTCGCCCACTCGCTCACTAGTAGACTTTATTACTGGCTAGTTTTTAGTGGCTGGTGGCTGGGATTACGACCTTCGGTCGTAAGATTGAGGTTAAGGTTAAGGTTGAGAAGGTAAAACAATCTAGATTTAAGACCTAAAAATTAACCCAGACTTAACCTAAACCTTAACCTTCGCCGTCAGGCGATTTATTAGTGTTTATCCGTGTACATCCGTAGTTAAAAATTCCAAACTTCCTGCATCATGCAGTATATCCCCAAAGCAGATGCTGACCCAAAATATTTGCCCGATAGCCGTCATGCCGTCCCGAAAGCTTAACCCTAAAGCCTTTACGACACCCCTTGCTGAAGTAAATACATTTTATGATACAAACCACCCAAGCTTAATAACTCCTGATGGGTTCCTCTTTCTACGATCCTACCTTGGTGTAAGACTAAAATTAAGTCTGCATCTTGAATGGTAGATAACCGATGGGCAATAGCAATGGTGGTTCTGCCCTGCCGCATTTTTTTCAAAGCAATATGAATCAATTCCTCTGTTTGGGTATCAATACTGGCTGTAGCCTCATCTAGAATTAATATTTTCGGCTGGATAGCCATGGCCCGGGCAAAGGAAATAAGCTGTCGTTGACCACTGGATAAGGTGGCTCCCCTCTCTCCTAATGGTGCATTAAATTTTCCGGGCAGCTTTTCAATAAACCCCCTGGCCTGAACTAAATCGGCTGCTTCCTGAACATCTTTTAATGTTATTTCCGGATTATGCAGACTGATATTATGCTTAATATCACCGGCGAAAAGAAAAGGTTCCTGTAAAACCAAGCCTATTTTACGGCGCAGTTCTGTTTCCGCATACTTCTCTAAGGAAACCCCGTCTATTAAAATTTCACCTTTTTCAATAGGATAAAACCTCATCAAAAGATTGGTGATTGTACTTTTACCACTTCCCGTATGGCCAACTAAAGCTACAGTTTGTCCCGGTTCGGCTTCAAAAGAAATATCCTTTAAGACTGGGTTTACCCCGTCATAAGCAAAAGTAACATTCCTAAATTCAATTCGACCTTCCCTAATTTGGGGATCATCTGTACCCTGTTTTACCTGGACTTCATTTTTTTCATCCAATAACTCAAATACCCTCTCTGCCGCCACCAGCGACTGTTGTAATTCCGATAACCCCATCATAATATGGTTTACCGGCTCATAAAACTGTTTTAAATAATTCACATAAACATAAACTACACCTACTTGGATAGGGAAGTTAAAAGATTTATACCCAAAAAAGCTTAATACAACGATTAATGTTATGATATACAGTAAATCAATGGCGGGTCGCAAAAAAAGGCTGTTAAGCTTAATACTCTGTAAAGAAGCCTGATAATGTTCCTGGTTAATAGCGGCAAACTCCTGCCTTAAACGGCTCTCTTGCCGGAAAACCTGAATAATATTCATACCCTGAATAGATTCGTTTAACTTGGCGTTAATTTGGGCTAGCATCCGTCTTTGCCGGTGGTATATTTTCGTACTCAGTTTACGGTAAGTATTCATCAGCAGCAGTAATAAAGGCACGATAATTACGGAAAAAAGGGCTAGTTTTGCATCTAAGATAAACATGGCAATTAATACGGTAAAAATCAGGACTATATTCTGAACATAAGTAGCCAAAACACTGACAAAAAGTTCTTTGATGGCCTCCGTATCATTGGTGATCCGAGAGACCACTACCCCCACCGGGGTAGTATCAAAATACTGTACATTTAGTTTTTGGACTTTACCAAAAACATCAATTCTTAACCTTTGGATAACCCGTAAAGCAACTTTATGAAAAATCAATAATTGATGATAGCCCAGAAAGGCATTGATTATGAGCAGCAGTACATACCCACTTGCCAAAAGTATCAAAGGTTGCAAAGGAAAGTTTCTCGGTACTAAATAATCATCTAGAAAAATCTTAATAAGAATAGGATTGGCCACATTAGCCATGGTAGCTAAAAACAGCAGGCTAAAGGCTAAGGTTACGTCTTTTCGGTGAGGTATTAAGTATCTTAACAACCTCCTAATAACCACTGTGGCCACCTCCTTGTTCTACCAGACTTTCTAACTGCTGCTGTCTATACATTTGGGCATACCAGCCACCTATTTGAAGAAGCTGGCTGTGAGTACCTTTTTCAATAACTTTTCCTTCCTGGAGAACAAGTATTAAATCAGCATGTTCCACTGCACTTAAACGATGAGCACTGATTAGGGTCGTTTTACCTGAGCGGTTTTTCCTCAGGGCATTTAGTATAACCTGTTCAGTTTTTGCATCTACAGCGGAAAGACTGTCATCTAATACTAATATTTCCGGGTCCAAAAGGAGAGCCCGGGCAATAGCAATCCTCTGTTTTTGCCCTCCCGAGAGAGTAATACCTCTTTCTCCCACCAGAGTTTCGTAGCCGTCCTTAAATTCAAGAATATCTTCATGAATAGCGGCAAGGCTTGCCACCTTTCGAATTTCCTCTTCTGTAGCCTCCGGCTTGCCAAAAGCAATATTTTCCCTAATAGTGGTGGAAAAGAGAAACTGATCCTGAGTCACATAACCGATACTGCTACGGAGATTATCCAAAGCAAAGTCATAAATAGAAACTCCACCGATGGTAATATCACCTTTATCCAGGTCAAATTCTCTTAATAATAACCTAAGCAAGGTTGTTTTACCACTGCCGGTTTTCCCTACAATACCCAAAGTTTGCCCTTGAGGAAGGGTAAAATTAATCTGTTCTAAGGTTGGCTCTTCTTTTCCGGGATAAGTAAAGGAATCAATATTAAACTTCAGGTCACCGGTAGGCATTTTCTTTAGAGCATTCTCTTTATCTTTAATCGTAGGGTCAACGGCTAATAGCTTTTTAATCCGATCATAAGAAGCCCGGCCCCTTTCCACAATATTAAAAAGAACTCCAAAAGCCAGCATGGGCCAGGTGAGTTGCCCTAAATACATGGAAAATTGGGTCAGCTGTCCAATGGTTATTTCTCCACGCAGTACAAAAATAGCCCCAAAAATAATGGTGAGTAGAAAGGAACTGCCGTTAACCAATTGAATAGTAGGGCTGAATAAGGCTTCTACCCGGGCTACAGCCATATTTTTATCTACCACTTGATCAGAAATATCGGCAAATACCTTTTCCTCAGCCTCGCCCTGACCAAAGGCTTTAATGACCCGCATCCCGGAAACGTTTTCTTGAACCTTTTCATTAAGCCGGGAGAAGGCCTCTTGAGCCTGGGCAAAACGCTTATGCATTAATTTCCCATAATAGCGTGTGGTTCTAACCATGAAGGGCATGGGTAAAAGGGCTATGAATGTCAATTTCCAGCTGATAAAGAAAATCATGGAGAAAATAACAAGTCCACCGGTGATAAATGAATCCACAAAAGTTAAAATACCCTGTCCGGCGGTAATTTGCACTGCTCTGATATCGTTGGTAGCATGGGCCATTAAATCTCCTGTCCGATGTTTTTGAAAGAAATCAGAAGACTGTAAAGTAAAATGATGGTAAAGCCTGTTTCTTAAAAGTCGACTCAGCCTTACCGAAGGCCCAAAAATCCCTAACCGCCAGACAAAGCGCAGACCGAACATGGCTAAACCGATTCCCAACAAAACAAGGCACCATGTCAATAATTCGGTGGCCATAAGGGTTCCCTGTTCGATTTGGTCTACAACCCGGCCGATTATTAACGGCGGAAATAAATTTAAAATTGCCACCGTGATTAAAGCAATAATACCAATTAAATAACTGTTTTTTTCCAGCTTAAAAAACCAAGCTAAATCCCGAAAAATACCCATGTATTTCTCTCCTATTTAATTAACTAAAAAGCAGTACCTACGTACTGCTTAAACAATCATCTTCTATTATAACTTTTTTTATTATAGTTGAAAAATCTTTTGATTTTCTCTGTTTTCATCCTTTATATTTTATTCTTGATATATTTCCACAATTTACATTGTCAAAAAGGACAAGTATTGTAGTAACATTAAATAGCAATAGAAGTTGTCAGTACTCCGGAGTAACTGATAATTTCAAATTACATCAAATGGAGGTTATTTATGACTAAAAAAATAATGTCCCGCGTAAAGTTAACACTGTTTTTAGTTATTGTTTTCACTTTGCTCACTTCAACTATGGCCTGGGCTTATTCACCTTATGACCGCTACAACTCTAACTATAATTATAACTATAATTACAGTAACTACTGGAACTATTATTCTAACTGGAATTTTAATAACTGGTTTAATAACTGGAATAACTATAATCCTCAACCTACTCCTAAGCCTCAACCACAACCAGAACCTACTCCCCAACCGGAACCTGAGCCTGCTCAACCTGCTCCCGTCCATGGTTTAAGTTCAGATGAGCAAAAAATGGTGGATTTGGTTAATCAGGAGAGGGTTTCCAGAGGGCTTAAACCTTTACAAGTTGACATGGATCTGGTTAAATTAGCCCGGATGAAAAGTCAGGACATGGTAGATAATAACTATTTCAGCCACACTTCCCCCACCTATGGTTCACCTTTCCAAATGATGAAGGACAATGGTGTTAGCTACCGTACTGCCGGTGAAAATTTAGCCGGTGCACCTAATGTTAATACCGCTCATACCAATTTAATGAACAGTGACGGCCATAGAGCAAATATTTTAAACCCTGATTATACCCATATAGGAATAGGAATTGTTAAAGGCAGTAAATATGGTCAGATTTATACCCAGTTATTTGTGGGCAGATAAGTAGATAATAAAAAAGCCTAAAAACAACCCCTTGCCTGAAACAGGCAGGGGGTTGTTAATTAAATTATTATTCTATTTCTTAAAGATATGTTCAAGCAGGTTATTGGAGTCTACAGGATCGTGACACTGGATGCAGTCCATTTTGCCCCGAGTATTCTCTAAAGTACTGCCTTTACCATGACAGGTCATGCACTCACCAACAGATTCAGGATGTTTAAATACAGGTACAAACTTATTACTGTGATAGCTATTTAACAATTCAACTGTTTTCGCAGCTACATCTGCGGTGAGACGGCCACAGCGTTCACTTCTCTCTCTACCCTCTGCTCTGTATTTAGATTCAGCACACCAGTTGCTTTTCCTTGAATTAATTACCCGGTAAA
>CZCB01001230.1_pt1 | contig 20298 bp, 19 predicted proteins | sample 591991 | NCBI WGS metagenome assembly CZCB01 (sample SAMEA3556809, study PRJEB10932) | anaerobic digester metagenome | reverse complement strand
TTCATGGCTGGTGCGGAAGCCGTCGAAGAAATGCAGGAAAGGCACTTTTGATTTAAGGGTGGCAAGGTGGGAAACCAAAGCCAAATCCATCACTTCCTGCACGGAATTGGAAGCGATCATGGCAAAGCCGGTTTGGCGGCAAGCCATAACGTCGCTGTGGTCGCCGTATATATTCAAAGCATGGGCGGCAAGAGCTCTTGCGGAAACATGGAACACGCAAGGCAAAAGCTCGCCTGCTATTTTGTACATATTGGGTATCATGAGCAGCAACCCTTGCGAAGCCGTAAAGGTGGTGGTCAACGCGCCCGCGCAAAGAGCGCCGTGCACCGCGCCCGCCGCGCCGGCTTCCGACTGCATCTCCGCCAATCTCAATTCCTGTCCGAACATGTTCTTTCTGCCTTGAGCCGCCCATTCGTCGGCGTATTCGGCCATAGGAGAAGACGGGGTAATCGGATAAATCGCCGCCACTTCGCTGAAAGCGTACGCAACATGAGCTGCCGCGGTATTGCCGTCGATTGTCATTTTTTTACTCATATGAACCTCCAAAAAATTTTATAATCAAAGTAATGGCTTACGGACATTATTATGGTATAAGCAAAAAAATATATCATTAATAATTTCGTATCAATATATTATAAACGCTTATTAAAAGAATAGTCAAATACTTTGCGGCCTTTTTCATATTATTATAAATAATATAGAGAAACTATAATATAATTTCTTTTTTGCAAGGTACGGTTATTTATTTTTTATTTTAACAATAATATGGTATACTGTTTGGCATGAAAAAGGTAATAGAGTTAAGGAATGTTAGTTACGACTATAAATCAAGCGCGGACGAAAGGACGACGGGCGTAAAAAATATAAGCTTAACCGTAAACAAAGGAGAATTCGTAGTCTTGCTGGGCCATAACGGCAGCGGCAAATCCACGCTGGCAAAGCTGCTCAACGCGTTTTTAATTCCCGACCAAGGAGATGTGATAATAAACGGCATAAACACCAAGGAAGAAAAGAGGGTTTTTGAAATTCGCAGCAAAGTGGGCATGGTTTTTCAAAACCCCGACAATCAAATGGTAGCCAGCATTATTGAAGACGACATAGCATTCGGAGCCGAAAATTTGGGCGTGGAAAGGCAAGAGTTAATAAGAAGGGTGGATTGGGCGCTGCAAGTCGTCAATATGCATGCCCACAAAAAGCGCACCCCTTTTAAGCTGTCAGGCGGCCAAAAACAAAGGATAGCCATAGCCGCCATACTTGCCATGCTTCCCGAAATACTTATACTTGACGAATCCACGGCCATGCTTGACCCCAAAGGGAGGGAGGAAGTGCTGGATGTGGTCAGGAAGCTGAACTCCGAGCAGGGCATGACGGTGATATTGATAACGCATTATATGGAAGAAGCGGTGGACGCCGACAAAGTTTTTATCATGAACGAAGGCGAAATAGTGGCAAGCGGCTCTCCGAGAGAGGTTTTTGACAACGAAAAAGCGGTGTACGAAGCCAAATTGGAGCTGCCCGTGGCCTGCAAAATATCGCACATGCTGAAAAAAGACGGATTCGATATACCAAGCTGTCTTACGGTGGACGAATTGGTGGAGGGCATATGTCGATTGTAGTGGAGAATTTGTCTTACACATATATGCCCAAAACCCCGTATAGGACGACGGCGCTTAAGGATATTACCTTTACCGTCAACGAGGGGGAGTTCGTGGGGCTTATAGGCGCCACGGGATCGGGCAAATCAACGCTTATACAGCATTTTAACGGATTAATCAAGCTCGCCGACGGCAGGCTTACGGTATTTGATTTTGATTTATCGGCAAAAAAAATAAACTACAAAGCGCTGAGAAAGGGAATAGGCATGCTTTTTCAATATCCCGAGTATCAACTGTTTGAGGAAACGGTGCTCAAGGACATAATGTTCGGGCCCAAAAACTTCGGCATGAGCAAGGAAGAAGCGTACGAAAGCGCCAAGCGGGCCATAGAGCTTGTGGGATTGGACTTTGAGGAAATAAAGGACCGTTCGCCGTTTGAGATTTCGGGAGGAGAAAAAAGAAGGGTGGCTATAGCCGGGGTTTTGGCATATAAGCCCAAGGCGCTTATTTTGGACGAGCCCACGGCGGGGCTGGATCCGTCGGGCAAAAAGGAGATACTTGAACTTATCACCAAGCTTAAAAAAAGCGACGCCGTAAGCACGATAATCATGATAAGCCACAATATGGACGAAATAGCCGCTTACGCCGAAAGGATAATTGTTTTGAACAATTCAAGATTGATTTACGACTTGCCGCCCAAAGAGCTTTTCAAAAAAGACGATTTGCAGGAAATGGGGCTGGATTTACCGATTACGGTAAAAATAAAAAACGCCCTTGCGCAAAGGGGAATGGTTTTGGATACCGACGCGCTTACCGCCGAAGAACTGGTGGCGGCGATAAAACAAAAGATAAGAGGAAACAATGGGTAGGGACATCACTTTCGGACAATATTATCCCGGCGACAGCTTCATACACCGCATGGATCCGAGGGCAAAGATATTGCTGTCCATACTGTATATAGTAACGGTGTTTTTATGCGTAAGCTTTTACAGCTACCTTGCGGTGTTCCTTTTCCTTGCCATATTGATTTTGGTCGCCCGCGTGCCGCTCAGAAGCGTTTTGAAAAGCGTAAAGGCCATATTGTTTTTGGTAATGCTTACGGCGGCCATAAATATCCTTTTTTATAGGGAGGGCAGCCCGCTTTTGCAATTTTGGGTAATAAGGATTACCGACGAGGGGCTTATTTTTTCGGCAAAAATGGCGCTCAGACTGCTTTTTTTGGTTATAGGAACGACTTTGGTAACGCTTACCACCACGCCCATGAATTTAACCGACGGCATGGAAAGCTTGATGTCGCCGCTTAAAGTAGTCAAATTTCCCGTGCATGACGTGGCCATAATAATGAGCATAGCCTTAAGGTTTATTCCGTCGCTGATGGAGGAAATAGATAAAATAATCATGGCGCAAAAGGCAAGGGGGGCGGCTTTTGACAGCGGCGGACTGATTGCCAGAGCCAAGGCGCTTTTGCCCATATTGATTCCTTTATTTGTGTCGGCTTTCCGCAGGGCGGACGAATTGGCGCTGGCGCTGGATGCCAGATGCTATAACGCCACCCCCAACCGCACTAAAATGAAGGAGCTTAAGTTCGGCTACAGGGATTTGGTGGCAAGCGTGGCATGCTTATTGTTTATGGGGGTAATTATTTTGCTGAGGTTCTATCCGGGGGTTTAACCATGAGATATCTCATAACGATAGAGTATAACGGTAAAAATTACAGCGGCTGGCAAAACCAAAAAAACGCTTTGTCCATTCAGCAAATTCTTGAGGAAAAACTGTCTTTTTTGCTCAAAGAGGACATAAAGATTTACGGCAGCGGCAGAACGGACAGCGGAGTGCACGCCGTCAACCAAAAGGCGCATTTTGACACAAACAGCGGCATACAAATGCACAAAATACCTTTGGCCGTAAACACCATGCTGCCCAAAGACATCAGAATAAAAGGCATAGAAAAAAAGGATAAAGATTTTCACGCGCTGTACAGCGCCAAAAGAAAAATTTATTTGTATAAATTTTATGTGTCCCGCATATCCAGCCCCATAAGAGACGATTATTACGCGCAGGTCATACCGCCCATAGATTTTGAGATAATGAAAAAAGGCGGGGCCATGCTGACGGGGGAACATGACTTCAAGGCTTTTTGTTCGGCGAGAAGCGGAATAAAAAACACGGTAAGGACCATTCACCGCATAGAGCTTGAGCAAAAAAACGACGAAATTTTTTTGGAAATAGAAGGCAACGGATTTTTGTACAACATGGTAAGGATTATCGCGGGCGCTTTGGTTTTTTTGGGCAAAGGCAAGCTGAGCTTGGAGGATATCAAACAAGCGCTTGAAACGGGGGACAGAAAAAAAGCGGGCAAGACCTTTCCCGCCCGCGCCCTTTATCTTAAAGATGTCATTTACGATTGATTGTTTTTCAGCATTTCCTGCAAAGTAATATCGGGGTGATTGTATTTTGAGGCGTCGTCTATTTTGAGCTTGCCGAAGCTTATCGCCCTTTTCGGACACCACTGTATGCAGGCAAAACAATTTTCGCAGTCTTTATTTATAAAAACAGGTTTGTCGCGCATTTCGATATTTTTGACGGGGCATATCCTTACGCAAACGCCGCATTTGTCGCAGTCGGCATTCACTCTTTTGTTTTTAATGCCGAAAATATTTTTCATCCCCCACCAAGCCGCGCCGTTTATGGGCAAAAGCTTGTCCTTGAACACAGGGTTTTCGGTTTTGGCGGCAATGTCTTGAGATATTTTTTTGACAATATCCTTTTGCGCGGACAGCATTTGAGGCTGTTTGTCAAGAGGCGTTTTGAAAGCTATGCAGCTGTCCGGCAAAACTATCTTTTTGCAGTAAGACAGCTTTTGACCTCTTTTTTTCAGCAATTTGTTGATTGTGACAAAGGAATATCCTACGGTGGAGCCGCAAGTCGCCGCCGCCCATATGTAAGGGGATTTAAGCGCCGTATTAAGCAGAAACCTTTTGACTATAAGGGGAATATCATAACAAAATACGGGAAAGACAATTCCTATGGAATGGTCTTCCGCCGTATTTTGGTCAAAGGCGGCGATATTTATTACTTCGGCTTTGCCGTCGGATAATTGTTTGGCAACCGACAAAGAATTGCCGGTTGCGCTAAAATAAAATATTTTCATATCCGTTTAATTATTTGAGCAAAAAAACCATGGCTTCATAAGGCCTCAGCTTCATGTCTTCAAGCTTTCTGTCGTAATCGTAATTATGCAGCACAAGCTCGGCGCTGTCATAGACCACCTCGGCGGGCAGCTTGAAGCCCACTTCTTTATTTTTGAAGTTGCATATGACCATAAGCCTTTGGCCTTCGTAGCTTCTTTCATAGCAGTATATGTCGTTGCTCTTTTCGTACATTTGCCTAAATGTGCCGTGTATGATTATCTTATTGCCCAGACGGAACCGTATCAGTTTTTTGTAGAAATGGAAAATGGAGTCCTCGTCCTTCATGGCGTCGGCCACATTTATTTCTTTGTAATTGGGGTTGACGGGCAGCCACGGCTTGCCTGTGGTAAAGCCGGCGTTCTCCTCGTCGTTCCATTGCATGGGAGTGCGGGCGTTGTCCCTGGCTCTCCATTTCATGACCTTAAACACATACCCTTTCAAGAAAGGAGCTATTTTATTGATTACGCCCATGACATATTTGACCATTACGTCTTGGAATTCGTCAAGGCTTTTCCAAGGATAATTGGTCATGCCGATTTCTTGCCCTTGATAGATATAGGGCGTGCCCTGCTGCATGTATAAGGCTACGGCAAGCATTTTGGCCGCTTGTTTTCTGTACGGGCCGTAATCCCCCACAAAACGGGGCAGACATCTGGGTTGGTCGTGGTTTTCAAAATAAAGACTGTTCCAGCCCTTGTTCCTTAAGCCGTGCTGATATTTGGCAAAAACTTTTTTGAGTCTGGACAGCTTGAATTTGCGGGGAATAAGCTGAAAATATGTGTCGGTATTCATATGCTCGAATGTGAACACCGTGTCCAATTCCTCGTTTTCCTCGCTGGTGTATTTAATGGCGTTCTCAACATTCATGCCCGGGCCTTCGCCTACCGTCATGCAGTCATAGTTTGACAAAACCTCTTTGTTGAGGGCGTGCAAATAAGAATGAATGGTGGGATGGTTGTTGAAATGCTCGTCCCCTCTCAGCGCTATATTCCATCTGCCGTCGGGAAGGCCGTCTTCTTTGGCGATATAGGTAATGACATCGCAGCGGAAGCCGTCGCAGCCTTTATCCAGCCAGTATTTGACGATATCGTGCACTTCCTGCCTTACTTTGGGGTTTTTCCAGTTTAAGTCGGGCTGCTTTTTGGTGAACAAGTGCAAATAGTATTCGTCGGTTTCTTCGCAATATTCCCAAGCCGAGCCGCCGAAGCGGGAAGTCCAGTTGTTGGGAGGCTTCTTGCCGTTTTTGCCTTTGCCTTTGCGCCAAATGTAATAGTCTCTGTAAGGGTTGTCTTTGCTTTTGCGGGCTTCTTGGAACCAGTAGTGTTCGTCGGAGGTATGGTTTACCACAAGGTCCATGATGAGCTTGATGCCTCTTTTGTGCATGCCCTCCACCATTTCCTCCCAATCTTCCAGCGTGCCGAATTCGTCCATGATATCGCGATAATCGCTTATGTCATAGCCGTTGTCGTCGTTGGGGGATTTGTAGCAGGGGGAAAGCCACACCGCCGTAACGCCCAATTCCTTAAGGTAATCGAGCTTGGAGATAATTCCTCTTAAGTCGCCTATGCCGTCGCCGTTGCTGTCGCAAAAGCTGCGGGGATAAATTTGATAGATAAAAGCGTCTTTATACCAGCGCGTTCTTTTCATTTTTTCACTTCCTTTATAAAAATTTTTTACAGACTAATTATAGCATAAATAAATTCTTAGTCAATATCATAGCCAAGCGGACGCGCAAGAAAAATCAACCTTTTTGGGGAATAAAATAAATTTGTTTTCAAAACCGTTTGGCGTAATGTATAATAAAGAATAGGGAGGGAAAGGTATGACAAAGAAAAAGAAAGGATGGATAACGGCTTTAATCATAATAGGCGTCATTGTGATTGCGATTGCTGTGGGGGGGATTGCGCTTGTAGGCGAATTGAAAAAGAATCTGGATTATCTTGTCAATTTGGAGTTTGAGCAAATAGACCTTAACCAAATCCAAGACGGCGTTTACGAGGGGGAATATTCCCTTTTCCCCGTTTCCGCCAAAGTAGCTGTCAACGTCAGCGGCCATAAAATCATTAAAGTAACAATAATCGACCACGGCAACGGCAAAGGAGAAGCCGCCGAAGTCATTGTGGAAAAGGTGGTGGAAGAACAAAAGCTGGAAGTTGACTCAATAAGCGGAGCCACCTACAGCAGCAGGGTTATTTTATTGGCGATAGAGGACGCCCTCAAAAAAGCCCAAAGGAATTAAGTGCGCAAAAGGCTCTTGCTTTCTACACCAACCCTAAATACTTCTCAAAGAATAACATCAGTTTTTCAATAACTTCTTGCTTTTTTGCAGCCCTGCCTCCGCCAAAGCGGGATACGGGCGGCATAATTTTATCAATAGCTTTTTATTTCGCCAAGCCAAGCAAAATCGTTTTTTCCTCAAAGCCGTTGACAGAATAAAAGGCGGCAAACAAATTCATAATAAAGTTGTAATTGAGAGGTGGCATTTTGAAGGTGGGCATTCCGAGAGCCTTGCTTTATTATGAATATTATCCGCTGTGGAAAACTTTTTTTGAAGAGCTGGGGGCGGAGGTTGTCCTTTCCGCCAAAACCAACAAGAAAATAATAGAGAGCGGTTTAACCTATTGCGTAAACGAAGCCTGCCTGCCCGTAAAGATTTTTCACGGCGCGGTAAGCGACCTTATCGGAAAAGTAGATTGCGTCTTTTTGCCCAGAATAATAAGCGTGGCAAAAAGGGAATATATCTGCCCCAAATTCAGCGGGCTTCCCGATATGATACGAAGCAGCCTGCCCAATCTTCCCCCCGTCATCGACACCGAGATAAATTTAAGGCTGAGTGACAAAACGCTTAAGGAAGCTTTTATATATACGGGCAAATTTATTACCGACAACATTGCCAAAATCATTAAAGCCTATCACAAAGCCTTGCGGGCGCACGGCGATTTTGTGGCAAAGACGCAAAAAGGCGTTTTGCCCGCCCAAATTTTTGACGGGTACCGTCCCCCCCAACCCAAAGGGCTTAAGATAGCCGTTGTGGGGCATATATATAACTTATTTGACTCTTACGCCAACAACAATTTATTTAAGCGGTTATACCAAAACGATATCAGCGTCATTACCCCCGAAACCCTGCAAACCAAAATAATTGACGAAAGCGCCGATAAGCTCAATAAAAAATTGTTCTGGAGCTTTGCCAGAAAGATAATGGGCGCGGTTATTCATTTTACCCAAACCAAAGATATCGACGGCGTCATGTATATAATGTCTTTCGGCTGCGGCATCGATTCGTTTATAGCCGACTTGTGCGAAAGAAAATTAAAGAGGGCAAACATTCCTTTCTATTTGCTGGTAATAGACGAGCATTCGGGAGAAGCGGGGCTGGACACAAGGATAGAGGCGTTTGTGGACATGCTGAAACGGAGGAAAACAAATGATAGCGACCTTTCCGCACATGGGTAATATCTACATTATGGTAAAGACCTTGTTCGACGAAATGGGCATAGACTATGTGCTGCCGCCCAAATGCAGTAAAAAAACCTTGGAAATCGGCGCCAAGTATTCGCCTGAAATGGCCTGCCTTCCGTTAAAAATCAATATCGGCAACTTTATCGAAAGCATAGAAAAAGGAGCGGACACCATATTTATTACGGGCGCTTGCGGGCCTTGCCGATTCGGCTACTACGCCGAAATGCACAGGGAGATTTTGCGCGATTTGGGCTATGACGCCGAAGTGGTGGCTTTGGAAATCAACGAAAAGGGATTGAAGGATTTAATCGCCAAGCTGAAAAAACTTACGGGCGGCAAAAAGCTTGCCAGCTTGGCAAAGCCTTTGTTCAAAGCGTATAAGGCTTTATGCATGGCGGACAAGATAGACGAGCTGAGCTACCAAACAAGGCCGCTGGAAATAACCAAAGGGCAAACGGACAAGGTCATTGACGATTACAGAAACAAACTGCTTGAAACCAAAAGCGTCAAAGAGACTTTTGAGCTCATGCGCGATACCGAGCAAAGGCTTTTGAACATCGAGCTTGAGCGCAAAGATACCGTAAAGGTGGGCATCGTGGGCGAAATCTATACGCTGATAGAGCCTTTTACCAATCTGCATATAGAAAAGATTTTGGGCAATATGGGCATCACCGCGCACCGTTCGCTATATATCAGCCAATGGATAAAAGAGCATATCATAAAGCAAGGCCTTCATATCAAGAGCAAAAAGGAATTTGCTGTCGCCGCCAAGCCTTATTTGAAAACCCATATAGGCGGACATGCCCTTGAAACCATAGGCAACAGCGTTCTTTACGCGCGGGGCGGCTATGACGGAGTGGTGCAAATATATCCGCTTACCTGCATGCCCGAAATAGTGGCCGACGGCATTATGCCCGCCGTGCGCAAGGATTACGATTTGCCATCGCTTACGCTGGTCATGGATGAAATAACGGGGGAAGCGGGTTATTTGACGCGCATTGATGCCTTTGCGGATATGCTGATAAGAAGAAAGCAGCTTAGGGAGGAAAAGAAAAAGAATGAAGTCTTGTTACTTAGGCATTGACATAGGTTCGGTAAGCACCAATTTTGTGGTTATCGACGAGGATAAAAACCTTATCGAAAAACTCTATATCAGAACGCAGGGCCAGCCCATAAAAATTTTGAAAGAGGGCATGGAACGGCTTAAACTGTCAATAGGCGGCGAGCGCCGAATAGCGGGCGCGGGGACGACGGGAAGCGGAAGACAGCTTGCCGCCTTGATAACAAGCGCGGACATAGTAAAAAACGAAATCACTTCGCACGCGGTGGCGGCTTTGGATTTTTGCGAAAATGTCAAAACCGTAATAGAAATAGGAGGGCAGGACTCCAAGATAATCATTATCAGAGAAGGATTGGTGTATGATTTTGCCATGAATACCGTTTGCGCCGCGGGAACGGGCTCTTTTTTGGACAGGCAGGCGTCAAGGCTAAATATACCCATCGAGGAGCTGGGCGGCTATGCCTTGAAATCCCGAAATCCTGTGCGCATCGCGGGCAGATGCGCGGTTTTTGCCGAATCGGACATGATTCACAAACAGCAGACGGGGCAGAGCTTGGAAGATATAATAGGCGGACTTTGTCAAGCGCTTGTCAGAAATTATTTGAACAATCTTGCCAAAGGCAAAAAAATTGAAGCGCCGATATTTTTCCAAGGCGGAGTGGCCGCCAACGTGGGCATAGCGGCGGCATTTGAAAAGGAATTGAAAACCCCGATTATCGTTCCCCCAAATTATGATGTAATGGGCGCTTACGGCGCGGCTTTGCTGGCCAAAGACCAAGTAAAAAACAAAGGGTACACAACGTTTAAGGGATTTGATATAATTAATATTGAATATATGTCTCGCAGCTTCAAATGTGAAAAATGCGCCAATTGCTGTGAAGTGGTGGAGCTTGTGGCCGACGGCCGCGTTCAGGCGCGGTGGGGGGACAGGTGCGGTCGTTGGAGCGATGTGGAGCAAAGAAAGCAAGTAGCCCATAGCGGATAAGGAGGAAAAATGAAAAGTTCAAAAATTACTCAAATAAAAGCCATGGAAATATTGGATTCACGGGGCATTCCCACAATAAAGACCACGGTTTTTTTGGAGAGCGAGGCATACGCTTCGGCGTGCGTTCCCTCGGGAGCGTCAACGGGGAAATATGAAGCCGTGGAGCTGAGGGACAACAATGCGCAAAGATATTTGGGCAAGGGCGTTCTTCAAGCCGTGGAAAATGTGAATACCGAAATCGCCCAAGCAATAAATGGCATAGCCGCCGAACGGCAGGAAGAAATCGATAAAAAAATGATAGAGCTTGACGGCACGCCCAACAAAGCAAGGCTGGGCGCCAACGCCATATTGTCGGTATCGCTTGCCGTGGCCAGAGCGGCGGCAGCCAATGCGGGCATGGAATTGTATAAATATTTGGGGGGATCCAAAGCGCGCTGTCTTCCCGTTCCCATGTGCAATGTGATTAACGGCGGAGCGCATGCGTCCAACAATTTGGACATTCAGGAGTTTATGATAATTCCCGTAGGCGCCATGAACTTTACGCAAGGCATTAAGATGTGCGCCGAGGTGTTTCAGCATCTTAAAAAAATCCTTGTTTCCAAAAAATTAAGCGTGGCGGTGGGCGACGAAGGCGGCTTTGCCCCCGATTTGAAAGACAGCGACGCCGCTTTGGAGCTGCTTTCCCAAGCCGTTGAAAAGGCGGGATACAAGAACGAGATTCGTTTCGCGCTTGACGCCGCCGCCAGCGAATGGGCGGAAAAGGGCGGGTACAGATTGCCCAAAGCCGATATTTTTATGGAAGGCCCTCAATTGATTGAATATTGGGAAAACCTTACAAGCAAGTATCCCGTAATTTCCATTGAGGATGGAGCGGGGGAAGAGGATTGGGAGCTGTGGAAGCAGCTTACCCAAAGGCTGGGCAAAAAACTGCAGCTTGTGGGAGACGACCTTTTTGTCACTAACGCAAGCAGGCTTAAAAAAGGCATAGACAACAAGGCCGCCAATTCCATTTTGATAAAGCCCAATCAAATAGGCACGCTGACCGAAACCGTCAAAGCCATAAAAAAAGCCAAAAAAGCCAATTTTACCACAATAATGTCCCACCGTTCGGGAGAGACCGAAGACGCGATTATCGCCGACCTTGCGGTGGGTTTGGGCGCCGATCAAATAAAAACGGGTTCGCTGTCAAGAAGCGAGAGAGTCGCCAAATACAACCGCCTTATGGAAATAGAGGCGCAACTGGGCAACAAGGCCGATTACAAGGGGCTTAAGGCTTTTAATTTTTAATTTTCCGCTTGTGTTTGTTTTAGTTCCATTGTATAATAATGAAAAAACGATGGGAAAATTATGAGGGTTCAGGAACATCGCGGACACAGAGAGAGGATGAAGGAAAAGCTTTTGCAGACGGGCTTGGAGAAGTTCGCCGAGCATGAAATGCTGGAGCTTTTGCTTTATTTTGGAATTCCCTTTAAAGATACCAACATAATCGCGCATAATTTGTTAAAAAAGTTTGGCAGTTTTTCTTCTGTTCTTGAAGCTTCGGTAGAGGATTTAATGACGGTAAAGGGCATGACCAAAAACGCCGCCATACTGCTTCATTTTTTGCCCGACTTTTTTCGCGAGTACAGAAAGAATAAAATTAACCAAAAAAAGCCCATAGTCAATGTGGACGATATTTTGCCTTTGATTGAAGCCAATCTGCATTTTAGAGAAATGGAAAGCTTTTATGTGATTTGCTTAAACGCCAATCAAAGGATTATCGCCATTGTGGAAACGGGGGTGGCGGAATTGTCGTCGGTGCTTTTGAGCCCCAGAGCCATAATGGACATCGCTTTGAGATATAAAGCCGTGAACATCATTATCGCCCACAACCATCCTTCTGGCAATGTGCTGCCCAGCGATTCCGACATAGCCTTGACCATTGACATCAAGCATATGCTCAAAGGCATAGAGGTGGAGCTTGTGGACCATATAATCGTATCCGACGACAAAGCGTACAGCTTCTATCTGAGCGGAGAAATAACCCATAAGGAAGGCTGCGCCATTAAACCGTATAAGATGAAAACAAAAGGCCACAAGCAAATGCCCCAAACGCAAGTGGTCCATGTGCGAAGAAGAGAAGACGGCAGTTTTGAAAGGATAGGGTAGGATTCCGCTGAGCCTACTCAGCGGCCCTTTTTGTTCCGTTGGGCAAGCCCAACGGACCTTATACATGCATAAACAGTGTCTTTTCCGTCTTGGCTTTGAGAAAAGAACGCCGATGTAATAATACTATCGGCAACCTTTTCTCTTCGCCAAGCCAAAAAATCCATCTGTTTCTGCTACTTTCCGATAGCCGCATAGTGAATTCCAGATATAGGCTATTTTTATTGTGGATATTTTTTAATATTGAACCTGTTTCCTTCGCCAAGCCAAAAAATCCATCTGTTTCTGCTGCTCTCCGATAACCACAAAGAAAGATTAGGTATTGACTTTTTTAATCGGATATTTTCAATTTTTATTATGAGATAACTGTCAATTTTAGATATTGACTTTTTTAAATTGGATAATTGTTAATCTATATGGTGCTTATTTCTTTTGCTAAATCAAAAAACAGAAGATTATTCATTTTGAATTAAATATTAATTTGATTTTCCTTTTTTAACGACGCCGACGATAATCTGTCCAAAACCACCCACATTTTTGACAAAATTCGACAAATCCAAAAATCCCCTTATTCCCCCAATATCCATTTTTATCCCCGCATATCGGCAAAAAACCTTGAGCGAAAAAACCAAGGAAATTATAGATATGGATATTCCATAAAACCAATATCAAGCATGTTTTGCCGCTATCCAAGAGCGGCGTTTTATTTAGAATAAATTAAAAAAAGCTCCAACCTTCTTTTACCAAAGTTTCTTTGACAAGCATTTTTAATATGGCCAATTCTTCGCCGTAATCGGTCTTGGAAGGGTCTTTGTCATATTCAAGTTTTTGCGGTATGTCGATGGCAAAAGCTGTCCGTCCGCGCTCTTTCCATTGTTTTTGAAGCGCCTTGTTGGGATGGGTTCCCAAATCCAGCTTGAACATGGCGCTGTTGATATCCCCTTTCAAATCTCGCGATTCTTCAACATGGCACTTTTTGTCAGCATTAGATTTGATAACAAAAACCCCCATATCAGGCTTATAATTCTTATACGCTTGCTTAAGCTCTTTTTTTCTGTCCATAACCTGTCTCCGCATTACAGCATACCTTGCCCAACCCCGATTTTGCAACAAATATCAATTGGGCAGCAGCATAAAACGCTATAAAACTTTACAGCGATACATAATTATCAAAAAGTTTTTCCGCTTCCCATAAAGATTATAACCGCCTAACAAAATTAAAATATTTGAAAATATTTATTCCATTGTGGTATATTATAGATATATTTTTATAACCGCGCAAAGTAGGTAGCAATGAATATAATTATTATCGGAGCGGGCAAGATGGGATTGACGCTTGTCCGGCAGTTGTCCAAGGAAGGCCATAACATAGTGGTTGTGGACAATAATAAAAAAGTCGTGGAAAAGACTGTAAACGATTTTGACGTAATGGGCATATACGGCAACGGCGCCGACCATGAAATACAAACCGAAGCCAAAACGCAAAGCGCCGATTTATTGATAGCCTGCACTTCCACCGACGAATTTAACATACTATGCTGCATGGTGGCGAAGAAATTAAACGCCGAAATCGACACCATAGCCAGGGTAAGGAACCCGGAGTATTTTACGCTGTTCATGAGCAAAGAACTTGGGCTGAACATGATGGTAAACCCCGATTACGAAGCGGCTATGGAGATTTTCAGGATTTTGCGCTCCCCCGGCACCATAAAAATAGAGCCGTTTTCGGGCGGCAAGGTGGATTTGGTGGAGTTCAAACTCGCTTGGGACAATCCTTTAATAGACACCGCCATAAGCGACCTTACCTCAAAACTGCAAATAAAAACGCTTATATGCGCCGTGCAAAGGGATGAGGAGGTCATAATCCCCAAAGGCGATTTTATTTTCAGGGAAAACGATAAAATCCACATAATAGCTTCCCCGAAAGACGCTCATATATTGATGAAAAAGCTGGGCATATTCAAAAGCGTGGCCAAAAAAGTAATGATAATCGGGGGAAGCAGAATAGCTTTTTATTTGGCCAAACAGCTTGACAAGATAGGCATAGCGGTAAAAATTGTGGAGAAGAACGAACAAAAGGCCATGGAGCTCAGCGAATCGCTGGACCAAGCCGAAATAATCATAGGCGACGGTTCGGACAGGCAGGTGCTTCAGGAAGAAGGGCTTATGAACGCGGGGGCGGTTATCATTTTGACGGGTTCGGACGAGGAAAACATAATGATTTCGCTTTTCGCGGGCAGCCAAAAAGTCAACAAGGTTATTACCAAAATCAATCGTTTGTCGTATTACTCCATGCTGGAGGCAAGCGGCATAGAAAGCATAATATCCCCCCATTTGCTTACCGCCAACCAAATAATAAGATATGTCAGAGGCAAGCAAAACTCAATGGGCAGTTCGGTGCTCAATCTTTACCGCATAGTCAACGACCAAGCCGAAGCGCTGGAGTTTTTGGCCACCAAGACTTTTGCGGGCTTATCCAAGCCTTTGAAGGCTTTGAGCATAAAGCCCAACCTGATTATTGCCTGCATACTGCGCGACAATAATGTGATAACGCCTCACGGCGACCAAACCATCGAGGCGGGGGATAAAGTAATCGTGGTAACCACAAACGAGTTTTTGGACGACTTGAACGACATTTTGAATTAGGAATAAAAGATGCGGTATAGATTATTAAGCTATATATTGGGACAAGTGGCGGTAGTGGAAGCCGTTTTGATGTGCCTGCCTTTTATCTTGTCCATGGCGCTTAAAGAAAACACCTTGCTTGCTTTCGGCGTTACCATATTGATATTGCTTGCTTTGGGCGCCCCTTTCATAATAAAAAAACCCGACAGTCTTGATTTAACGGCCAAAGAAGGCTTTGTGGCGGTTGCTTTAAGCTGGATTTTGTTGTCCTTGTTCGGCAGCCTGCCTTTTTTTATAAGCGGCAGTCTTCCCAATTTCGTGGACAGCCTCTTTGAGTCGGCGTCGGGGTTTACCACCACGGGGGGAACGGTGTTTGACGATGTGGAGGTTTTGCCCAAAAGCCTGTTGCTTTGGCGGAGCTTCACCAATTGGATAGGCGGCATGGGGGCGCTGGTTTTTATCATCGCCATAATCCCCAAATCCAACGCTCGTATAATACACTTATTCAAAGCCGAAAGCCCCGGGCCGCAAGTGGGGAAGCTGGTATCCAAGCTCAAATTTACCGCCCGAATCCTTTACGCCATATATATCGTTTTGACGCTTTTGGAGATAATTTTATTGCTTATTGGCAGAATGCCGCTCTTTGACAGCGTCATCCACGCCTTCGGCACGGCGGGAACGGGCGGCTTTTCAAATAAAAATTTAAGCGTGGGCGGCTACGGCAGCGTTTATATAGATATAGTGATTACCATATTCATGTTTTTGTTCGCCATAAATTTTAATATATATTACCTTATATTAATAGGAAGCGTAAAGCAGGCGCTCAAAAGCGAAGAGTTAAGAGCGTTTTTGGGCATAGCCGCTTTGAGCGTTACAATAATCGCCGCCGCTTTGGCCATAAATTCGGTGTACCGCTCCGCCCATGAAATCCTGCGCCATACCTTTTTCCAAGTGGGTTCCATAATGTCCACCACGGCGTATTTTACCGCCGATTTTACGGCGTGGCCCATGGCGGCGCAAGCGGTTTTGTTTATTTTGATGTTTATAGGCGCCTGCGCGGGCTCTACGGGCGGCGGCTTGAAGGTGTCCAGAGCGGTTATTTTGGTTAAGGCGGGCATAAGGGAAATTAAAAAAACCATATCGCCTCGAACGGTCAACAACCTTAAGTTCGAGGGCAAAAAAGTCGATAACGAAACAGTGGGGGGCGTGTTAAGCTATTTCGCCATATACATGACCATATTTTTTGTGTCCGTAATATTGCTGTCCGTAAGCGGGGCGGGAAGCGCGCTTAAGCTGGGGGACAGCGTTATGGCAAGCGCTTCCTGCCTGAACAACGTGGGGTCGGGTTTCGTCAATATCGGAGTTAAGGGCAGCTACGCCATGTTCAATTCCTTCGCCAAAATCGTGCTTATTTTCGACATGCTTGCGGGCAGGCTGGAAATACTGCCCATGCTGCTGCTGTTCAACCCCAGAACATGGGCGAAAAAATAGTTTTCACCAAAAAATGAGTGATTGCGACATATAAACAAACGCCGCCGCAATTGACTATTCCCGCCGCTAATGATATCATGGAATTAAGCCCAAAGGAGCAGGTATGGTATTCAGAATTAAAAAAGAACTGTACAAAACAAAAGAGGATTTTGCGCTAAAGCCCCAAGACGGGTCCTTTGTGCTAAGGGTGGCCGCCTTTAGGAAAGGGTATTATGTTTATAACGCTTCGGGGGCGCAGACTGCGCAAATAGTTTTCGGCAAAGAAAGGGCCACCGTTTCGGTGGCGGACGGGGCGTCCATGACGGTAATTAAAAATTATGACAACACCTTCGCGGTTATCGATACCATGCCTTCCGAAGAGGAAAAAAAGAAGATAAAAGACCCTTCCAAACAAAAAAAGTCGTCCTTGGTTTATATGATATACGGCAATGTAGCGGCTTACAATTACGACATTTACGAAAAAAGGGCGGACCAAAAACTGCCCGTCAAGGCGGCGATTGTCATAAACGATATATTTGAGCAAGGCTGGTATAAAGTAAAAATCACAGAAAGCGTGAACACGCTGAGAACGCTTATGATTTGCCTTGCTTTGGACAAGCTTTCAAGAGAGGGGCGGAAGTAAAGGACGCGTAAAATAAATAAGGCAAGCAAGCGAACGCTTAACGCGCGATATAATTAAGGATAATATATTATTTATATATTTTGTTATAAAAGCGCCCATGGGCGGCCGTTTTCCCGTAAAAGGTATAAATATTTATAATTTTCCGTTTAATTAATTGACAACTTTTTTTTTAGGTGGTATTATATTCAAGCACTCCAAACGGGAGGGCTATACGGGGGTGTAGCTCAGCTGGGAGAGCGCCTGCCTTGCAAGCAGGAGGTCAGCGGTTCGATCCCGCTCATCTCCACCATCCCCCTTCGACAAAGATACGCACATAGGCTGATAGCTCAGGCGGTTAGAGCGCATGCCTGATAAGCATGAGGTCGGTGGTTCGAGTCCACTTCAGCCTACCACGCTTAAAAAACTAAGCAAAAAAGCCGCTTTATGTTGGCCTTGTGATTGCACCTTGACAACTGCATAATAGAGAAAAAAATATCTAAGTAGAAGAGTAATACGAAGATTCACGAAGATATTTTGCCGAGGAAAAAACCAAGGTTTTTTTATGTAAGCTCGTAACAAGAAACGATGACAAAAACGATTACGATCAAGCTATAAAGAGCATAGGGTGGATGCCTTGGCGCCAGGCGCCGATGAAGGACGCGACAAGCTGCGATAAGCTGCGGGGAAGTGCAAATGACTTACGATCCGCAGATTTCCGAATGAGGGAACTCACCGCCGGTAAAGCGGCGGTATCCATATATGAACACATAGTATATGGAGGGGAACCCGGGGAACTGAAACATCTAAGTACCCGGAGGAAAAGAAAGAAAACAATCGATTTCCTGAGTAGTGGTGAGCGAAAGGGAAAGAGCCCAAACCCGTTCATAGAGATATGGACGGGGGTATGGACCTCAACAAGGCACTAAAGCAGTATAGACGAACACAACTGGAAAGTTGGACCAAAGGAAGTAACAGTCTTGTAGTCGAAATATTGCTTTTAGCCGAGAGTGTTCCGGAGTACCACAGGACACGAGGAATCCGGTGGGAAGGCGGGAGGACCATCTCCCAAGGCTAAATACGACCTGGCGACCGATAGCGAATAGTACCGTGAGGGAAAGGTGAAAAGAACCCCGGGAGGGGAGTGAAAGAGAACCTGAAACCCTATGTTTACAAGCAGACAGAGCGCTACTGACATATTGCGCGATGTCGTACTTTTTGTAGAACGGGCCGGCGAGTTACGATGCGCAGCGAGGTTAAGGTATTAAGTACCGGAGCCGAAGCGAAAGCGAGTCTGAACAGGGCGATATAGTTGCGTATTGTAGACCCGAAACCGAATGACCTAACCATGGCCAGGTTGAAGCAGTGGTAAGACACTGTGGAGGACCGAACCCACGCTCGTTGAAACGCTCGGGGATGAGCTGTGGTTAGCGGAGAAATTCCAATCGAATTCGGAGATAGCTGGTTCTCCTCGAAATAGCTTTAGGGCTAGCCTCTGTTTTGAGAGTACTGAAGGTAGAGCTCTGAATGGGCTAGGGGGCTTCACAGCTTACCGAACCCTATCAAACTACGAATGACAGATACTTATAACAGGGAGTCAGACGATGAGAGATAAGTTTCATTGTCGAAAGGGAAACAGCCCAGACCCACAACTAAGGCCCCCAAGTTACGGTTAAGTGGCAAAGGATGTGTCACTGCACAGACAGCCAGGATGTTGGCTTAGAAGCAGCCATTCATTCAAAGAGTGCGTAATAGCTCACTGGTCGAGTGGTGGCGCGCCGAAAATTATCGGGGCTAAAACCGTACGCCGAAGTTTGGGAATATGAGAAATCATATTGGTAGAGGAGCAATGTATATTGGCTGAAGCGCTATCGGAAGAGGGCGTGGACGATATACAAGAGAGAATGCCGGCATGAGTAGCGAGAACGTAGTGAGAAACTGCGTCGTCGAAAGTCTAAGGTTTCCTGGGGAAGGTTTGTCCGCCCAGGGTTAGTCGGGGACTAAGTCGAGGCCGAGAGGCGTAGATGATGTACAACAGGCAGATATTCCTGTACCATCGGTATCCGCCAAAGAGCGAAGCAATGACACAGTAGGATAGTCCGGGCGCGGTGATGGAAAGCTGCGTTCAAATCACGAGGTTTGCAAGTAGTGAAGTACGCTTGCAGTTGAGGCTGAGTGATGATGAGGAGTGAAAAATAGTAGCGAAGCGGATGAATTCACACTGGCGAGAAAAGTTGCTAAGCAGGATACAGGTGCCCGTACCGCAAACCGACACAGGTAGACGGCAAGAAAATTGTAAGACGAGCGGGATAACCCTTGTTAAGGAACTCTGCAAAATGGCCCCGTAACTTCGGGAGAAGGGGTGCCTGCGCGAGCAGGCCGCAGTGAAGAGGCCCAAGCGACTGTTTACCAAAAACACAGGTTTCTGCTAATTCGAAAGAAGAAGTATAGGAGCTGACGCCTGCCCAGTGCTGGAAGGTTAAGGGGAAGCGTTAATCGAAAGGTGAAGCGCAGAACTTAAGCCCCAGTGAACGGCGGCCGTAACTATAACGGTCCTAAGGTAGCGAAATTCCTTGTCAGGTAAGTTCTGACCCGCACGAATGGCGTAACGACTTGGGCGCTGTCTCAACAGGGGACCCGGCGAAATTGAAGCATACGTGAAGATGCGTATTACCCGCGACTGGACGGTAAGACCCCGTAGAGCTTTACTGTAGCTTGATATTGTGTTTTAGTATTTCATGTACAGGATAGGTGGGAGACTTGGAAGCAAGGGCGTCAGCTTTTGTGGAGTCAACCTTGGGATACCACCCTTGGACTATTGAGGCGCTAACGCTTTGCCATGAACTGGGAAGCGGACAGTGTCAGGCGGGCAGTTTGACTGGGGCGGTCGCCTCCCAAAGAGTAACGGAGGCGTTCAAAGGTTCCCTCAGAATGGTTGGAAACCATTCAGAGAGTGTAAAGGCAGAAGGGAGCTTGACTGCGAGACTGACAGGTCGAGCAGGTACGAAAGTAGGACTTAGTGATCCGGCGGTAGAGAATGGAATTGCCGTCGCTTAACGGATAAAAGTTACCTCGGGGATAACAGGCTTATCTCCCCCAAGAGTTCACATCGACGGGGAGGTTTGGCACCTCGATGTCGGCTCGTC